>JAESGH010000099.1_pt1 | contig 294310 bp, 253 predicted proteins | sample 9269641 | NCBI WGS metagenome assembly JAESGH01 (sample SAMN14515345, study PRJNA621665) | algae metagenome | isolation source: Phormidium tanganyikae FI6-MK23 and co-occurring heterotrophs from granitic... | place: USA: Fort Irwin, California | collected 1998-05-24
ATCGTTCGACTCCTCAGGTAAAGGAGCCGAAAGGGTCTGCCTGCAGCAGCCCACGTTCAATCAGGTGCGGCGCTCGCTGGGCCGCTTTACATCGAGGCTAGCACCAATCCGCGGAGCGGTTCGTGCAACGGCCACGATCGGTCATTAATTCCGTCATTGGGCGCCGGCGGCTAAAAGTTCGACGGGCGTCGATCCCAGTGCGTCAGCGATTTCATAGAGCGTAACCACCGTTGGATTCCGCCGGCCATTTTCCAGACCACTGATATACTGCTGACTGAATCCCGAGCGCTCGGCGAGCTGCTCCTGGGTCATGCCCTGAGCGCGGCGCAAGCGCTCCACATTCCATCCAACGAGTTTGCGCATGTCCATGCACAAAGCATTGGCGTTGCCTGCACACCGAGTTTATCAACTATAGTATGTAATCGAGTTGATGGAGATCGGAATGCGGGCTGTTATTCGAAACTATATGGTCATGGTCGGCGCGGGATTTTTTATCAGTTTCCCAAGCGTCGCCGCAGCTGAGCCAGCAGGTTCTACTGCTCTATGGCAAGGGCTTGTGGTCGGGATGACGCCCGAGGAGGCGTTGACAGTCGTGCAGCAGATAGGCGGGGTCAAACGTGCGAAGGTGCTAAAGGAGCGAAAATCGAACCCCGACCGCCGTATCGATATCGACTACGACACTGACAAAATCTCGATCGCCGACTTGCCGTTCGAGATCGGTCCACGATTTGACGGCGGGCGCCTACTGCCGTGCCCTCTCAACAATCTTATACGCGATCGTCCAGGATTTGGCGCCGCCACGGCCGCCGTGGAGCACGCGGTGACGAACCGCTTCTCGCTCCATATTGCGCGGGACATCGAGCCACCGCGCCCACTCTGGAATATTTGCGCTATATGTCATCGGAATATGGGGACTATAAAACGGACCCTGAGGTCGAAAACTATTTGATGCGGATGCTGGCGAGGGACCTCAAAAGCGAGGTTGACAATGAGCTCGGCCACGAAGGGGTCCTTTCACTGTCCGCAACTTGGAAGAGCGGGTTGATGTGGTCGCATTACGCCGACGAGCATCGGGGCATCTGCATAGAGTATGATACTCGCGACCAAGAACACCCTCGGCTTAAGAAAGTGGACTACAAAGGTCCTCGCGCGATCAAAACGAGCGATCTTTATCGGTGGAAGGTGCGGGATAACCCAGCTGCAAAGGAACGTGTGTTTAACACGTATTTTTACACGAAATCCGGTGAGTGGCGTTACGAAAAGGAGTGGCGGGACGTTCGAGAGAAAAGCGGCGTCGCCGAGGTTCCGTTCCGTACCACCGCGATCTTGTTCGGGCTGCGCTGCGATTCCACCGTTATCAAAAGTATCGTGAAGTTGCTGAGCGACAATCCGGAAATCAAAATCTGGCAAGTGCTGCCAAAGGATGATGGTTTCGGACTTCGCCGATATCAGGTCGATCGTCGCGAGATAGAGGCGTTGGCCGTCCGTGAACCGGGATTCCTCATGTTCAAGGATGTCGTCTGGGATGACGACGATATCGAACAGCTTGAGGATCTCGGCCCTGTGGCTGAGATCGGCGATCAGTCTTAGCTCAGGAAGCGATCGGTCGGTGTCGCCAGTGGCGGCGGGCGATTGGCTTTCGCAGGACTCAGGCGCCGACGATTTGACTGCACTTTCCCGCAGCTGACCAACGCTGTTCGCATTCCGTTGTTTTGATTTCCCGATTGCGCGACGCAGCGTTCCCGTGTGCATCAAACGGGATCTTATGCGCCGGTCTGGCGGAAAACTGCCAAGATCGTGACAACAGAGTGGCGCAAATCCTGTTAAAAAGAACATATTTCCCGACAAATTCCCGTCGAAACGGGAATTGTGCGCAGAGACTGGTTCGCTCCAGACTGCGTGGCGCACCATCATGTCCATGATTTCGCTGGATTTTCTGCCTGGTTACCCGTTCGCGGCGCGTCGTGCAATTCCGCGGATTTCCGCTGGCCGTACCGATCTCCGTGGCTTTGCTGCCATAAAATCGGCCCAAAATGCAGGGCGCTTTGTGGCCATGCTACGCTGCGCACGTCTGTGTCCGGTGTTTCGCGTGACACGTTAACGCCGACCGACACCGTAATCGATCCTGATCCGGACCCAACTGCCCACCATCAGCCGCCCGCCCAGCCGGGGAGGCCGCACCCGGAACTGCCATGCCGCGGCCAGGACCGCGCGATTGATCTGCGATCCATTCGGATATTCGTCGAGCGCAACGCAATCCTCGACCCGGTAATCAGGCGCCGTGCGGCATGCAATCAGGCCCCAGCCCGGGCCGCTCGCGGTGGACAAATAGCCGCGCAATTCATCGTCTCGCGGCTCGCGATACCAGGCCGCCGCATAAAGCGGCTCGCCGTTGGGCGCCGTTCCCACCCGTTCGGTGTCGCGCGATGAGGACGAACTCGCGGTATTGGGTGGTCCATAAACCGCGCCGCCAGGCGGCCGCGTAGCGTTGCGGGGTGTCGGCGGCTGGTCGCTTGGCATTGGCAAAGGGGGCGCAACCTTGGGCGCAGCGGCTGGCGGAGGCAGTGGCTGGTCGGGTACCGGTGGCGGGGCTTCATCGGGAGCGGGCTGCGGCGACGTCGGTTGCGCCGCCCTCTGTTCGGGCTCGGCGCGGCTCGGTTCGGGCGCTGCTTCCGCAATCGCCGTGGCATTGAGGCGCACCACGCTGACCGGTTCCGCCCGGCTGTCAGGCTGCCCCGCCAAGCCAAAGGAGAGCAGCAAAAGAAGCAGGACCGCGGTGATCAGTAGCGCCAGGACAATCGCAAGTGTGCGACGCCCGGCCCCGATGCTGAGTTGTTCGACGTAGGGCGTGGCGGGAACAGGGCTCAGCTGAAGCAATCTTTGGTGGCGGCGTCGGCTGGTCGAGAGGCCCGGGGCTTGATCCGCGCGGAATAGGGACGCGCGGAACCTTTGACAAGGGTGCGTCGATCGTTGATCGATTTTGCCGCGACGGCAAGCCGGGTTGGCGGCCGTTCGCGCGCGCCGGGACTACGCGCGCGAACGGCCGCTCTTGGGGGCTTGGCGCGTCAGGGTTGCTGACCGGGGAACAGCAGCAACCAGTCGGCCTCGGCCTGAACCCGGGCAAAGTAGCTCCAGCTGTCGACGTTGATCGACCGCTGGAGCCAAGGTTTCGCCTTCTCGGCCTCGCCCATCAGGATGTAATAATTGGCGAGACTGTAGGCGGTCGATGCGGCGACGCCGTCGGCGGTCGCAAAGGCGCGGCCGGTGTCTTCGGCGCTGAAGAAGGATTTGGGCGACCGGTTGCCCTTGAACAGCTGGAGGCCGTCGAAATAGGTGTCCGGGCTGCCGTCGGGCTGGACCTCGAACAGCGTCAGGTCGTAATCGTCCAGCACCTTCTGCGCGGCGCGCAGATTGCCGCCGCGTGCGAGCGACAGATATTCCCAATAGCTGTTCGCGGTGCGCGCTTCGACATCATGGTTGAACGCGGCGGATTCGGCCGACCTGGCGAACCATTTGGCGGCATTGTCATAATCATGCTTGGCGAAATAGGCCTGGCCGAGGTGATAATAGAGATAATATTGCACCACGTCGGGCGAGCCGGGGAAATAGTCGGGTCCGGGCTTTTCACGTTCGAGCGGCTTGCCCTCGTAAAGCTTGGCGGCCTTCAGCCCCACCTCGATCGATTTGTCGAACTGGCGGAGCGAGAAATGGCGGTGCGCGAGGTGGCGCATCAGCTTGCCCGAATTGGGGAAGCGCTTGAGCGCAGCTTCGTAAACCGCCGCCGATTCGCGGGAATAGCCCTGATAGAAGAGGATGCGACCGTACCAGGTCGCGGTGTCGACGGTCATGTTGCTTTCATAGGCCGCCTTGGCGTCGCGCGCCGCGCGCTCGAGCAGCGCAACGTCGGCCACCCCGACATTGCGGGCGGGGGTGGTCACCATCGGCTGGCCGAGCAGCGAGGTGCCCTGGAAGCTGCCCTCCTGTGCGGTGGCCAGCGTCGGCGTCGCAAGCATCAGCAGGCTGGCCGACGCGAGCAGTTTCAGGGTGCGGGGGATCATATTCACTCTCCTTGAATGTCGATTCTTGTGCGTAGTTTTACGGATCGATGTCGAGGTCGAACTTCACGCCCTGCGCCAGCGGCAGCGACGCCGAATAATTCACCGTCGCGGTGGCGCGGCGCATGTAATTTTTCCAGCTGTCGGAGCCCGACACACGCCCGCCGCCGGTGACCTTTTCACCGCCGAAGGCGCCGCCGATTTCGGCGCCGCTGGTGCCGATGTTGACGTTGACGATGCCACAGTCGCTGCCCTGTGCCGACTGGAAGCGCTCGGCTTCACGGACGTCGCTCGTGAAGATGCTCGACGAGAGGCCTTGCGACACGCCGTTTTGCAGCGCGATCGCTTCGTCGAGCGTGTCATAGCCCATGACATAGAGGATCGGGGCGAAGGTTTCCTCGCGCACGATCGCGCTCTGGCCCGGCATTTCGATGATCGCCGGGCGGACATAATAGGCATCGGCGGCGCCTGCGGCGTCGAGCCGCTCGCCGCCATGCACGGTGCCGCCCTCGGCGCGCGCCTGCTCGAGCGCGCGCTGCATGCCGTCGAAGGCCATCCGGTCGATGAGCGGTCCGACATGCGTGGCGTCGTCGAGCGGCGATCCGATGCGCAGCGTCGCGAACGTTGCGATCAGCCGCTGAACGAACGCCTCGCGGATGCTGTTGTGGACGATCAGGCGGCGCAAGGTGGTGCAGCGCTGGCCGCAGGTGCCGGTCGCCGCGAACACGGCGCCGCGCAGCGCGAGGTCAAGGTCGGCGCTGGGCGCGATGATCGCGGCGTTGTTGCCTCCGAGTTCGAGGACCGAGCGGCCGAAGCGCCCGGCGACACGCACTGCGACATCCTGCCCCATCCGCACGCTGCCCGTCGCGCTGACGATCGCAACGTCGGGGTGGTCGGCGATCGCGGTGCCGCAGCGCGCGTCTCCAACCACGACCTGGATCAAATGGGCGGGTGCCAGATCATATTCGTCGGCGGCCTTTGCCAGCAATCCGGCAAAGGCGAGCGCGGTGAGCGGGGTTTTCTCGGACGGTTTCCAGATTGCGCTGTCGCCGCACACCAGCGCGACGGTCGTCCCCCATGCCCACACCGCGGCGGGGAAGTTGAACGCGGAAATCAGCCCGAGCACGCCCATCGGGTGCCAATATTCGGTCAGGCGATGCTCGGGGCGTTCGGACGCGATGGTCAGGCCGAACAGCTGGCGCGACAGGCCGACGGCATATTCGCAGATGTCGATGACTTCCTGCACTTCGCCGCGCGCTTCGGTCAGGATCTTGCCGTTCTCGATCGACAGCAGCAGCGACAGCGGCTCCTTATGCTCGCGCACCAGCGCGCCATAGCGGCGGATCAACTCGCCGCGATGCGGGGCAGGAACCTGGCTCCACGCGGCAAAGGCGGCGCGGGCGTTGGCGACCATCGCGTCCACTTCGGCGGGGGTGTCGGTGCGCAGCACGGCGAGCTCGGACCCGTCGATCGGCGAAAAGACCGGCAGGTCCGACCCGCGGCGATCGTCGATCGACAGGCCGAGCTGATCAAAGGTGTCGGCGGCCTGCGCCGCCAGCGGGGAGTTCGCGTGCAGGGTCGACGGAATTTTCGCAATATTTTCAGGAGCGTTCATAAGTTTCTTTTCTGCCATGGATTCGGTCGTTTGTGGGTATTGCATCGGTCAGTCGTCATCCCGCGCGACGATCTGGCCGTCCTTGATGACGAGAGCGACCTTTTCCAGCACGGTGACGTCGCGATAGGGATCGCCCGCGACCGCGATCATGTCGGCATATTTGCCCGGCGCGATCGTGCCGATATTCTCGGACTGGCCGAGCAGCATTGCGGCATCGACGGTGGCCGAGCGCAGCGCTGCCATCGGCGTCATCGGCCCCTGTTCGACCATCTTGCGAAACTGCCGCGCGTTTTCGCCGTGCGGCGACACCCCGGCGTCGGTGCCAAAGGCGATGTTGACCCGGTAGCGCACTGCAAGGCGGATGTTGTCGCCCGACACTTTGCACGCCTCGGCCATCTTCGCCTGCACCGCGGGGGTGATGCGCGCGGTGTCGGCACTGTCGTGCGAATCGAGCAGACCGAGCGTCGGCACCAGCCAGGTGCCGCGCGCCGCCATCATCTTCGCCGTGTCGGCGTCGAGATACGTGCCATGCTCGATCGAATCGACCCCGGCGCGCACCGACGCGGTGATGCCCTGCGCGCCGTGCGCGTGGGCGGCGACCTTCAGCCCCAGGCTGTGCGCGGTGGTGACGATCGAGGTCAGTTCCTCGTCGCTGAGATGCTGGCCCAGCCCGCGCGCCTGTTGCGACATGATGCCGCCGGTCGAGGTAATCTTGATAAGGTCGGCGCCATATTTCGTCGCCTCACGCACGCGCAGCGCGCATTCGACTGCGCCGGTGCAGGCGCCGGTATAGTCATAGGGAAACAGCGCCTCGGTCGTCTTGCGGTTGAGCCCCGACATGTCGCCATGGCCGCCGACGATCGAAAGCGAGGTGCCCGACAGGAAGATGCGCGGCCCGGTGACCGTCCCGTCGTTGATCGCATCGCGCAGCGCGTGGATCGCATAGCCGTCCGACCCGACATCGCGAACCGTCGTGAAACCCGCTTCCAACGTCTTTTTCGCATTGGAAAAGGAAAACAGCGCGACGTCTTCGGGCGTATCGATCGCCGCCGACCAGTTGCGCGTCGCGGGCGAAAAGCTGAAATGGACGTGGGTGTCGATCAATCCGGGCAGTACCGTCCGGTCCTTGAGGTCGATCACCGTCGCCTCGCCGACATTGACATAGCCCGGCAGAAGCTGGGCAATTTTGTCCTTGCGCACAACGATCGTCGTCGGGCCGAGCGCACGCTCGCCGGGAACCGCGATTACGGCGCCGGCATGGATAACAAGGTCTTGCCCGACAGCGGCTGGCTCCGCGGCGGTAGTGGCACTCGATAGCAGCAGGGCAATCGTCGAAATCGGCAAGGCTCCAAAGGGGCGCGTCGGCTGGTCGCGTGCGGACGGGTTGGCGATGTCGATCACGTCTTAAGGCTCCCCGTCGATCAGGCCAGCGCGGATCGGCGCCAGCCCTTGAGCCACCACATAGGAATATTTTGCTGGCTAGGCAATAAAATTTATGATAGGAAAAATTTCAAGAATAAGACGAAGCCCGGAAATTTGCGGTTTTCAGGGTCGATAATGGGTTACCAAGGAGGGAAATAATGTCGAAGTTCGTTTCACGTCTGCTGTTGTCGTCGGCGCTCGCATTCGCGATGGCACCGGTTGCCCAGGCGCAGACGCCGCCGCCCGAAGCCGAAGGTGCCGATACCGACGAAGGCGGCAGCGATATCGTCGTCATCGGGACGCGCCGCAAGGATCGGTCGATCACCGACAGCTCGGTCGCCATCGACGTCATTTCGCCCGAAAGCATCACCACCACCGGCTATACCGACGTGAATGACGCGCTGCGCACGCTGGTCCCAGCGTTCAACGCGCAGCGTCTGCAGGGCAATGACGGGTCGTCGTTCGTGCGGCCGATCACGCTGCGCGGCTCGCCGGCCGACCATGTCCTGCTGTTGATGAACGGCAAGCGCCGTCACCGCGCCTCGATCGTCCAGATCGGCACCGGCCACGCGTCGACCTCGGGCTCGCAGGGGCAGGATTTCAACGTGATTCCGCCGATCGCGCTGTCGAGCGTCGAAGTGCTGCGCGACGGCGCGTCGGCCCAATATGGTTCGGACGCCATCGCTGGCGTGATTAATATGGAGCTGAAAAAGCAGAAAAGCGGCGGCTCGATCATCGGGCAGGTCGGTGAGTATTTCAGCAGCGGCGGCCGCACCTATGACATTCAGGGTCACATCGCGGTGCCGGTTGGCGACAGTGCCTATTTCAACCTGGCGGCCCAATATACCGATCAGGCCAAGGCCTATGCGCGCAAAGCCACCCATGCGGGCGCCGTTGCGCTGCGCGCCGCGGGCGTACCGGGGGTTCCGGAACATCCCGAAGGCAATCTCGATCCGCGCTACATGGCGTTCAAGTCGGTGTGGAACGCGGGCATTGAGCTCAGCGACGCGCTGGAGCTCTATACGTTCGGCAACTATATGACCGGCAAAAGCTCGGTCACCTTTGGCCTGCGTCAGCCGTTCGCGGCGGGCGGGCTAAGCGGTCATGGTACCTATGCCAATTCGGCCTTCGACCTCAGCCCGGCGCATCCGCAGCAGTTCAACCTGGCCAGCATCTATCCGGGTGGCTTCACGCCGGAATTTGGCGGGCATCTGGAGGATTTCAGCGCGTTGGTCGGTCTGCGCGATCAAGACGGCCCGCTGACCTGGGATCTGTCGGCGCGCTATGGCACCAACACCGTCGACTATACCATCAGCGGGACGATCAACGCGTCGATGGGGGTCAATTCGCCGACGTCGTTCAAGCCGGGGTCGCTGACCCAGCGCGAAATCCAGTTCGACGGCGAAATTTCCTATGAGCTCAATGACAATATCTTGCTCTTCGCTGGCGCCAGCCACCGCAAGGAAACCTATGTCATCGGCGAAGGCGATCTCGCGAGCTATCTGACCGGGCCGCTGCGCGATCTGCCCGCCGGTTCGAACGGCTTCCAGGGCTTCTCGCCCGAATTTGCCGGTAGCTTCGATTCGAACAGCTATGCGGTGTTCGCCGAAGTCGACGCCGACATCACCCCCTGGTGGAACCTGTCGGTCGCCGGTCGTTACGAAGATTACGACCAGTTCGGCACCAACTTCAGCTATAAGGCAGCCACCCGGTTCGAGCTGAGCGATGCCTTTGCCCTGCGCGGTTCGGTCAGCACCGGTTTCCGTGCCCCGGCGGCTGGGCAGGTGTTCGGCACCAGCCTGACCTCGCAGCTCGACGGCATCGGCGGTTTCATCCTCGACGCCGTGCTGGTTCCGGGTTCGCCCGCGGCGCAGGTCTTCGGTTCGGACGCGTTGACGCCGGAAACGTCGTTCAACATGTCGGCGGGTGTCGTGTTCACCGGTCTCGACGGCTTCCTGACCACGCTCGATTTCTATCAGATCGACGTCGATGACCGCCTGTTGCTGACCCCGTCGCGCAACACGACCGCCGCCGAGCGTGCCGCGCTGGCCGCGATTAACTTCCCCAATGGCGGGGACATTCAGCAGGTCCGCTATTTCCAGAATGAAATGAACACCCGCGTTCGCGGTTTCGATCTGGTCAGCACCTATCGCCATGGCTGGTCGGACAATGCCTCGACTGACTTCAGCCTGGCGCTGAACTATAATGAACAGCATCTGCGCGGGGCGCCGCCACCGGGTTTCAGCCCGGCGATCGTCACCGAATTCGAACGGGGCACGCCGCGCTGGCGCGGCAATTTCTCGGCGACGACCAAGGTCGGCGATTTTGCGCTGATGGGCCGCGCGATCCATTATGGTGCGTGGCGCCGTCTGGATGGAGCGACCTTCCTGCCGCGCAAGGCCGTCACCTTGTTCGACGCCGAAATCTCCTACACGGGTATCCAGGATGTCGAGCTGAGCGTCGGCGCACGCAACATCTTCAACATCTTCCCGCCGGGCCGCGGCCCTGCTCGCGCGCGCGCAGGCCTGATCTACGACAACCACAGCGTGTTCGGGGTTGCCGGCGGTTTCTATTATCTGAACGCCAAATATAGGTTCTGATTCGCACACTCCGCGAGACGCAGACTCTTTCCGGTGGCATATGTGGCGCTGACATGGGCGAAATGTCAGCGCCGTAGCCTATCGGAAATTTGTGCATTATAGGATTGTGATACGGGCAGGGGGCGGGCCATCCAAAGCCAATCCCGAGCCCGTCGATCTTGCACTGTTTGGCCAAGGTAAGGACCGCCGATATATGCCCCCCAGAACAGCAGATGAGCCGGAAATTCTGGGCGCCGTTCGTCAATCGAAGCGGCCCCGAACCGAAGGGTTTCATCTGGGGCGGCGCCTGCACCAGCTGCGCCGCGAGCGCGGGATGACGCTGGAGGATGCGGGGCGGCTGACCTCGCTGGCCGCATCGACGCTGTCTAAAATCGAAAATGACCAGATGTCGCCGACCTTTGACGTCGTGCAGAAGCTGGCGCTCGGGTTCGACATCGACATTACCGAGTTGTTCGCCAGCAATACCGGACAGGACGCCGCCGGACGACGCAGCATCACGCTGGCGGGGGCGGGGCGGCCGATGGAGACGCCGGTCTATAACCACCGCCTGATCGCGGTCGAGCTGAAGCACAAGAAAATCCTGCCGTTCGTCACCACGATCAAGGCGCGCAGCCTGGAGGATTTCAAGACCTGGTCGCAGCATAGCGGCGAGGAGTTTCTCTATGTGCTCGAGGGCGAGATCTGTTTCCAGACCGAGCATTATGAGCCCGCGATCCTGGGGGTCGGCGACAGCGTCTATATCGACAGCAGCATGCAGCACGCCGCCTATTCGACGAGCGAGCAGGACGCCGTCGTGCTGTGGGTCAACACCGGCTGATCGCACCGGATTTGCGCGGCGGCATCACCTTTTTAGCATCGCTTGCAATAATTTTCGTATCGGCTATAAATTTCCAATAGAAAATATTGGGAGTCGATGCGATGGATAGACGGCAATTTGTGCTTTCGGGGGCGGCGCTGTCAGCCGCTGTGGCAATGGCACCCGCTTTGGCGGCGAAGCAGACCGCGCGCCCGCTGACTTTCGACGCGATGGGCGAGGTTCGCTTCGAATATGATGCGGCGCTGGTTGGCCAGATGCGCGACAGCGGGCTCGACGCGATCACGGTGACTTTGTGCGATCCCAAGACCTACGAAGCGCACGCCTATGAGGAGGCGATTCAGGCAGTGCTCGACCATGACGCGCATATCGCCGCCAACCCCGCGCTGTTCCTGAAAGCCACGCGCACCAGCGACATCGATGTCGCGCGTCGGAACGGCCAGATCGCAATCTATTATCTGTTCCAGAACACGACCCAGTTCGGGCGCGACCTCGACAATATCGACTTGTTCTACAAGCTGGGCGTCCGATCGTCGCAGATCACCTATAACGACCAGAATTGGGCAGGCGCCGGGTGCAAGGAATTGGGCGCGAACGGCTTGACCCATTTCGGCCGCGAAGTCGTGGCGCGGATGAACAAGGTCGGGATGCTGATCGACCTGTCGCACGCCAATATGCAGACGATGACCGACACGATCAACGCGTCGGCCGATCCGGTGATCATCTCGCACACCGCGTGCATGGCGTTGCACAAGAATGTCCGCAACACCACCGACGACAATCTGCGCCTGCTCGCACAGAAGGGCGGGGTGGTCGGGATCTGTCAGATGCGGCCGTTCCTGACGACGAAGCGCCAGGGCGCGCTCGCCGATTATTTCCGCCATATCGACCATGCGGTCAAGGTCGCAGGCGCCGACCATGTCGCGATCGGCAGCGACCGCGACCACCGCGTCGTCGAAATGACTGACGCGTATATCGCCGAGCTGAAACGCGAAGAGGGCGCCAATTTCAACGCCGACGACTGGCCGCTGTTCATTGACGAACTCAATGGCCCGCGCCGGATGGAAGTGGTCTGGGACGGGGTGCGCAAGCTGGGTTATGCATCGATCGACGTCGAAAAGATCATGGGGATCAACGTCCGCCGCATCTTTCAGGATGTGGTCGGATGAGCGTGCGGTTGATGGGCGGCGCAGGGATTGCGCTGGCGCTCTTGCTCGCGGCGGGTCCGGCGCCGGTAGCGGCGCAGCCCGCCACTGCCAATGCCGGGCAATGCACGACCAGCCTGGTCGGCACCCCGCTGACGCTGCCGAAATTTTCGGAGGCGACACAAAGGCGGCTCGATCAGGATATCGAGATCGCGCGCGCCGCGCTGCGCATCGCCCCCGACCGTGAGGATTCGCACATCTGGCTGGGCCGCCGCCTCGACTATGCCGGGCGGATCTGCGATGCGGTCGACGCGTTCACCGACGGGCTGAAGGTCTTTCCGGACAGCTACAAACTCTACCGCTTTCGCGCCCGCGACCTGACCCGCGCGCGGCAGTTCGATGCGGCGCTGGCCGATTACCGCAAGGCGCTCGAGCTGATGGGCGACACCCCCGACAGCTTCGAACCCGACGGGCTGCCCAATCCGATCGGGCTGACGATCAGCACCTATCGCGGTAACATCGTCTATTATCATGCGCAGACCAGCTTTGCGACCGGCGACTACCAGACCGTTGTCGACGGGATGGCGAAGTCGCTGGCGCTGGCGGCTGATTTTGCACGCGACGATATGCGCGTGCCCACCGCCTATTGGACCTACATCGCCTATCGCAAGATGGGCGAACATGCCAAGGCGCGCGCTGCGATCGACGCGATCGAGCCGGGGCTGAAACTGATCGAAAACGACATCTATTATCAGGCAGTCCAGATCATGCAGGGGCGGTTGAAGCCCGAAGACGTTGGCGCGACCAAGGACAGCACAATCAAGTTCGCGATCGCGATGGAGCGGCGTTTTGCGGGTGACGAGGCGGGCGCGAAGGCGCTGCTCGCCGAGATCATTGCCGAAAATGCGCAGGGTCACTGGCCGTCGGAAGCCGAGCTGGCGGCGCCGGATCGCCGATCCCGCGGGATAAGATAACTCGCTATTCCGCTGGTCTGCCCTGGACCTGGGCGCGCATTGTAGGGCGTCCGCTGGCATCGCGCGCCCATAGGCGCGCACCGCTACCATCGCGGGCTAGACAGAGGTCGAACGGCGCGCCATCGATCAGCGGCGCTTCGGCGCGAAAGTTGAAATGGCGTGGAGTCAGATCGGGCATTTCGCGCCGGGCATGATCGATCAGCATCGTCGCGATCAATGGGCCGTGGACCACAAGCCCTGAATAGCCCTCGACATCGCGGGCGTAGTCGCGGTCGTAGTGGATGCGGTGAGCGTTGAAGGTGAGCGCCGAATAGCGGAACAGCAGGACGGGGTCGGCAGTGACGCGGCGGATCGCAGTGGCGGGTTCGGGGTCGACTGGCGACGGGGCTGGCGGGACAGCAGAAGCCGTGGCCGCAGCGCGATAGACCAGATCCTGTTCCTCGCGGATCGCCGGAACGCCGTCGGCGGCAATGTCGTGCTGCAACGTCACGAACAGCAGGTCGCCGCTGGCGCCGCGCTTGGCGCGGATCGCGGCGATCGTTGTCACGCGGGTCAGCGCGGCGCCGACTGCGATCGGTGCGAGAAACTCGACCCGTCCGCCCGCCCACATGCGGCGGGGGAGGGGAACGGGGGGAAGCAAGCCGCTATCGTCCCGGCGCGGGTGGCCATCGTCGCCAATCGCCGACTGGCGCGCGTCGGGCAGGAAATAGAGCCAATGGCCGAGGGGCGGGACGCTCGTGGTCGGCGCCGGGTCGTGATCGAGCAGCGCGGCGAGGCCAACGAGCGGTGCTGCGGTCGCAACATCGTGCCGCGTCTCGCTCCGCCCGACCCAATCCGAATAATCCTCCATCGCGGCTCTCAAAAACTCTTCGGCAGGCCAAGCGCGTGGGTCGCGACATGGCTCAGGATCAAATTGGTGCTGATCGGCGCGACTTGATACAGCCGCGTCTCGCGGAATTTGCGCTCAATGTCATATTCCTCGGCAAAACCGAATCCGCCGTGGGTCTGCACGCACATATCGGCGGCGTACCAGCTCGCTTCCGACGCCAGCATCTTGGCCATATTCGCCTCGGTTCCGCCGTCCTGTCCGGCATCGAACAGGCGCGCCGCCTTGTCGACCATTTCGGCCGCGGCGGCGAGCTGGACATAGGCGCGCGCGATCGGGAACTGGACGCCCTGATTTTCGCCGATCGCCCGCCCGAACACCTCGCGCTCCTTGGCATAGGCGGTGGCGCGGTCGATGAAGAAGCGTCCGTCGCCGATACATTCGGCCGCGATCAGGATGCGCTCGGCATTCATCCCCGACAGGATATAGCGAAAGCCCTTGCCCTCCTCGCCGATCAGATTGGCGGCAGGGACTTTGAGGTCGTCAAAGAACAGCTCGGTCGTCGCATGGTTGAGCATGGTGCGGACGGGGCGGACGGTCAGGCCGTTACCGACCGCCTCGCGCATGTCGACCAGCAGCACGCTCATTCCGTCGGATGATTTCGCGCAAGCCTCGCGTGGGGTGGTGCGGCACAGCAGGATCATCAGGTCCGAATGTTCGGCGCGGCTGATCCAGATTTTCTGACCATTGACAACATAATCATCGCCAACCCGCTTGGCGAAGGTGCGGATGCGCGTGGTGTCGGTGCCCGCGGTCGGCTCGGTCACCCCGAACGCCTGCAAGCGCAAATCTCCGCTGGCGATCGCAGGCAGATAGGCCGCCTTCTGCGCCGCCGATCCGTGTTTCAGCAGCGTCCCCATCGTGTACATCTGCGCATGGCAAGCGCCGCCGTTGCAGCCCGACCGGTGGATTTCCTCGAGCACCGCGGTCGCCGCGCCCAGCCCCAGCCCTGACCCGCCGAACTCCTCGGGGATCAGCACCGACAGGAACCCGGCTTCGGTCAGGGTGCGGACAAATTCGGTCGGATAGATGCGGTCGCGGTCGAGCCGTTGCCAATATTCGCCCGGAAATCCTGCGCATAGACGGCGCACCGACTCGCGGATTTCGGGATAGCTTTGCGGCGGGGTATCGGACATTGGCTCGGGGTCTCCCTGATCGTCCGATGAGCCTTAGGACGGCAAGCCGCGGTGAGCCAAGATGAATCGGTAGTGCGTCGCGACTTCCAACCGGGCAGGCAATAGGGTTATGGCAACCCCGCCGGTGCAAGAGCCCGAACAAAGGTGATATGTTTCCATGACGCTTGATGCCGCCTCGATAAAGATTCCCGCAACACCCGACCGCGCCTGGTGCGAGGCGATGGACCGCGTCGATGCGCTGGCGCCGATGCGGGGCCAGTTCGTGCTGCCCGACGGGATCATCTATCTCGACGGCAATTCGCTGGGCGCGATGCCCAAGGCGGCGAGCGCGCGGGCGCAGGCCGTGGTGAACCACGAATGGGGCCGCGATCTGATCAAAAGCTGGAACAGCGCGGGCTGGTTTGATTTGCCCGAACGGCTGGGTGACAAGCTGGCGCCGCTGATTGGCGCTAACGCGGGCGAGGTCATTGTCTGCGATTCGACAAGCCAGAATCTGTTCAAGGTTTTGTCGGCGGCGGTCGCGATGCGGCCGGATCGCAGCGTGCTGATCCTCGAAGGCAGCAACTTCCCGACCAACAATTATATTGCCGAGGGCGTCGCCGCGGCGACCGGCGGGCGGGTGACGGTGCGTCTGTGTGAGAAAGACGAGATTGCGGGCGCGATCGACGAGAACACCGTCGCCGTCGCGATCACCCATGTCCACTACAAGACCGGGCATGTCCACGACATGGCGGCGATCACTGCGCGCGCCCACGCCGCGGGTGCGCTGGCGATTTGGGATTTGTGTCACAGCGCCGGGGCGATGCCGGTCGATCTGAACGGCGCGGGCGCCGATTTTGCTGTCGGTTGCACCTATAAATATCTGAACGGCGGCCCAGGCTCGCCCGCCTTTCTGTTTGCCGCAACCCGGCATCACGGCAACGCTTTGCAGCCGGTCACGGGGTGGTGGGGCCATGCCGCACCTTTTGCCTTTGAACCGAATTATCGGCCGCAACCGGGGCTGCGCCAGTTTCTGGTTGGCACCCAGCCGATCCTGTCCATGGCGCTCGTCGAAACCGGGCTCGACATTCATTTGCAGGCCGACATGGCGACGATCCGGGCCAAATCGATGGCGCTGACCGACCTGTTTATCCAGTTGGTTGAACAGCGTTGCGCCGCCCATGGCTTTACGCTCGCGTCGCCGCGCGCGGCGGCGGCACGCGGCAGTCAGGTGTCATTCGCGCATGACGAGGGCTATCCGATCATGCGCGCCCTGATCGCCGCCGGGGTAATCGGCGATTTCCGCGCGCCCGACACGGTGCGCTTCGGCTTTGCGCCGCTGTATGTTGGCTATGCCGATGTCTGGGACGCGGTCGATCAATTGGTCACGATCATGGACGGCGGTTTGTGGAAATTTCCCGAACATCAGGTGCGCGACGCGGTCACCTGACAAAAAAAGGGAGAGCCGTTTTGGCCCTCCCTTTTCCCCCACCCGCTTTGGATTACTTCAGTTTGAACCGCACACCCACGCGGAAGGCGCGGCCTAGCAGGTCCGAATAGGTGCTGTTGGCCGCCAGACCGGTTTCGGGCAGCAGGATCGGGTCGGCGTTGAGCAGGTTCGTCACGTTGATGAAGAACTCGCCCCGCGCATCGCCGCCAGCGGAGAATTTTTGCGTCACGTTCAGATCGACATAAAACGCACCCTTGATGCGGTTGCTGTCATAGGTCGGCGCGTTGACCGTCGAGGTCGGGCAATTGGTCGTGCATTCGATGCCATTGGCGACATATTTGCCCGCGCTGACGCCGCGGCCCGTCGCCGTGATGCCGAAATCGTCGGAATCATAGGATGCCGTCACGCGGTAAATCCAACTCGGGGTGCTGGATTGGCCGCCGTTGACCCCGGTCGAATCGACCACCACGGTACCGGGTACGCCGCTGTCGAAGCGGTTTTCCAGATAGTGGGTGGCGATACCGCGCAGCGTGAAGTTGCCCGCGTTGCCAACCGGAAAACGGTAAGAGGCATCAATGTCGATGCCGCGCACTTTCTGGCTCGCCGCATTAAACGGTTGCGTCTCGATAATCAGATACGGCCGCGCCGGATCCTGTGTGCGGGCGGGGTCGGTGGTGATCGCGTCGCAGAACGCTTGTTCGCCCAAGAAGCACAAATTGACGATCTGCTGCGCCGAGAATGCGCTGATCCCGTTGTTCACCTTGATGTTGAAGTAATCGACCGCAAGGTTGAAGCCGGGCAGGAAAGTCGGCGTGAACACCCCACCGATGTTCCATTGATTTGACTTTTCCGGCCCCAGGGCTGTGTTGCCGGTGGCAAAACCGGAATAGCTATATCCTGATTGTACAGTCAGGCCCGGCGGAACGAACGACGGACTGGTTCCGGCCGCAAAGCCGGGATTGGTGACGGAATCGCTGTTGGCCGTTCCCGCCTGGAACAGATCGTTCAGGTTGGGCGCGCGGATGTCGCGCGAGCGAGTCACTCGCAGACGGATATCGTCGATCGGCTGCCAAGTTGCGCCCGCTTTCCAAGTGGTGACATAGCCTGCGGTCGAATAATCGGTCGCCCGCACCGCGCCGTTGAATTCCAGCCCGAAACCGAGCGGAACGACGGTTTCGAAATAAGCTTCCTTGACGTTATAGGATCCAAAGCTGGGCAGGTAATTGCCCACCGACCAGCGATTGGTGGCGCCGGTAACATTGCCGTTCGCATCGAGGATGGGCACCGGCTGGAATTCGTCGGGAACGAACCCCTTGACCTCTTCTTTGCGATATTCGGCGCCGATCGCGACGCTGACATCGCCCGCCCAGGTCGCGAACGGCGTGGCCGAGAAGTTGGCGCCGACCACCGTCTGTTCGATCACCTGGTCGCGATACGGATCGCCCAGCACATAATCGATCGCCGCCGGGTCGGCGACGCCCAAGCCGAGACGGTTCAGCGGAACGCATGCAGCGTCATTGTTGTTCGGGTTGGTATCGACATTGATCAGACACTGGATAGAGCCGGTGGGAAAGCCGCTGCCGGCGGGTGCAAAGGCCGCGTCACGCGCGGCGTTGATGCGGGCGATATTCTGAATATCGCGCAGCTGCTCGCGCAGTTCGGCGCGGCCATATTGGCCAAAAATATCCCAGCGTGCGGTGTTGCCGAACGCTTCGAACTCGCCCTGCGCACCGATCAGGTAACGCTGGACCTTACGCTTGTTATCGATCCCGCGGCCGGGCAGGTCGGCCGAGGTGGTCGCGATGGTGACACTGGTAATGCCCTGCAACCGTTCAGCGCCCAGCGCATTGAGCAGGAATGCGTTACAGGTGACCGGCACCGGCGTCTGCGTACAACCCGTCGCATTGAGCACAATGCCGGTTTGCAGGTTCGGGCCAGCGTTGAACCGGATCTTTTGCTGATTGTACGCTGCTTCCGCAAACAGTTCGATGCCGTCGGTCACCTCATAGCTGACCCGGCCGAAAAGCCCGTAGCGGTCATCCTCTGGATCCAGGCCGATGCGGCGACCCGAATCATTGACCTGCCAAGATCCACCCTGTGTAAGCGACGGCGCCGCTGCGCCGGTTGGCGACGGGAAGGTGAGTGCCCCATAAGTATAGGTGAGCGGTACACCGCCGTTGCCGAAATATATTCCGCGCAGCCGGTTGGCTTGGCCACCCACCGAATTGGTGATCAGACTGCCCGGAGCCGAGTTCGCCGCGCCGACCTGACGACGGATCAGGAACTGCGGGCCGCCGCTGGTTGCGGTATAGGCCGGGTCCTGAATGCGGACAAAACCGGTGGCGTTCCAGTCGCGGTTCACATCGAAAATGCCATCGCGATGGGCGATCTCGCCGCTCAGCAGCACATGGCCGCGCCCGCCTGCAAAGGCCATCCCGGCGGCAACGCTGGCCGAATAGTTGAAGCCGTCGCCATATTGGGTAATGCCGCTGTCGGCTTCGACCTTCAGCCCTTCATACTTATTGTTGAGAACAAAGTTCACGACGCCCGCAACCGCGTCAGAGCCATAAGCCGCCGAGGCGCCGCCGGTAACAACCTCGACGCTGGAGATCAGCGCCTGCGGGATCGTGTTGATATCGACCAGCCCGGTGATCGTCGAACCCACCGAACGTTTGCCATTGACCAGGATCAGCGTGCGTTCCGCGCCCAGGTTGCGAAGGTTGAGCGCGTTGATGCCGGCCTGACCGCTGGAAATGTTGAGACGCGAGTTGGACGGACGGGTCGAACCCGCCAGCGATGGCAGCGTGTTGACGAAATCGGCGATATTGTTCGACGGCGAACTGCTTTCGATCTCGGTTTCGGTCAGCACCGTCAGCGGGGTGGGCGCCTGAAACCCGTCGCGAGCAACGCGTGAACCGGTGACGATGATCTGATCGCCGGGGGCCGCTTCGGTTGCTTGAGCGACGGTGGAATCCTCCTGCGCCAGCGCCGGGGCGCTGTGAACGAGCGCCACCGCCGTCATGGCCGCACCGAAGCTGCTGTTGCGGCCCAGCGACCGACGATTTCGTTCAAGATAGCGCATATTAAACGTCCCCTTTATTGCCCAAGGGCGCGCCGCACATCGTTCGATGTGGTTCCCGGTGCCGATGCACCGGGCTGGCTCGCCCCCACTATGTCCGCCCTGACCGCCTGGCGGCCTCATTGGGCCGCCCATTTATGATTTTATGGCTTCCGACCTTTGCGGGTCCGACCATCGCTGCGCCTGCGGCGCGCGGACAGCCGGTTCCGTGACGAGAAGGTTACAGGGTGGTTACCCGCGGTCAACCGCTTCGCGCTGATCCTGACGATATGGACCTATAGCCGCAGGGCATGGCATCGCCGCGCCCGTCGCGGGTGCGGATAGCTTGCAGTTATAGGAGGCGGCCCGCTTGCTATGGGCTGGCGACGCCAGGCTGCGATACTCCTATTGTTCTTGACTGTTTAAGGTATCGGGGAATTTCTGTTGATCCAGCGCCGCGCGTTCCTGCTGGCTTCGGCCGCGCTTGTCGCGATGCCGGGAAGCCTTCTTGCAAAACCCCGGGTCAAGGGCGGTACGCGCACGACAAAATTGTCCGGTGCGCGCGCGCCGATTGAGGTGATCGAGGACGCGCTGGGGGTGCCGCATGTGCGCGCCGCGTCGCGCCACGACGCTTTTTTTGGACAGGGCTATCTGGTCGCGCGCGACCGTCTGTTCCAAATGGACATCGACTATCGCCGCGACATGGGCCGCATGGCGGAGGCTTTTGGCCCCCGCTTTGTGGCGGCGGACAAAGCGGCGCGGCTGTTTCACTATCGCGGCGACATCGACGCCGAACTGGCGGCGCTGCCGCCCGATGTGCTGGAATGCGCGCGCGGCTATGTCGCCGGGGTGAACGCCCGGATCGACGAACTGGCGGCCGACCCAGCGCAGCTGCCGCTGGAATATGGCATATTGGGGATCACTCCGCTTCGCTGGGATATCCTCGATCTGGTGCGCCGCCGCGGCATCGGTATGGGCGACGCCGATGATGAGGTGCGCCGCGCGCAGTTGCAGTCGCGTGGGCTGCTCGACGCCGAACAGCTGCTGGCACCGCTGCGTCCGGCATGGTCGTTCACGATCCCCGAGGGCCTCGACGTTGCGGCGGTAAGCGGGGCGGATCTGGGCGTGTTGGACCCCGCGAACCGGCCCGTCCCGTTCGATGCGATACAAGGGGTGCCGCTCGACCCCGAACCGGAGGGCGACCGCTTCGCGCTGGGCAGCAATGCGTGGACCATCTCGCCATCGCGCAGCGCCACCGGACGGCCGATTCTGGCCAATGATCCGCATCTGGGCATCGGCGGCGCCAACCCGCGCCACATGATCCATCTGACGGCGCCGGGACTCGATGTCATTGGCGCGGGCGCCCCGGGGCTGCCTGGCATCATGCAGGGCCATACCGATCGTTTCGCCTTTGGCCGCACCAATTTTCATATCGACCAGACCGATCTGTTCATCCTGCGCACCAAGGACGGTGACCCCAGCCGATATTGGCACAAGGGCGAGTGGAAGGCGTTCGAGACATTCGAGGACGAGATCGCGGTCAAGGGCGCGCCGCCCGAGCGCGTGACGCTGCGTTATGCTGGGGGCCGTCCGATCGTGTCGCAGGATGCGGCCCGCCATCGCGCGGTCGCCTTTGCCACCGTCAGCATGTTGCCGGGAGCGAATTCGCGCTTTGCGATGATCGCGATCAACCTGTCCAAGGACTGGGCGTCGCTACGGCAGGCGTTCAAGCTGCACGTGTCGCCGACCAATTTTCACTATGCCGACATCGACGGCAATACCGGGTGGCAGACGATCGGTTTTACCCCACGGCGGCCGAAGCACGACGGGCTGTTTCCCGCCCCCGGCGATGGCGATTATGACTGGACTGGCCTCTTGCCGGTTGAGGATATGCCGCACGTCTATAACCCGCCCGAAGGCTGGTTCGCGTCGGCGAACCAGATGAACCTGCCGGCGGATTATCCCTATCGCGAGCGGATCATCAGCTTCAACTGGAGCGATCCCTATCGCTATGATCGCTGCGCCGAGGTGCTGCGGAGCCAGCCGAAGCACCGGATCGCGGACAGCATCGCGTTGCAGCACGACGTCCAGTCGCTGCCCGCCCGTGCGCTGCTAAAGTTGCTTCCCTCGACGCTGTCGGTTGAGGCGGCGCCGGCGGCCGCCATGCTGCGGCGTTGGGATTGCGGAATCGATGCGGACAGCGCGGCGGCGCTGCTGTTCGAGATGGTGATGGTGGCACTGTCGGCAAGTTTTCGCGACCGCGTGGTCCCCGAGGCAGCAAAGGATTTGATCCCGACGGTCAACCTGTCGGAAATGCTGCGCATTCTGGGCGCGCCCGACAAACGGCTGGGCGATGACCCTGCGGCAGCGCGCGACGCGCTGATCGACGGCGCGTTGATGACGGGCTGGAAAAAAGCCACCGAACTTGGCGGGGCCGATCCGGCAAAATGGCAATGGGGCGATCTGCACCGGGTAACGATTGCGCATCCCTTGGCGTCGTCGAACGCCGCGATTGCTGCAGCTTTCCCGAAGATCGAGGGCGGCCGGTCTGGCGGCGATGGCACCACGCCGATGGCGCGCGGGTTCAATTCACGGCGCGGGTTTAATGTCTCGCACGGCGCCAGCTATTTGTTCGTCGCCGACGTCGGGGCGTGGGACAACAGCCGCTTTCTGCTGCTACCCGGCCAGTCGGCGGATCCGCGCTCGCCGCGCTACCGTGACTTTTATCCCAAGTGGCTGGCGGGAGACATGCAGCCACTGTGGTTCAGCAAGGCGGCGGTCGATCGCCATGCCTTGGAACGGCTGGTGCTGGCGCCGACCCTCTAGAACACCTCGGCAATCGCGACCAGCGCGCGGTCGACCGCGGCGGTCGCCTGACTGTCGGTTCCCTCGGGCATGTCATTGGCCAGCACCGAAAAGATCAGCGTCTTGCCACTCTTTGTCGTGAGATACCCCGACAGCGCGCGCGAGGCATTGAGCGAGCCGGTCTTGGCGAATAGCTTGCCTTCCAGGATTGTCCCCTTGAAGCGGTTCTGCAAGGTGCCATCGCGTCCGGCGATCGGCAGCGTCTCGCGCCACGCCATGCCCCACGGCTGGCGCGCGATCCAGCTGAGCAGGCCGACCGCGGCGCGCGGGCTGATCCGGTTATAGCTCGACATGCCCGACCCGTCCGAAAAGTCGTAGCTGGTGTCGGCCACCCCCGCCTGCGTCATCAACTGCCGCACCGCCGCCTGCCCATCGGCAATCGAGCCGCTGCCCACCTGCCGCGCGACGCGGCGCAGCATCAGTTCGCTGTGGAGATTCTGGCTCTCCTTGTTGATCCGCACCATATTTTCGGCGAGCGGCGGCGCGGGCAGTTCGGCGAGCATCGCGGGTTCGGTGGGCAGGGTGGCGGGGGCGCCCTTGCGGTTATCCGGATCGTCCGCGGCGGTCAGCGGCCGGTGGCGTACCTCAATCGCGCCGTCGACCTGCACGCCGCGCGCCTTCAACAATTCGCCAAGCCGCCACGCGGCATAATGCGCCGGATCGTCGATGCCATAGCGCAAGGTCAGCGGCGCCACGTCGGCGCCGACGGTGCCGGTCAGGCGTAGCACGCGGCTGTTCGGCATCCGATCGGCCTCGATCTTTTCCTCCTTGCCCGCGACGGTAACGACCTGATTGTCGATGCTGAAATAGCCGGAGGTCTGGATCGTCGGCGCCGCGCCAACCGCCCCCGGCGCCAGCTTCACCACCAGCTCATTATCGTCGAGCGTCAGCGCCGAATTGCCGGTGCCATAGCGCGAGACGATATTGTTCCAGCTCATCCCCGGGCTCCAGCGCTCGTCGGGCAGCCAGCTGTCGTCGCCGACGATGTTGCGGACGCGGCGGGTCTTGGACGCGACCGCGTCGGCGAGCGTTTGCAGGCAGTCGGTCTTGCAGTCGTCGGCGCTCGACAGCAAAGGATCGCCGCGGCCGTGGAGCACGACGTCGGTCGCGCCGCCGGTACCGGTTTCGAGCCGGACGCCGGTGCCTTTGGCCGTTTGCTGAAGCAAAGGCAGCTGCGCATAGCCGACTGCGGTCGTGAACATCTTGGTGTTCGAAGCCGGGATGAAGCGCTGGTCGGGGTCGATCGAGACAAGGGTTTCACCCTCCAGCGTCGTGACGAGCACCCCAAATCTTGAACCTGCCGGGGCTTCGGCCAGTTTCTGCTCGACCGTTGCAAGCAGCGGCCCGCGCGCAGGATCGGCGGTCGTTCGGGCGTGAACGGGAGCGCATAGCAGCGCGAGAGCAAGAATCGGAGTGAGCGGTTTGAGCGCGGTTTTCATTGTCTCTCCTGAGCATCCCATGCGGCGATAAGCTGGTCGCCGACGGCGGGGCGTAGTGCGGCGATGCCGCTGTCGAAATGGCGGGTCGGGTGGACCCGGTTGGTGAGCAATGTCCAGCCAAGGCCGCGCTCGAAATCGATCCAGAGGCCAGTGCCGGTGAAGCCGGTATGGCCGATGGTGCCCGGCGAGCAGGCATCACCGCCGTGCCACCCCGCAAAGGCCCGTTCCCAGCCGCAGGTGCGATGGCTTTTGTTCGCGGTGCGCACCTCGGCGAGCATCGTGGGCGACAACAGCGAGCCGTCGAGCATTGCGCGGGCAAAGCCCAGCACCCCATCGACGGTGCCGAACAGTCCGGCATGGCCCGGCGCGCCGCCGAGCGCATAGGCGTTTTCGTCATGCACCTCGCCCTTCAGGACCCTCCCGCGCCATCGGCAATGTTCGGTTGCCACCGCTGGGCCGGGGGGCGGGCCGAAACTGAGCCCGCCGCCGAGCGGCCAATCAGCCAGCGGCGCCCCCGTCAGGCGCTCGATCGCGATGCCCAGCAGGATGAAATTGATGTCCGAATAAGCGGGCGGGCCATGACGCCATTCGCGTTGCAGCACGAACGCGCGCAGCTGCGCCGGATCGCCGCCATAGGTATAGAGCGGCTCAACCGCGGGCAAGAAAGTCCGGTGCATGAGGCAGTCGCGAAAGGTCAGGCGGCGCTCGGCGGCGTTCGCGACGTCATATTGGCGCAGATCCGGGATCGCATCGGTCAGCGGCCGGTCGAGGTCGAGGCGCCCCTGTTCCGCGAGCTTGAGTATCATTGTCGTGGTCGCAATAACCTTGCTGAGCGAGGCAAGATCGAACCAGTGATCGCGGGTCAGCGTTTCGGGTTCAGGGACAAGCGCGGCCATGCCCGCGAACCGAACCGCGTACTCGCCATCCGCCGAAACGATGCCCAGCGCCGCGCCGGGAACCCGTCCGGCTTCGACCGCTGCCGCGACCGGCGCAAAGGCGGCGTCGATCATGGCCGGTCGTCCGCCCGCGGCTTGGCGCGTCCGATCAGCGGCAGGAACAGGATCGCCGCCAGACTGATCACGCCGGAAGCCAGAAAGAAAAGGTCGAAGCCACTATATCCCGCGCTATCGAGCTGCCCAACCACGGTGCCGCCGGCCCCCGCCAGCAGCCGCGGCAAAAGGAAGGCAAAACCCGACAGAAACGCATATTGTGCGCCGGGATAGCGCGGATTCACCAGCATCGACAGATAAACGACAAAGATGGCGCCCGCCATGCCGTTGCCGAACTGATCAGCGGCGGTGGCAATATAGAGCAGGGTCTGATCGTGCGGCTGGTACGCGAGCCAGACGAACCCGAAATTGCCGAACGCCGCGAACAATGCCCCGATCGTCAGGGTGATGCCAAACCGCCAGCGGGTTGTCATCCATCCGCCCAGCCCGACGCCGACAATGCTGGCCGCCAGTGCCACGACGCCGTCGGCCCAGCCGATCTCGGTCTTGGTGTAGCCGAGCCCGAGGATCATCGGTTTCGACAGGTTGAGCGCCAGCACGTCGCCCATGCGATAGACCGAGACAAAGGCCATCAACGCGATAGCGTAGCCGCCGTAGCGCCAGAAGAAATCGACATAGGGGCCGATCGCCGCCGACGCGCGCAGCGGCGAATCGGGCGCGGCGCCCCGGATGCGCGGCAGCATCGCGGCCATCGCCAGAAACGGCAGCATCGCGATGCCAAGCACCCAGGGTGTCACATTCGTCTTGGCGCTGATGCCAAGGCCCGCGGCGGCGCCAAGCAAGAGCCAGCCGACCGCCGCGACCAGGGCCGCCAGCGCGAACAAGATCACCGCGCTCGTCGCTAGTCCGCCGGCCAACGCAGCAGAGCGACCACCCGCACCGCGTCGTTCGGGCGGCAGCGCCGCGAGGATCGGCAGCGGCACGAACGCCCCGACCGCGATCAACAGATAGGCGGCGGTCCAGCCGGGCGCGATGCCCAGCGCTTGCAGGGTCGGCGCCACGATGCCGCCGACGTCCGCGAACAGCAGCGCGCCGCTGCCCGCCGCGACCATCGCGGTGCGATAACCCCACAGATTTGCCGCGGCGAGGGGGCCCTGCAACTCGGGCGTCGGTCCCAGCTCGACCCGCCACGCGTCGGCCGCAACCTCCAGCGTCGTCGTCCAGAAGGCGAGCAGCACCGCAAACAGGGCGGTGAGCGCCAAGCTGTCGTCGGCCGATGTGAATGCCATCGCCAGCATGGCGGTGACGATACCGAGCTGCGGCAGCATGATCCAGCCGCGCCTTTTCCCCCAGAAGCGCGTAAATCCAGGCACCGCATAGCGGTCGAGCAAGGGCGCCCACAGGAATTTGAAGGTCGGCAACAACTGGACCCAGGCGAAAAAACCGATAATCGCCAGCGCGACGCCATGATCGGTCAGTCGCACCGCCAGCACGGTCGAAAACATGTAAAAGGGCAGTCCAGCGGAAAAGCCGAGCATCAGATAGAGGATACGCGCGCGTCGTTGCGCCGACCTGGCATCACCATCGCGCGCGAGCGCCACGGCCGAGACGTCGCTATTCGAGGCCGCTGCGGTCACTTGCCAGTCTCGGGCGCGCTCGCCTGTTCCCAGCGCCCGACGACGCTGGTTACCGTGAGGTTGGCGCTGGCGCTCGCCACCGTGCGGGTCATGTCGAGCAGGCGGTCGAACGGCAGAACAAAGCCGACGACCAGTGCGGTCTGTTCGGGGGTCACTCCCACCGCCGAGAGCACGGCGGCGAGCATGAACAGCGACGCCGACGGGATCGGCGCGGTGCCAAAGGCGGCGAGCGCGCCAGTGAGCAGGACGATCGCCAGCATCGACAGATCGGGTTCGATCCCCACGGCCTGGAGCGCAAAGATGCTGAGCAGCCCGACATACATCGCAGTGCCATCCTTGCCGATGCTGGCGCCGATCGGCAGCACAGTCTTGGCAACGCCGGGGGCGATGTGCAGATCGTCGAGCGCGATGCGCAGCGCGACGGGCAGCGTCGCCGCCGACGACGCGGTCGAAAAGGCGACAGCCAGCGCGTCGACGATCGTGCGATAGAAGCGCAGCACCGACCGGCGCACGACAAAGGCGAGCAGCGGCACATGGACCAGCAGAATTTGGAGGACCACCCCCACCGCGACCGCAATCGCCAGCCAACCGATGTTGGCAAACACCGCGACGCCATTGTCGGCGACCGCCTTGGCAATCAACGCAAGGACGCCGAACGGGGTTATCTCCATCACGATGCGCACCAAGTGGAACAGCACCTGTCCCGCCGATTGCAGCAGGTCGGCCATCGGGCGGCCCTGTTCGCCCGCCAGGATGACGCCGAAGCCGAGCAGGATCGAAAAAAAGATGATCGCCAGCATGTCGCCGTCGACAAGCGCCTGGACGATGTTAATCGGTACGATGCCGACCAGCTGGTCGTGGAGCGACTTGGGCTCGCCGAGCGCGTGCGGCGCGGCGCTGCCCAGCGCGGCGCCTTGGCCTGGTTCGATCAGTAGGCCGACAAGGATGCCGATCGACACGGCGCAGAAGGTTGTGAAGGCGAAGAGGCCGACGGTGCACGCGCCGACAGATCCCAGCTTGCGCGGATCGGCGAGCGCGGTGACCCCCGACGCGATGCTGATAAACACGATCGGCACCACCAGCATCCGGATCAGGCGGACGAACAATTCGCCGATAATCGCCAGCGCTGACGCGGCGGCGGGCCAGAGTAGCCCCAGCGCAACGCCGATGACCATCGCCCCCAACACCCGCTGCCACAGCGGCACCGCAAACCAGCCGCGAAGAAAAACTGTCATCGGCCTTGTTGTCCCGATCCCGTCAAATCCCGCCCCAAAATCCGGGCTGCGGCGGCGACAGCAGGCCGTTGGCGCCGCGGACTCCCCCGGCGCGATCCTCGGCAAGCCAGAGCGGTCCGTCAAGGTCCGCAAAGCTGCTGGTCGCGGCAATCGCCCAGGCCGGGGCGATCGACAGCGAGGAACAGATCATGCAGCCGGTCATGACGTCCAGCCCGCGCGCTCGCGCCGAGTCCGCTAGTTCGAGCGCCGCGGTCAATCCGCCTGTCTTGTCGAGCTTGATGTTCACCACGCCATAGCCGTCGGGCAGCGTATCGAGATCGGCGGCAACATGCACCGCTTCATCGGCAGCGATCGGGATCGCCGAGCGAAATCCAGCCAGATCGCCGTCGGCGTTGGCGGGCAGCGGCTGTTCGAGCAGGTCGATCCGCAGATCGGACATCAGCCCTTGCAGGTCGCGCACCTCGGCGATTGTCCAGCTTTCGTTGGGATCGACGATCATTTTAGGGCTCGGCGCCGCAGCCCGGACGGCAGCCAGCAGCGCGGCGGGATCGTTGCGATCGACCTTCACCTTCAGCAAAGGTGCGTCGGCGAGCGCCGCGGCGGCGGCGGCCATATTGCTCGGCGTATCGAGGCTGATCGTCATCGCGGTCACGATCGGGCGCAGCGGGCGATCTAGATCGAGCGCCGCCGCCAGATCGCTGCCCGCCAGCCGCAGCTCGAGATCCCACAGCGCGCAGTCGATCGCGTTTCGCGCGGCGCTGGCGGGCATCAGCTGGAGCAGCGCCTGCCGGTCCAGCCCTTGCTCGATCGCACCGCGCAGGCTTTCGATCGCCGCGACCGCGCTTTCGACGCTCTCCCCATAACGCGGATAAGGGACACCTTCGCCGCGTCCGGTCAGGCCGTCCTCGCCGATCGTTACGGTGACGACCTCGGCCGCGGTCTTGACCCCGCGCGAGATGCGAAAAGGCGCATGCAGTTTAAACGTCTCGGCAAAGACGGTCAGGGTGCGGGGCATGGCGGTCGGGTCAGGCAGTTGCGGCAACGGCAGGCGAAGGGGCGGTCACGCCCAGCAGCCGGTCGAGGATCGCCTCGACCCCGAAGCGATAGGGGTCGCTGGTCGGCAGGCCGAACTCGGCTGCGGTGGCGGCGCAGAGCGCGCGCGCATCATCCTCGGCCATCGCCGAGGTGTTGAGCGCGATCCCGACCACCTGCACATCGGCGTTGGTCAGCTGCGCGACACGGACGTTCGCCTCCAGCGTTTCGGCGATGCCGGGCAGCGGATAATGCGGCAGGCCGCGCATATGCGGGCGCACCGGATCGTGGCAGAGGACGAGCGCGTCGGGCTGCGCGCCGTGCAGCAGCCCCGTCGACACCCCGGCGAACGATGGGTGGTAAAGCGAGCCCTGTCCTTCGATCAGATCCCAGCCATCGTCGCTGCGCGCCGGCGAAATCTGTTCGATCGCGCCCGAGATGAAGTCGGCGACCACGGCGTCGAGCGGGACGCCGTCGCCCGCGATCAGAATGCCGGTCTGTCCGGTGGCGCGGAAATTTGCGGCAACACCGCGCTGTTCTAGCGCGCTGGTGAGGCAGAGGGTCGTGTACATTTTGCCCACCGAACAATCGGTGCCGACGGTCAGCAGCCGATTGCCCGCGCGCTTTTTGCCGTTGCCGATCGGGATGTCCGGCCGCGGGTCGCGCACATCGTGCAGCTTTCGGCCTAGACGCGCCGCGGCCTCGACCAGTCGCGGTTCGGCATTCAACCGGTGGTGCAGCCCCGATGCAATATCGAGCCCCGCCTCCATTGCGGCCAGCGCGTCGACAACCAGATCCTCGCCCAGCTTGCCGCCCGCATTGGCAATACCCAGCACCAGAGTGCGGGCTCCCGCCGTGCGCGCTGCGGCGAAATCCATGCGCGGCAGGTCTAGCGTCAGCGGACAATCATCGTGGCGATATTCGCCGACGCAGATGTCGGGGCGAAACACTGCAAGCCCGCGCGAAGTCTTGATGTCGGCGGGATCGCTGGAATGGCCGAGGTAGAGAAGATAGGGCGTGTCGATCATGGCTCAAAGCAACCTGCGGGACGATGAAGGGGCCAATACTAGCTCCACCCGTCCTGATGCCCCAATATCCTGCGCCTCATATCCTATAGCCTGATGCTATAATCCTTCGATCACCGTAGCAAGCTCGTCCAGAAACGCCGACGCCGTTTTCGACGGCGGGCGATTCTGCAAATAGACCGCATTAATGTCGAAGGTGATTGCGGGTTGCAGCGGGCGGCTCGCCAGTCCGGGCGACAATTCGGCGTGTGCCGTGAAATTGTCGACGATCGCCATGCCGACCCCGGCGCTGACCAGCGCGGCGGCAACATAATAGGTGCGCGCCGACACCACTTCGTCCAGCTCGACCTCCAGACGGCTGAGTTCGCTCGACAGCATCCGGCCGATCGGGCCGCCCTGCACCGGGCTGATGAACTTCTGCCCGCGCAGCTGGTCGAGGTGCAAGCGCGGCGGCGCGGTGGGCATGTCCTCTTCGCGGTAAATCACCACCAGCTCGCCCTCGCCGATCACCTGGTGCGCGACGGGGGCCGACAGCGGCACTTCAAAACTGATCGCGATGTCGGTTTCATGCTCGTAAAGCTTGCGCACCATTTCGTCGTGATGGAGCGTCTGCAAGTCGAACATGATATCCTCATGATCGCTCAGGAACCGTGCCACTGCCGCGGGGATGGCGCCCAGGCCGAGCGACGGCAACGCCGAAATACGCAGCAAGCCGCCGCGCCCGTGGCGCAAATTCTGACACGCCTGGCGCAAAGAGCGCACCCGATCCTGAATGTCGGACACTTCGGCGAACAGCGTATGCGCGTCCTGCGTCGGGATCAGCCGCCCCTTCGCTCGTTCGAACAGGGTCAGCCCGATCGAACGTTCGGCGTGGCGCAGCACCTTGGTCACCGACGGTTGCGATACATTGAGCGAGCGCGCCGCGGCGCTGACTGTGCCATGCAGGAAAACCGCGTGGAAAATCTCGATCTGGCGCAGGTTCATTCGATCTTTGCCCCAAGTGCTGGTGATAAGGCGGCAAAAAGCCACATTTGCGCTCTTATGCCATTGGGTTATAGGCGCTGCAACACCCCTCTCTGGACGCGGGCTGCCGGTTGGACCCATGCTGATCGTCGGTAAACGCCAGATGGCGCCGTGTCGCCAAAGCGGCTCTCCCTCGTTCTCCTGAAAGGACTACGCCGATGCCCCATACTTCGTTTTTCATGCGCCGGACGATCGGTGCGATTGCGGGCGGAGCGATGGTGGGGGCCGCCGCGCTGCTCGGCGCTGCTGGCGCCGCGGCGCAGGCAAGCGAGGTGGTCGATGTGATCATTCGCGGCGGGACGATCTATGACGGCGGCGAGGGCAAGCCGTTTGTCGGCGACGTGGCGATACGCGGCGACCGCATTGTTCATGTTGGTCGCTCCGGCAGCTATTCAGCAAGCCGGATCATCGACGCAAAGGGGATGATTGTCGCCCCCGGTTTCATCGATCCGCACACCCACGCCGACAGCTTCCTCCGGTCGCCCGACCCGGCGGTGCGCATCAACGCAGCATGGCTATACCAAGGGGTCAGCACGGTGATGATCGGCGTCGATGGCAATGGCACCCCCGATGTTGCGGCGGACAGCGGCAAGCTGGCGGCGTCGGGGATCGGGACTAACATCGTCCCCTTTGTCGGGTTCGGACCGGTGCGCCAGCGGGTTCTGGGTCCGGATGCCCGCGCGCCGACGGTCGCCGAACTGGATGCGATGAAGGCGTTGGTGGCCAAGGGCATGTGCGAAGGCGCGGTCGGGCTGTCCGCCGGACTTTTCTATGCGCCGCAAAGTTTCGCGACCGCCGGCGAAGTCGTGGCCGTCGCGCGCGAGGCGGCGATCCGCGGCGGCCTTTACGACACCCACCAGCGTGATGAATCGAGCTACAGCATCGGCCTGCTCGGGTCGGTCGAGGAAGCGATCGATATCGGCAAGGAGGCGGGAATGCCCGTTCATTTCGCCCATCTGAAGGCTCTCGGTGTCGACGTCCATGGCCAAGCGGGCGCGGTGATCGCCGCGATCGAAGCGGCACGGGCCGCGGGGGTCGAAGTCACTGCCGATCAATATCCGTGGCTGGCGTCGGGTTCGAACCTCGACGCATCGCTGCTGCCGCGCTGGGCGGTCGATGGCGGCGGCGCGGCCCTGCTGAAGCGGCTCGACGATCCCGCGACGCTGGCTCGGATGCGCGCTGAAATGCAGGACAATCTGCGACGCCGCGGCGGCGCGAGCGCGCTGCTGCTGATCGCCGAGGGTTTCCCATGGACCGGAAAGACGCTGGAGCAGGTCGCAGCCGAGTGGAAACTGGACAGCCGCGACGCGGCGCTGCGGATCATTCGCCAGAGCGTCGAGGCGAAGAGCCAGGGACAGAAGGGCGGCGGCACCGCGGTCGCCTCGTTCAACATGGCGCAGGCGGATGTCGACCTGCTGATGCAGCAGCCGTGGATGGTCACCTCGTCCGACGGATCGGATGGCCACCCCCGTATGTTCGCAAGCTTCCCCGAAAAATATGTCCGCTACGTTCGCGAACGTAAGGTCATCAGCCTGGCGACCTTCATCCGCCAATCGACCGGGCGCACCGCCGACATCTACAAGCTCGACCGGCGCGGCTATCTGCGTTCGGGCTATTTCGCCGATGTGGTCGTCTTCAACCCCGCCGCATATGCGCCGCGCGCCGATTATGTGCGCCCGCGCGAACTCAGCGCCGGCGTCCAGAGCCTGTTCGTCAACGGTGCGCTGGCGCTGGATAACGGCCGCGCAACGGGAATTCCGGCAGGTCGCGCGCTGCTGCGGCCCCGACCGCCGGGCTGCCCCTAGCGGTGCCACGCGGTTCGCCGAGCATCGGACTACGGCTGACCAACGCGCCGCTGATTATGCGCAACTCGAGCTCAAAAACGCGCACGTGCGCGATTGGGCTGCAAAGCCGCTTGTGAAAGGCGGTGGTGGGACAGTAGGAATGCCCCATGTTTCTAAGCACCGACCCCTCCCCGTCAATTGCCATGCTGAGCCGCGGGTGAGCAAGGATAAGCTTGGCGATGGTGCGCGACCGACCATGGCCGATATCGCTCGCGAACTCGGCGTTGCGAAAATCACCGTTTCGCGCGCGCTGTCTGACCATGCAACGGTCAAAGAAAGCACGCGCGCGTTGATTCGCGAGACCGCCGAGCGCATGGGCTATCGGCTCAATGTGTCGGCGCGCAATTTACGGCAACAGCGGACGCGGACGATCGCGGTGGTCATCGAAATGACCCCGTCGCACGAACGGTTGATGAGCGAGCCTTATCCCTTGCTGTTGCTGGGCGGCATCCTGCAGCAGCTGACCGCGGCGGGGCAGAATATGGTGCTGACCACGATCGATCTGTTTTCGCAGGCGCCGCCGTCGGCCGACGGGGTGATCCTGCTGGGGCAGGGGGTGCATGACGATGCCGCGGCGGTGATCGCGGCGACGGGGCTGCCCTATGTCGTGTGGGGCGCCGAGCATGGACCGCCCGAGCGCATCGTCGTCGGCAGTGACAATCGCGCCGGGGGGCGGTTGGCAGCGGAATATCTGGTCGGGCGCGGACGGCGGCGGCTGTTGTTCCTGGGCGATGCCGGACACGGCGAGGCAGAGGACCGGCTGAACGGCTTTCGCGACGGACTTGTCGGGACCGATGCCGCCATCGTCGCCAATATCCCCTGCGCCTTCACGGTTGCGGCGGGGCGTGAGGCGGTGGCGCCGTTGCTGGAAAGTGCGGCGCTGAGCTTTGACGGCATTTTTGCGAGCAGCGATGCGATTGCGATGGGGGCGATCGAGGCGCTGCGGGCGCGGGGGCATGACGTTCCCGGCGCGGTGTCGGTCGTCGGGTTCGACGATTCGCCGGGCGCCGGTCTGTTTTCGCCGCCGCTGACCAGCATCCGCCAGGACTGGGCGGTGGGGGGCGAGTTGCTGGCGCAGAAGGTGCTCGACCTGGTGGCAGGGAAAGCCGTGGATTCGCGGGCGATGCCGGTCGAATTGATCATCCGCGAGAGTTAGCCGGAAGTTGGCGAAGGTGCCGCGCAGCGTGACCTGACGAGCAAAATGGTATCGATATCTTGACATCGATACCATTTTGCGGGACATCGCCGTTCAGAGCAGGGGTCGAGTAGCCCCGGCCGGGGTGAGGATGCGGTGGCGATTTCCGAGCAAAGTTTGGGCGCAATGCCAACAGCGCAGTCCGGCGTGGGCAGAATTGGGTCGGCGCAGCTTGGCACAGGTGCAATGCCGTTGGCGCAGGGCGACGGCGACCCGATGCGGCTGGTCCGGCGCGGCGCCGAGGCGACTGGCGCGCAGGCGGCGGCGCTGTTTGCGCTGGCGAACGGGCTGGTCGGCGTCGAAGGGGTGATCGATGAACTCGCATCGGCCCCGGCGGCCTATCTGCCCGGCGCCTATGTCCGCCGCCCGATTGATTATCACGAGAGCTTTCCCGGTTATGCGAGCGCGACCGATACGCGGATCGCCTGTCCCAGCCCGGTGCTGCTGCGCCTGGCGATCGACGGCGTGCCGGTCGATTTCGCCGCTGCCGAAGTTGCCGACACCGAAACGACGCTCGATCTTGCCACCGGCACGCTGCGCCGCGTGACGCACTGGCGGCTGGCCGATGGCCGCCGCCTGGAGATTGCCGCCGACCGCATTGTGCCCCTGTCGGGCGGGGCGTGCGTGGCGTCGCGCATCCATATTCGCCCGCTCGATTTCGGCGGCGCGGTCGCGGCGACGCTGACCTATGGCGCCGACAGCGCCGCGCCGACCGGCGCCGAAGCCGACGACCCGCGCATTTCGGCGCGGCTGCGCCCGGCGTGGACGATGCTTCCCCCCCTGCCGGGCGACCCGTCCACGGTCACCCGGTTCGCGCAGGACGCCGTCGAGCTTGCCTATGCGCAGCATGTCACTTGCCATACCGCGCCGGTCGCCGCTGTGGTGGGCGGGCATGTCGTGCAGGGCGAGCTGGTCGCCGGCGGCGCCCTGACCATCGACCGGGTGGTCACGCTGGCTGCGGCCCGCGGCCATCCGGTCGATCTGGCCGCGTTGGACGATGCGCCAATCGGTTTCGACGCCATCGCCGAGGCCCAGCGCGCCGCAGCCGGGCAGCTGTGGGATAATGCTGACCTTGCGATCGACGCCGATAACGAACTCGCCGCCGCGCTGCGCTTCAATCTGTTCCAGCTCCACCAGTCGGCGAGCCGCGACCCCGACCACAGCATCGGCGCCAAGGGGCTGACCGGCGAGGGGTATGAGGGCCATTATTTCTGGGATGCCGAAACCTTCATGCTGCCGGTGCTGGCGTTGCAGGCGCCCGCCAAGGCGCGGACCCTGCTGGCCTATCGCATCGGCAAGCTCGACCGCGCGCGGGCACATGCGAGGGCGCTCGGCCATCGCCGCGGGGCGCTCTATCCGTGGCGGACGATCGGCGGCGACGAATGTTCGTCGCACTATCCGACGGGGTCGGCGCAATATCATATCAACGGCGACATCGCCTATGCGCTGGCGCTGTATGTCGCGGCGACCGGCGACGATGATTTCCGCAGCCAGGCCGCGCCGATGCTGTTCGACACCGCGCGCATCTGGATGGAGATCGGGGCGTTCGATCCCCGGCGCGGCGGCGCCTTTTGCATCCATGGCGTGACCGGGCCCGACGAGTATTCGGCGCTGGTCGACAATGATTTTTACACCAACGCCATCGCGCGGCGCCACTTGGCCTATGCCGCCGACACCGCCGACTGGCTGCGCAGCAGCGGCCGCGGCCAGCCGGGTGCGGTCGAGGTGGGCGACGCCGAAGTGGCCGAATGGCGCCGCGCGGCGGCGGCGATGTGGCTGCCGGTCGATGCGGACCTTGGCATCAATCCGCAGGACGATGCCTTTCTGGGCCGCCCAAAGCTGCCGGGATGGGCGGGCGGCGATGGGCACGGGCCATTGCTGATGCGCTATCACCCGATGATCCTGTTCCGCCATCAGGTCGCGAAGCAGGGCAATGTCGTGCAGGCGATGGCGATGGACCTGACCGCGATGCCGCTGACGCGGCAGCGGCGCAATTTCGACTATTATGCGCAGGTTACGACGCATGATTCGACATTGTCGTCGGTGTCGTTCGCGATCGCCGCGGCGCGGCTGGGCGACGAGGCCGCGGCGCTCGCTTTCCTCGGCGAATGCGCTTTTGTCGATCTGGAGGATCGCCACGGCAATACGTCGCACGGGCTGCACATGGCGGCGCTCGCGGGAAGCTGGCTGGTGCTGGCGCAGGGCTGGGGCGGACTGCGCCTCGATGGCGCCGCCCCGTCGTTCCGGCCGCAACTGCCCGCCGTCTGGACCAGCTATCGCTTTCGCCTGCAATGGCGCGGCAGCACGATCGAACTGGCGGTCGACGACGCGGGCTGCACCTACCGCCTGCTGGCCGGGGCGCCGGTCGCCATTCTCGATCATAGCCGCCCGCTGTCGGTCGGCAGCGATCCGGTGACCATGGAGCGCCCGGCGCTGAAGGGCGTGATCTTCGACCTCGACGGGGTGCTGACCGACACCGCCGAGGATCATTATCAGGCGTGGCAGGCGCTGGCCGACGCGCACGGCCTGACGTTCGATCGCGAAGCCAACCATGCGCTGAAGGGCGTCGATCGCGCCGGATCGCTGCGGCTGATCCTCGACCAGTCGGGCAAGGCCGTCGCGCAGCCGAAGTTCGAGGCCATGCTCGCCGAAAAAAACGCCAGCTATGTCGCGCGGCTCAGGGGCTATTCGCCCGCCAATCTGTTCGATGGCGTGGAAGGGCTATTCGCCGACCTGCGCGCCGCCGGGCTGAAGATCGGACTTGCCTCGGCCAGCCGCAACGCGGGCGACGTCGTGCGGCTGCTGGGCATCGCCGACGACTTCGATTTCATCGCCGACGCGGCGGCGGTGGCGAACGCCAAGCCCGCGCCCGACATTTTCCTGGCCTGTGCCGCGGGCATGGGCCTGTCCCCCCGGGACTGCGTGGGCGTCGAGGACGCCCGCGCCGGAATTTCGGCCATCCATGCGGCGGGCATGGTGGCCATTGGCATCGGGTCAGAAGAGGCGCTGCCCGATGCCGACATCAACGTCCCCGCCATCGGCGATCTTTCGCTCGGCCAGATCCTGTCGGCAGAACAGGCAGCGGCGGGGCGGGGAAACCGATCAATCAGAACAGGTAAAGTGGAGGATATGCCATGTTGAAGAAAAGCTATCTGCTGTCGTCGCTCGCGCTTGCCGCGCTGCCGACCGCAGCGTTCGCGCAGGAAACGCCTCAGTCCGACGATGCGGCGGCGGCGAATGAGGAAATCATTGTCACTGGCACCGCCGGCGGCGGGGTCAATCGCCAGGACGCGGCGTTCGCGATCACCAGCATCAATTCCGACGCAATCGCGCGTGCGGCGCCGAACAGCACCGCCGACTTGTTCAAGGTCATCCCCGGCGTGTCGGCCGAAAGTTCGGGCGGCCAGAATGGCGCGAACATCTTCGTCCGCGGCTATCCGTCGGGCGGCGACGCCGAATTCGTCACGCTGACCGTGCAGGGCGTGCCCTTTTTCTCGCCGCCGACGCTGTCGTTCCTCGAGAACACCCAGTTGATCCGCATCGACGAGACGATCGAGCGGGTCGAGGCGGTGCGCGGCGGCACCGGCGCATTGTTCGGCAACGGCCAGCCCGGCCTGACCGTCAACTTCGTCCAGAAGGAAGGCGGCCGCGATTTCGAAGGGCTGGTGAAGGCCAGCGTCACCGATTATGGCGACCTGCGCGGCGACTTGCTGTTGTCGGGGCCGCTCGGCGAGAATACCAGCTTCATGGTTGGCGGCTATTATGCGAGCGGCAACGGCATCCGCGACCCGCGCTTCACCGCCGAAAAAGGTGGCCAGATCACCGCCAACGTCCGCCACGATCTGGACAAGGGGTCGATCCTGGTCTTTGCCCGCTACCTGAACGATCGCGGCCAGTGGCTGTTGCCGATCCCGGTGATCCGCGACGGCGACAAGGTCCGCCAGTTCGGCAATATCGACCTGGGGTCGGGGGTGCTCGCCGGTCCCGAAACGCGGCTGAGCACGCTGCCCGACGGAACGCGCGCCAATCTGGCCGACGGCCGCGGCGCCAAGCTGGTCAACCTGGGCACCAATTTTGACTATGAGGTCGGCGACGGATTGCAGCTGCGGTACCGCGCGAGTTACCTGAAGGGCGACGCCGACACGACGGGGCTGGTCCCCGCGAGTACCGCGACGACCGCCGATGCCTATGCCGCGTCGCTGGGCAGCACGGTGGGCAGCCTGACCTATGTCAATGGCGGGCAGGCGGTGGCGGGGACGCAGCAGGTCATTCGCGCCGGCACCTGGATCGTCCGCAAGCAGATCGAAAATTTTGCCAACGATCTGGCGGTCGAATGGGAAAGCGGCAGCAACAAGCTGACTGTCGGTGCCTATTTTGCCGATTTTTCATCGAACGATCAGTGGAATCTGGGCAATGTCCATCTGCTGACCGCCGAGAATAACGCGCGTCTGCTCAACCTGACGCTGGCGAACGGCCAGATCGCGACCGACCGCGGCTTTACCCAGGGTTCGTTCTTCAACGTCAACGCCGCCTATGACGGCCGCGAATACGCCTTTTACGCGACCGACGAATTTCAGATCACCCCCGAACTGCGCTTCGACGCCGGGGTGCGGTACCAGAATTACAAGGCGACCGGGACGATCGAGAACAACAGTTCGGTCGATACCGACGGCAACCCGAACACGCTCTACAACAATGGCACCGCGGTGCTGAACGGCACCTTCCGCAACATCGCGTATAACAAGGGCGCCTGGTCGTGGACTGCGGGGTTGAATTACGACATTTCGTCGTCGGTTGGCGCCTATGTCCGCTACAATCGCGGCAACACCAATCCCTTCTTCGACAATCTGCGCGACGGCATTTTCGTGTCGCCGCGGGTCGATAATTTCGAGGGTGGGTTGAAGGTTCGCACCGACCCGCTGTCGCTCTATGCCACGCTGTTCCACACCAAGTTCACCGGGCTGGTGACAACGGTGATCCAGAATGGCGCGCCGGTTGCCGACATCGGCGGCGCGCGCAGCACCGGGATCGAGCTGGAAGGGCAATTGCGCCCCATCGACAATTTCAGCATCGCCTTTTCGGGCACCTGGCTGAACGCCAAATATCGCGATTTCTTTGCGGGCGGCGGGACGATCGACCTCAGCGGCAACCGGGTGCAGCGCCAGCCGAAATGGCAATGGCGGGTGACCCCATCCTATGACATCGAATTCGGCGGCGGCAGCAAGGTCTCGCTCTATTCGACCTTCAGCTATGTCGGCGACCGGTTCTCCGACACCGCGAACACCCAGTCACTGCCCAATTATTTCAAGATTGATGCCGGGGTGCGGGTCGATGTGAACGACGCGCTGGAATTCGCGGTGACCGCCGACAATCTGACCGACAAGGCTGGATTGACCGAGGGCGATCCGCGGACGCTGGGGCAGACCGGCGGGCAGGTGGTCAATGCGCGCCCGATCCTGGGCCGGTCATTCCGGTTCAGCGCGGCGTATCGGTTCTGAGTTCATCCCTCCCTGGGTGGTCGCGGCCTCTTCGCGGCCACCCCTTCTTTTTTTTGGGGTTCGATATTTCTATTGTCGTCACCCCGGACCCTTCGACAAGGTCAGGACAGGCTAAATCCGGGGTCCATGACGTCAGCGCCGCGGTGGATCCCGGATCAAGTCCGGGATGACGAGAAGTGAGGTAGAAAACGGCCTCCATCACTGCCGTACCCGATACATCCGTCCCCCTTTCGCCTAAGGACGCATCATGGCCCGCACCCGACTGATCGCCGCGCTGATCCTGACCTATGTCGCCTTTGCGATGCTGCTGAACAGCGTCGGGACGGTGATCCTGCAGTCGATTTCGAGCTTTGGCGTGACCAAGCCCGAGGCGAGCACGCTGGAGGGGTTCAAGGATATCACGATCGCGGTGGTGTCGTTTGCGACCGCCAGTTATCTGCCGCGGTTCGGGCTGCGCAATGCGCTGATCGCATCGCTGGTCCTCGCGATCGCCGCGTGCGTCGTGATGCCGCTGCTCGGCTCTTTCGGGACGGCGCAGCTGCATTTCGCGCTGGTCGGTGCGGCGTTCGCGGTGGCGAAGGTCGTCGTCTATTCGATGATCGGTCTGGTCACCGCCGACGCGCGGCACCATGCCAGTCTGACCAGCCTGATCGAGGGCATGTTCATGGTCGGGGTACTGTCGTCCTATTGGGTGTTCAGTGCCTTTATCGACCCTAGTGGGCTGCGCTGGCTGAACGCCTATTGGGTGCTGGCGGGGGTAACTGCGCTGGCGCTGGCGATATTGCTCGCGGCCCCGGTCGAGGAGCGGCGCGCGTCGGATGCCGGCGATCTGGCGCAGGCCGAGCGTGCGCCGATGCTTGCGATGCTGCGCCTGGCGGCGCTGCCGCTGGTGCTGATCTTTGTCGTTTGCGCCTTTGTCTTTGTCCTGATCGAACAGGGTATCGGCACCTGGCTGCCGACGTTCAACAACGAGGTATTGCACCTGCCGGCGCAGATGAGTGTGCAGGCGGCCAGCCTGTTTGCGGCGTGCATCGCGCTGGGGCGGTTCGGCGCCGGGGCGGTGATGGCGCGCTTTGACTGGTATCCGGTGCTCAACATCTGCCTCGGGTTGCTCGCGGCGCTGATCATCCTTGTCCTGCCGCTCGCCGACGGGCTGCGGCCGGGCCCGATTGCCAGCTGGCGCGACGCGCCCGCCGCCGCGTTCCTGTTCCCGCTGATCGGTTTCGCGCTCGCGCCGATTTATCCGACGATCATCTCGGTGATGCTGAGCGCGATGCCGGGGCGCAGCCACCCGCCGCTGATGGGGCTGGTCGTCGTCTTTTCAGCGCTGGGCGGGACAACCGGGTCGGTCATCACCGGCGCGCTTTTCGCGCATCTCGACGGGCGCACCGCCTTTACCCTGATGCTTGTGCCGACCGCGGTGTTGGCGGGCGGGCTGTTCCTGCTTCGCCGCAGGATCCGGGCGCTCGATGCCTGATCGCGGAAACGCGGGGTGACTGGCGTTGCGAACATGAGGCGCGAATGGGGTGTCGCAGTTGAGATCGGCGGCGCTCCATCTACAAAATTATCGGCTGATTTCGGAGAAGATTGTAAACGGCCGAACGAAAGGCTGCGATCGGGAAGAGCCACTTTGCGCCGCGAGTTTCGGCCGCTCCAGCAAACTGCCGCTCCTGTGTGGCAAACGATCTTGGTGTGATGCTTTCTGCTGCCTAGGCAGATATGATCGGCAAGACTTCGTCATTGCCTTGATCCGGCGCGTCATCCTTCCAGCGAACCGATCCGAATGGTCGTTCCAGCATCCGGCGGACGCGCATCGGTTCGGCGCCTCGGTGAAAAGCTTCCGCGTTCGTTTGCAGTGCCAGTTCGGCCACCGTGTATCGGCTGCGATGACGAAGATAGTCGAGCCACGTTGGGCAGTGGAACCTTTCGGTCCACAACTCCGGATCGACAATGTCACGCGCAATTGACCAGCTATAGGCGCCATTGCGATTCCGGGTCCGTCCGACCTTTTGCATGGCACCATAGAAATCGCGCGCTTCGCTTGGGGCAACGCGATATTCGATTTCGACGACGATCGGACCGCTGCGAGCAGTCAGTGCAAGCTTGGCATCCGGCGCGGCTTGCTCGACACCATCCTGACCGCTCTGTTCGCCGGGTGGCATTCGGAGCCATAGGGCGAGCAGGGGGCTGGCGGCCATTGTGGCGGCGGACATAAACAGCGCCGTCGCCAGATCATGCTCCTGCGCAACATGGCCCCAAAACCAGCTGCCGATGGCGACGCCGCCAGCAATGGCCGCCTGAAAACCGGCGAGTGCGCGTCCCGCGACCCAGCGGGGGGCCGCCAACTGAACGCCGATATTGAACAGGGTTATGCTGACCATCCATGCCGCGCCAGTCGCGAGCAGGGCAATTGCCGTCAGGACGATCGATCCGCTTAGCGCAACGATCGCAATGCCGACCGCCATGATGACAGCTGAAAAACTGACGGCCGCCTCGCCCGACACGCGATGACGAATCGCCCCAATTGTAAGAGCGCCGGCAACGGCGCCGACGCCAAATGCTCCCAGGATCAGGCCGTAGGTTTGCGCACCGCCGCCAAGGTTATCGCGCGCTATGATCGGCATCAGCGCCGATATGGATCCGCCTGCGACGCCGGTGAAAAACGTCCGCCATAAAACGGTGCGGATCGACGGCGAATGGAGGATGTAGCGTAAACCCGATGCGATGGCGCGGTCGATCCGCTCGGCGGGAAGCCGCGGGGGAACGTGGTTGCGGCGCCAAAGCAGAAGGACGATCAGCAGCGGTACGTAAAGGAATGCATTTGCGGCAAAAGCGGCAACGGCACCGGCCGTCGCGACAATCACCCCGCCGATCGCCGGACCAAAGCTGCGCGCGATATTGTAACTGATCGAATTGAGCGCGACAGCCTGCGGAAGCGTGTGGGCGGGAACCTGCTCGGAGACGGACGCTTGCCACGCCGGTCCGAACAGAGCCATGCCGGTGCCGATCGCAAAACACGAGGCCAAGAGCAGCCAGGGTGTCAGCAGGTCGGCGGCGGTGAGTGCGGTGAGCCCGGCGGCGGCGACAAGGGAAATCGAAAGCGCGATCAATCCAACTTTGCGGCGGTCGTACATATCGGCGACCGCGCCCGCCATGATCGACAGGAGCAAGATCGGCAGCATCAAGGCAGTCTGGACCAGCGCCACCATATCGGCAGCAGCTGTGAGTTGGGTCATGGCCCAGGCTGCGCCGACCCCCTGAATGAGGAGGCCGAAGTTGGAGAGGAGACTGCCAAGCCAGATGCGCCGGAACAGCGGCGTGCGGAGCGGCTCGCCGATCGAGACCGTTCGCGTCAATTCGGTTGTGCGTGCGGGGGTTGGGTCCGTCACAATCGCCACCCGGCGTCCGCTTCGCCCAACGGTCAGGCGCCGTGATACCCGCCAAGAGCATCCTCGAACTCTTCGAGCGTGCCAACATTGTCCTGAGCGGGTTTGCCGGGGGCGGCAGGAAAGACGGCGTCGATCCGGCGCCTGAGCATGTGGTCAAATTCGCGCTGATCGGAAACCCGGGCGCGCTTGCCGATGGCGAGTTCCGAGCAGATTGCATCTTTGATACGATCGAGGCCATCGGCACTCAATACGCCTGCATTCAACAACTCCTCGCAAAGCTGGATCAATCCGACTGCGGTCGCATGGGCGCGCAGGCCGACGAAGTCCAACGTCCGGTGACGCTCGCGTACAGCGGCATCCCCTCTGGCGATATTCATCAGCATCCTCCCATATTTTTGCGCGCCTCCAGTATCAGCGAACCGTGACTAGATGCGCTCGATCACAATGGCGGGCGCCATGCCGCCGGCAGCGCACATCGTCACCAGCCCGTAGCGACCGCCCGAGCGTTCCAGTTCGTCGAGCGCTGTACCGATGAGGATCGAACCGGTCGCACCGATCGGATGCCCGAGCGCCATCGCACCGCCGTTGATATTCACCTTTTCTCGATCGAGATCGAGATCGCGAATGAATTTCTCGGCGACCACCGCAAAGGCCTCGTTGATTTCCCAGACATCAATATCGTCCTTGGTCAGGCCAGCCTTTTCGAGCACCTTCTTCGCTGCGGGCACGGGGGCGTTCAGCATCAGTGTCGGATCATCGCCGATATTGGCGTAGGCGACAATACGGGCGCGGGGTTTCAGGCCGTTCTTGTCGGCATAATCTTTTGAAGTGATCAGCAAGGCTGCCGCGCCATCGACAACACCCGAGCTGTTGCCCGCGTGATGGACACCTTCCCATTCCAAGTCGGGATAGACGCGCTGGATCTGCTTGGCGAAGGTGACGCCGCCGCCCAGGTCGAAATCCTTGAGCGCCCCGAAACTGGCCTTGAGGCCGGCGAGACCTTCGGCGGTCGTTTCTGGCCTGGGAAATTCCTCATGGTCCAGCGCGACGCTGCCGTCCTCGTTGTACACCGGCACCACCGATTTGGCGAAGCGGTCTTCCTTGATCGCCCGGTCGGCGCGCTGCTGGCTGACGAGCGCAAGCGCGTCGAGCGCCTGGCGGTTGATGCCTTCTTTGGCGGCGATCGCGTCACCGCAAACGCCCTGGTGCGATTGCGGATGGATGGCGTCGAGGGCGGGATTGCCCGCGCCCATGCCCAGCGGCTTGATTCCGGCATTGGCTTCGTCGGCGGCCAGTTGCGCGGTATAGCTCATCATCTCGGTGCCTCCCGCGACGACGCAATCTTCCATCCCGCTCATCACCGCCGCTGCGGCCAGGTTTACCGAGGTGATGCCGCCGCCGCAAAAGCGATCAAGCGTCACGCCCGATACCTTGACGTCATAACCCGCAGACAGTGCTGCCATGCGACCGAGATCGGTGCCCTGCTTGCCGCGCTGCGTCGAGGTGGACCAGATGACGTCGTCGATCGTCGCCGTGTCGAGGTTGTTGCGCTCCTTGAGCGCCTTCAGCACCGTGGCAGCAAGATGCTGCGGATGCAGATGTGACAACGCGCCCTTGCCCGGCTTTCCGATGCCGCGCGGGGTGCGGACAGCGTCGATGATATAGGCTTCGGTCATGATGTGGTTTCCTTGTGATCAGGCGGGGATCTGGTTGAACGGGACGCCCTTGTCGGGGCGGTGGTCCTGGGGCAGGCCAAGGATTTTCTCGGCGATGGTGTTGAGCAGCATCTCGTCGGCGCCCCCGGCGATGCGGCCCGTCGGCGCGTTGATCCAGCTCGACGTCCAATTGTCCTTTTGCGACGCATGGTCGTCAAATGCGAAACCTTCGCTCCCCTGAAGATCGATCGCAAGCTCCGAGAGTTTCTGGCGTGAACGCACTGAAATCAGCTTGTTGAGCGAGCCTTCGGGGCCAGGGGTCATTCCAGCCTGCATCATCGCCATCGCGCGGGCGGTGATTGCGTCAAGGCCGGCGCGCATCGCATAGTTGCGCGCAATCTGCTGCCGGATGCGGCCGTCCTCGATGGCCGGTCGACCGTTGATCTGCGTCGCCTTGGCCAATTCGACAAACAAGTTCAGATGGGGGCCAAAGCCGCCGCTGTCGGTGGCGACATAACGTTCGATCATCAGCGTCGCCATCGCGACCGCGAAACCGCCCCCGACTGGCGACATGCGATGATCGTCGGACACTTTGACGTCGTCGAAGAACACCTCGTTGACGTGGCTGTCGCCCCCCGCAAGCTTGATCGGCCGCACGGTGACGCCCGGCGCTTTCATATCGACCCAGAAATAGGTCAGTCCCTTGTGCTTGGGCACATTGGGATCGGTGCGCACGACGATCACGCCATAGTCGCTATATTGCGCCCAGCTGGTCCACACCTTCTGTCCGTTGATCTTCCACCCATTGCCATCGGGCTCGGCCTTGGTGCGCAGGCCCGCAAGATCGGACCCGCCTGCGGGCTCGGAAAACAGCTGGCACCAGATTTCCTCGCCGCGCAGCGCTTTCAGCACGCGCTCCTTCACGAACGCCTTGTCTTCGCCAAACTGCATCAGGATGGGGACGGGCATTCCCAGCGAAATGCCGAAATAGGCATTGGGAAAGCCGTGCTTCATTTCCTCGCTGTCAAAGGTCACCTTTTCGAGATGCCCGAGGCCTTGGCCGCCATATTCGACCGGCCAGTTGATCCCGGCATAACCTGCTTCGAATTTCGCCGCCTGATAACGGCGGGCGAGCGCAAGGTCGTCGGCTTCGGACAGGCTCTGGCGCGCGGCTTTGCCGAACGTCGGCGCCATCGATTCGAGCCAGGTCGCGGCCTGGGCACGATAGGCTTCCAGGTCGCTCATGCGATTTCTCCCGTCAAGTGGTCGACCAGAACATCTTCCCAGAACAGGCCGTTGCCTTGTTCGATCGCCAGGCTGCGCGCGCGGCGCATATGAAGGTGGAGGCCGGCTTCCCACGTCACCCCGATCCCGCCGTGGATCTGGATGGCGTCGCGCGCCGCCGTGTCATAAGCTTCGGTCGCCGAAAGGCGCGCTGCGGCGGCCGCCGTGATGAAATCGGCGGCGCCTGCGCGCGAGGCGGCATGGATGCAGTTGGCGCGGGCAAGTTCGACGAAGCCGTAGAGTTCGGCGATGCGGTGCTTGACCGACTGGAACGCGCCGATGACTTGGCCGAAGGCGCGGCGCGTCAGCGCATAGTCGCGCGCCACCTCCATCATCGCCTCGGCACCGCCGGTCTGCTCGTGCGCGGTGATCACCGCCTGCAGCGCCAGAATATGAAGTGCGGCGTCGCGCGCTGGCCTGCCCGATGCCAATAATTCGGCAGTAGTATTCTTGAAGGCCAGATCGGCATAGCAACGGCTGTTGTCGAAACTCTGAACCGCCCTGCGCTGCACATCGCCGAGTTCGGCGACGGCAAGCACCGCCATGCCGGGGCCGTTCGCCAGCACAACAGCAATGTCGGCCGCCAGCCCCCCGGTGACGCCGGTCATCGTCCCGTCAAGGCGATCGTCGGTGAAGGTCAGTTGCGGTTGGGTGGGGAGGGCGTCTGCCCCTTCGGCAAACGCAACGGTCCCGATAATCTCGCCGGTCGCAAGGCCGGGCAGCCACCGGGCCTTTTGCGGATCCGATCCATAGAGCTCGATCGCTTTGGCCGCGCCAAAGCCCGATGTCAGGAAGGGCGCGCCGCTGACGGTACGCCCGGCCTGATGGGCGATCAGCCCGAGTTCGACGAGGCCAAGGGCGAGCCCGCCATATTCCTCGGGCAGCGCGAGCGCGGTCCAGCCCTGCTCCTTTGCGGTATCCCAGAAACCCGCATGATATCGGCCCGTTGTTTCCAACAGCGGCAACAGCGCGTCCTTGCTCATCCGCGCTTCGAGGATGCGGCGCGACTCGGTCGCGATGGCCTGTTGCCCTTCATCATATAAAATCGACATAGGATTTCGGTTCCTTGCCCGGATAGAGGGCGGTTCTGGCGGGGTGGGATGCCGCGCCTAGCGGACCGTGAACTTCTTTGCCTTGTCGGCCATCAGCGCCGTGCGGTTCACCTGCGGCACCCCGACCGGGTTGCCGATCTGGCAGTATTTGAGCCCCTGTTGGAGCGCCACGCTGCGCGGCAAGTCGAGCGATTCCCAGATGGCCTTGACCGACCCGGCAGTTGCGGCGGGCGGTTTTGCGGCGATGGCTGTCGCCAGTTCGTGCGCGCGCGGCCACAGATCGTCGAGCGTGGTAATTTCGCTCACCAGCCCGATCCGCAGCGCGGTGCCGGCGCCGATGCGTTCATCATTGCCGAGCAGCACCATGCGCAGCACGTCATGCAGCGGCATATGATAGGTCATGCCGATCGGTTCGAGCGCGCTTGTCATCCCATATGTGACATGGGGATCGAAGAAGGTCGCCTCTTCGGAGCAGATGATGATGTCGCTCTCGTTGAGCCAATAAAAGGCGCCGCCCGCCGCCATGCCATGCACCGCGGCGATGATCGGTTTCCAGCAGTTCATCGATTTGGGACCAAGGTAATTCCCCGGGTCTTCACAGTGCCAGATATTCGCCAGATCCACGACGGTGCCACCGGGCTTCTGCGATTCCTTGACGTCGACCCCTGTGCACCAGGCCTTGCCCGGCGCGGCGCGCAGCACGCAGCAGTGGACATCGTCCTCGCGGCCAATCCACTTCCACAGATGTTCGAATTCGTCCATCATCTGCTTGGTGAAGCTGTTCATCGCGTCGGGCCGGTTGAGCGTGATCGTTGCGATATGATCGGCGACATCGACCAGGATCGTTTCATATTGCATGGACGGCTCATCCTCTCACGGTCGTTCTCATGGTTGACCTAGTTATACAACTCGCTATGACACAGACCGTAACAAGAGGGCAAGGCCTGCGATGAATTTCGACCTTAGCGATGAACAGAAAATGCTCGGCGAGCAAGCGCGGTCGCTTCTGGCCGATATGTCGTCGTTCGACCGATTGCGCACCTTGATCGATTCGGGCGCCGAATGGGACGAACCATTATGGCGCGCGTTGGCCGACATGGGTTTTCTGGGCGCTGCAATCCCCGAAGAGCATGGCGGACTCGGTTTGGGGGCGCTCGACCTTGGCGTCATCATGGAAGCGCTGGGCGGCGCGAATGCGGCGGTGCCGTTCATGAGCTCGATCATCCTTGCGGCAGAAGCGATCGGGCTTGCGGGCAGCGAAGCCCAGAAGGCAGCTTGGTTGCCAAAACTTGCGTCGGGTCAGGCCGTCGCCACCTTTGCTTATGCCGAGGGTCCGGGTCCGGTTTTTGGGTGTGGCGCAACGCTCACCGAAGGCAAGCTCAGCGGCAGCAAGACGCCGGTCGCCGACGCCGGCATAGCCGATATTGCGGTTGTGCTCGTCGCCGATGGCCGCTTCGCGTTGGTCGAACTCGACCAGCCGGGTGTCACGCGCACCAAGCTGGAGAGCTTCGACCAGCTCCGCCCGCATTACCGCCTCGACTTTGCCGGCGCCGCGGCGGAAGCGATGCCGGGCATCGGCAAGCTGGACCGGCTGATCGATCAGGCGGCGGTGCAGGCTGCGTTTGAAGCGGCGGGCGCCTCCGAAGCATGCCTGACCATGGCGCGCGATTATGCCATGGAACGACAGATGTTCGGCCGTCCGCTCGCCGGCTATCAGGCGATCAAGCACAAGCTCGCCGATGTCGCCGTCGCCACCGAACTTGCACGATCCAATGCCTATTATGGCGGTTGGGCTGCCGAATCGTCACCCGACGACCTTCCCGTCGCGGCGGCCGCGGCGCGCCTTTCGGGCATCAAATGCTTTGAACTGGCGGCGCGCGAGAATCTGCAGGTGCATGGCGGCATCGGCTATACGTTCGAGGCGAACTGCCATTTCTATTACCGGCGCGAGCGGATGCTGGCGGTGCATCTCGGCAATCGTGGCTTCTGGGCCGACCGGTTGCTGAACGCGCAGCCCGGCAGCCAAGCGAAAGCGGCATAAATGGATTTCAACGACAGCCCGGATGAAGCCGCGTTCCGCGCCGAAGCGCGCGCCTGGCTCGCGGCGCACGCGCCCGCGCATGTCCTGACGCCCGGGGATAAAATAACCGATACCGAGGAAGCCGATCGCGGTCGCGCCTGGATGCGCGAATTATATGCAGGCGGCTGGTCGGGGCTAACCTTCCCAAAGGCGCTGGGCGGCCGGGGGCTGTCAGGCGCCGAAGCCGTGATCTTCGCCGAAGAGGAGGGCAAATATCACCTGCCAAAGGGGCCGTTCACCTCGATCGGCACCGGCATGGCGCTTCCCGTCATCGCGAAACATGGCACCGACGAACAAAAGGCCCGCTTTATCGAAGCGACGCTGAAGGGCGACCTGACGTGGTGCCAGCTGTTTTCCGAACCTGCCGCAGGCTCCGATCTGGCGGCACTCCGCACCAAGGCGGTGCGCGCTGAGGATGGTTCGGACGATTGGATCGTCAACGGCCAGAAAGTCTGGTCGAGCTGGGCGCATCTGACCGACTGGGGCATCCTTGTGGTGCGTACCGACCCGACGTTGCCCAAACACAAGGGGCTGACCTTCTTCGTCGTCGACATGAAGACGCCGGGGATCGAGACGCGCCCGATCCGCCAGATCTCGGGCGCAAGCGAATTCAACGAAACCTTCCTCACCGACGTTCGCATCCCCGACGCCAATCGCATTGGCGCCGAGGGCGAGGGCTGGGCATGCTGCATGACCGTCCTGATGGGCGAACGGCTCGGATCGGGCGCACATCGCAGCGGGGTCGAACCCTTGCTCGACTTTGCTGCGGCGACGCCCGACGGGCATGGCGGCACCATGCTCGATGACCGCGCGATCCGCCAGCAACTGGCCGAGGCTCTGGCGGAAGAGCAGGGCGAGCGTTTCTTTCAGGCGCGGCTGCGTACGATGGTGTCACGGGGCGAAAATCCCGGCGCGCTCGCGGGGATGGTCAAGCTTGCCTATGCCGGGCGTTATCAGAAAACCAACGGCCTCGCGCTCGAACTGCGCGGCCTCGCCGGGATCGCGCCCGATCCGGGTGATACGGCGACAGCCGACGTTCAATATGACTATATCTATTCGACCGTGATGCGCATCGCGGGCGGCGCCGACGAGGTGCTGCGCAACCAGATCGCCGAGCGCGTTCTGGGGATGCCGGGCGAGGTGCGGATGGACAAAGATGTGCCGTTCGAAGCGCTGAAAGGCTGAGGTTCACTCCATCGCTATTTTACGTAAGCGCGTGCGGGTCGGTTAAGCGGCCGCGCGCCGGTTCGCCGCCGCCTTCGCCAGCGGGCCGACCAGATCCTTTTTCAGAATTTTTCCGTTTGGATTGAGCGGCATTTCGTCCATCACGACCAGCGTCCGCGGTATCTTGTTGTCGGCGAGATGTTCGCGGCAGAACGCCAGAATATCGTCAGCGCTCGCATCAGCGCCCGGGCGCAGCGTCACCGCCGCAGCAATATCTTCGCCCAGCACCTCGTGCGGCACGCCGACCACCGCCGCCTGTTGCACCGCGGGATGCAGGTGAAGCGCGGTTTCGATCTCGAGCGGCGTGATATTGTATCCGCCGCGGATGATCAGTTCCTTCGACCGTCCGGCCATGATCAGATCGCCGTCGGCATCGACGAAACCCAGGTCGCCGGTCTTGGTCCAGCCGCCCTTGAAGCTTTCGGCCGACGCCTGCGGGTCTTTCCAGTAACGGCGCGGGTGTTTTTGCCAGCCATAAATTTCGCCGACCACATTCGCTTCGGTGATGACATTCCCTGCCTCGTCGCGAAGCTGCATATGCGCGGGCAGCTTGCCAACACAGCCGGGCTTCTGCACCTGTTCCTGACTGGTGGTACCAAGCCCGACGCCGCCTTCCGACATGCCATAGCTGTTGCGGATGCGCAGATGCGGCCAGAGTTTCGCGGCGCGTATCACCGAATCATGCGGGAGCGGCGCTGTACCGGTCATCAGATATTTCACCCCGGCAAAATCATAATCGGCCACATCGGGATGATCGAGGATAAGCCGCAGCATGGACGGCACCAGATAGACCAGGTTCGGTCGCTTTTCGCGCACCAGGTCGAGAAAGCCCTTCGGATCGAATTTCGGCTGCGTGATCGCCGTTGCGCCGCCGCGCGCGGGCAGCATCACAATGCCCAGATTGCCGCCGGATCCGGTCAAAGGCAAAGCGTGCAACGTCGAGCGCGACCGATCCATATTGGTCCCGGTGACGCCGTTCATCAGGTCGGGGTGCGACACGACGACGCCCTTGATCTTCCCCGTGGTCCCCGATGTGCCAAGGATTTCGGCGTCGGCCAGGGGGTCGAGCGCGGATTGGTCGGGAAGCGCGGAGATGTCGCGCGGCATCGCATCGACGGTCCAACAACCTTCGAGCTCAATGGCCTTCACCAAGTCGGGCGCGTCGGTCAGGCAGAAGCGCGGTTCGCACAAGGCGGCATAGTCGGCGATCTCCCGGGCCGTCAGGCGCGTGTTGATCGGACAGGCAATGCCCCCGGCGCGAAACACCGCGAACACGGCAATCGCCATTTCGATCGCGTGGTTGTTGCTGATCGCAAGGAAGACGCGGTCACCCGGAACCAGCCCCGCCGCCGCCAGTCCACCGCCAACCTCGTCCGCTTCGCGGTCCCATTCGGCAAAGCTCATCTGCCGCCGGGTGTCATCGTGCGCGATCTCGCCCGCCTGATGTTGCGCGCGCACCTTCAATGCATCGCTGATGCGGCGAACTTCCATTGCGGCACTATCCCCTTGCTTCGCTATTGGGGATGTATTACCTAGTTATATAACTGGTGACAAGGGAGATAAGCGATGGCCGAGGCGAAAAACGACATCAAAGAAAGCGAAGAGTGGCAAAAGGCGGTCGCATATGAAATCACCGACGCCGACATTGAGCGGCAACGTGCGCTGCTCGGTTTTGACCAGGCGGCCAAAACGCGCGAATATATCCAGACCGCGACCGAGGATAATATCCGCAATTTCGCGCACGGGATTGGCGACGACAAGCCGCTCTATACCGATCCGCATTATGCCAAAAAGACCCGCTGGGGCAGCGTGATCGCACCGGGCATGATGGCTGGGGTCATCAACCGACCGATGCTGGGCGATCCCGTTCCCGACCATATCAAGGCGCTGCGCAAGAGCCTGTTCAAGGGCATCCACGTCTTCGTGTCGGGTTCGCAGTGGGATTTCTATCGGCCCATTTATCCCGGCGATACGATCTACAGCTTCAATGGCGACGAGACGTGCGAGGTCAAGCAATCCGAATTCGCCGGACGTTCGGTCATCGGCGTGCGGCGTGACGTCAAGCTCAACCAGCGAGGCGAAGTTGTTGCGGTCTATCGCATTTTGCGCGTCCTTACCGAACGCAAGACTGCGGCCAAAAAGGGCAAATATTCGGCGATTGAACCTGCAACGTATACCGATGAGGAAATGCAGGCGATCGAGGATATCTACGCCGCCGAGCGCGTTCAGGGCGCCGAGAAGCGCTGGTTCGACAGCGTCGAAAAGGGCGACTCGCTGGGACTGCAGGCCAAGGGTCCGCTCACTGTCACGGACGTCATCTGCTTTCACGCCGGCGGCTACGGCTTCGTGCCGTACGCACCGACCGCAAACCGCCTCGCGCACAAGAACCGTCAGCGTATTCCCGCTTTTTATGTAAAGAACGAATATGGCATTCCCGACGTTGCGCAGCGGCTCCACTGGGATCCGACCTGGGCACAGGCGATCGGCAATCCGATGGCGTATGACTATGGCGTCATGCGCGAAAATTACCTGTGGCAATATCTCAGCGACTGGGCCGGCGACGACGCCGTCATCACCCATATCCATGACGAGATTCGCAAGTTCAACTATATGGGCGATGTCCAGCGCGTCACGGGCGAAGTGCTGGCCAAGCGCCAGGAAGACGGCCAAAGCTACGTCGATGTGGCGGTGAAGTTCACCAACCAGCGCGACGAGGAAACGGTGCGCGCCACCGCGACCATCGCGCTGCCCAGCAAGGACCGGCCGCTGCCGCTCTATCCGCAGGTACCCGACGCGCTGGCCGAAAAGGCGGTACGGATGCTGGCGCGCCATCGTGAGCTCGGCGGGGATTGATCTGCCTTCCATTCCCTTCGAAAAGACCGGAGCAGGGGAGGCTCATCCATGTCTGAAATTCTGATCGACGACGATGCGGGCGTTCGCACGATCACCCTTAATCGCCCCGACCGGCTCAACGCGCTGACCGGATCGATCATGGCACCGCTGGCCGATGCCTGTGCCGATGCCGCGCGTGATCCGTCGGTGGGGTGCGTCGTCGTCACCGGCGCGGGGCGTGGTTTCTGCGCCGGAGGTGATTTGAAGGAAGGTGGCGCCGACAAGGCGATAGTCCCGGCAAATCCAGATAGTGGCAGTCGTGCGGAGCAGAGCTTCGTCCGGCTGCGCACCTTCATGGAAACGCCGCGCCTGCTCCATGAAATGCCAAAGCCGACGATCGCGATGGTCAACGGCCCGGTCGCGGGTGCGGGCATCGGGATCGCTGGCGCATGCGACCTGCGTTTCGCAGGGCGCAGCGCAAGCTTCCTCACCGCTTTCGACCGCATCGGTGCAGGGGGTGATTTCGGATCGACGTGGTTCTGGACCAAGATCGTTGGGACCGGCGTGGCGCGCGAACTGTTTCTCCTCGGCGAAAAACTGTCGGCCGAGGAAGCGTTTGCGAAAGGACTTTATACCCGCCTTTTCGACGACGAAGCGTTACGCGACGCAACGATGGCGGCGGCGCGGCGTCTCGCCGACGGCCCGCGCATGGGCTATCGCTATATGAAGGCAAACCTCAACAATGCCGAGGATTGGGCGTTCGAGGCTGCGCTCGATGCCGAAGCATTGAACATGGGACTCTCGACCAGCGCAACGGCGATGATCTGGCGCGAAAAAAAGAAGGCCGAGAATCCCGATGGCTGATTTCACGCATATCCGCGTCGATCGACATGCGGATGGCGTTGCTGCCGTAATTGTGGCGCGCGCCGATATTGGCAATGCGTCGTCGCCCGAAATGCTTGGCGAAATTCGCGATGCCTTTGCGGCGCTATCGGGCGACCGCGATGTCCGCGCCATCCTGTTCGCGGCCGATGGCAAGCATTTTTCCGTGGGGGCCGATTTCGCATTTTTGCAACGGCTGACGCGGATGTCCGCAAGCGAAATCAAGGATACTGTCTACGCCAATTTCCAAGGCGCAGCGCGCGCGATCTATCGCTGTCCGAAACCGACACTGGCGTTGGTGCAGGGCGCGGCGGTGACCGTTGGGTGCGAGTTGGCGCTCGCCTGCGATTTCCGAGTCGCCGCCGACACCGCCATGTTCCAGGAAAGCTGGATCAAGCTTGGTATCATGCCGCCACTCGGCGGCACGTTCCTGCTGCCGCGTATCGTCGGGCTTGGCCGCGCGATGGAGATGTGTCTGCGCGGCAAGCAAGTGCGCGCCGAGGAAGCGCTCAGCATTGGCTTGGTCGGCGAGGTGGTGGCAAAGGATGATCTCACCGCGCGCGGGATGGAACTCGCGCGCGAACTCGCCGCTTCGGCTCCGCTTGGCTATGCGACCGTCAAGCAATCGATCCAGCGGGCGCTCGAAAGCAGCATGGAGGCCGAATGGCAGGCCAACCTGCCCAATCAGGCCCTCTTGCTCGGCAGCATGGATCACCGCGAAGGGCTGGCGGCGGTGACCGAAAAACGCGCGCCGGTGTTCAGCGGCGAATAAGGTCAGCCGCGCGGCCGCCCCGGCCCGACGAACACCGTCTGCGTCCCCTTGGCATAAACCCCGTCCGCATCGGCAAAAACGCTCTGCGCCACCGCATGGCCGTTGCCCGCCCCTTCGGTATGTGCATCGAGCAGGAACCAGTCGCCGCGTGGCTTGCGGAAGAACTGGATCGAGATGTCGAGATTGGCATAGCTCCATTCATGCGCGTGCGTCGCGCTGCCGACGCCGTTCCCGAAATCGGCGAACAGGCACGCCTTGACGAAGGGGGAGGTCGGGACGCCGAGCACGACTTCGCCATCCATCCGCATCCAGCACACGCCGCGCCCCGGCTCGCGGACCCGTCCCATGATGGGGCGCGTCTTGATTGCTCCGGCCATGCTCGCGCCGATCAGGAAATTGTCCTCTGCGACGTCTTCGGGCGCCGGGTGCAACTGCGGCGCCGGGAGCGCAGGCGTATCGAGATCGCGCGCAAGGAGTACATGCGCTTGCGCGACCATCTTGCCGCCTGCTCGCATTTCTATGCGATAGAGCTGTGCTTGCCGGCCTTGGCGCACGGGCACGATCGTCGGCGTCAGCAGCGAGCGCGGGACGACTCCCAAGATATCGATCGTCACCCGGCAAATTTCAAAGCCCGGATCGAACCCGGCGGTTTCGATGATATGCCCGAACAGCGCCGCTATCGGACCGCCCGCTACGGCGTCGTCAAACCAGGGGTTTCGGGCCAGGCCGGTGGGGTCGAAGCCGTTTTCCCGGCGCGTGAAATAATGCGGTTTCGGATCGGCTTTGCTTGTCATCACCGTCTTCTAAACAGGCCACGCTGCGCGTACAACATATTTGACGTAGTTATATAACTCAGGCATAGATTTGCGCACGAACCTGGGAGAGCGAGCGATGGATCTAAGCTATGGCGAGGCCGCTGAGACCTTTCGCGCGGAGGTTCGCGCGTTCTTGACTGCGCATTGGCCGCCCGCCGCTGACCTGCGCGGCGCCGATCTTAAAGCGTTTATACGTGCCTTTCGCGCTACCGCGACCGAGGCTGGCTATCTTTATCGCGCGATCCCGAAGGCTTACGGCGGCTCCGAGCAACCGGTCGATGTCATCAAGGCCCAGGTGATTCGCGAAGAATTCGCGCGCGCCCGCGCGCCAGCGGAAATCGGCGGAAACGGGATGAACATGACCGTGCCGACCCTGCTGGAGAAAGGTACTGACGAACAGAAAGAGCTGTTCATCCGCAAGACGGTCGCTGGCGACTATGTCTGGGGGCAAGGCTATTCCGAACCTGGATCGGGATCCGACCTTGCCAGTGTGCGCACCAAGGGAGAGCTGTCCGCCGACGGCAGCAAATGGATCATCAACGGACAGAAAATCTGGACGTCGCAGGGCATGCAATCGACGCACATGTTCATGCTCGTGCGCACCGAACCCGATGCGCCGAAACATGACGGCATCACTTATCTGCTGATCGACCTTGACCAGCCCGGCATCACGCGCCGCCCGATCCGCCAGATGACGGGCGAGGAGGGCGATCATACGTTCTGCGAATTCTTCTTCGACAACGCCGAAACCCCGGTCAGCTGGCAGATCGGCGAACGCGGGCAGGGCTGGTATGTCAGCCGCACGACGCTGAAGCACGAACGCGCCAGCATCGGCAGCGCCGACGGGCTGGGGCGCCAGTTCGCCAAGCTCGTGGAGTTGGCAAGGGACGTCGGTCGTATCGACGAACCGGTGATCCGCGACAAGCTCGCGCAGATCGAAGGGTTCGTCCTTTCGCACCGTTACACCAGCTTCCGACTGTTCAGCTGCGCCGCAGCGGGTGAGGATCCCGGCCCGGTGGCGCTGATGATGAAACTGCTGCTCACCGAGATCGGCCACGAAATGGCGCTGCTCGCGCAGGACCTGATCGGCGAACATGGCTTTGTCGAGCCTTCGGGCGCGGGCGGGCGCGGCAATCGCGGTCCGCGCGGTCCCGAAAAATGGCTCGACCAGATCATGGGCAGCCTCGGCAATTCGATTGCCGGCGGCGCATCGAACATCCAGCGCAACATCATCGGCGAACGCGGGCTCGGACTGCCGCGCGATCTTGCGATGAGCGGGGAGCGCTGAGCGATGCATTTTCACCTCACCCAGGAGCAGGCGGCGATCCAGGACGCCGTGCGCGGTACGCTCGCCGACCACTGGCCGCTCGGTCGGCTTCACGCATTCGCGGACGGCGACGAAGACTTTGACCGGACGAGCTGGGATGCGCTGATGGCGCTGGGCCTGGGCGGTATCTTGTTGCCCGACAGCGGTATGGGGTTGCTCGACGCGGCGCTCGCGTGCGAAGTGGCCGGAGAGGCCGCTGCAGCGGGGCCGTTGATCGGCCAGTTGCTCGCGGTCGCGGCGGTCGCGGCGTCTGGCAACGGCGATGTCCCGCTCGATGCCCTGGTCAGCGGCGAAAAGGTCGCGACGCTGGTGCATGGGGGCAGCGCCTATGTGCCGTGCGCGCGGGCCGCCGACTATTTTCTGGTCGTCGACCGTGCGGCTGGCGTCCGGCTCATCCCTGCGGGTGAGGGCGTCACGATCGAGCCGCTCAAATCGACCGACCGCAGCCGCCCGGTGTCAAAGGTGGCGATCGCCGACGGGGCAGGACATGCGATCTTTGCTGCTGCCGATGCAATGACGGCGCGCATCGCCGATGCAGCGCTCGTGCTTGTCGCCGCAGACGCGCTCGGGGGCGCGCAAAAGGTCACCGACATGAGCGTCGCCTATGCCAAGGAACGCGAACAATTCGGTCAGCCGATCGGCCGGTTTCAGGCGCTCAAGCATCAGCTCGCCCATATGGCGCTTGACGCCGAACCGGCGCGCGCGCTCGTCTGGTACGCCGCTTATGCGTCGGACGCAGATCTGCCCGACGCGCCCCGATCGGCGGCGATGGCAAAAGCGCATCTGTGCGACGTCTTTGTCCGTTCTGCGCGTGCTGCGGTCGCCGCGCATGGCGGCATCGGTTATACGTGGGAATATGGGCTTCATTACTGGTTCCGCCGTGCTGCATTCGACCGTGCCTGGCTGGGCAGCCCGTCCGAGCATCGCGCGCGCGCGGCCGATCTGGCGGGCTGGTAAACGTTGAGCGCGGCGACCGACCCGCTGCGACTAGCGCCCGGCGTACGCCGGCTCCGCCCCGACGATCATTTCATGATCCTGTCCGAAACCGACGCCTCGCCGATGCACATCGGCGCGCTGATCCTGCTCGATGTGCCGGCCGGTCGGCAGGACGATCTGGCCGCGGCGATCCGCCGGCAGTTCGCCGACCGGCTTCCCGCGACGCCGCTGCTCGTAAGGCTGCACGAAGCGCCCGACGGTTATGATAGCGACGTCTGGGTAGATCTGGCGAAGGCGGATCTCGAAACGCTCGTCGCCGTCGTACCGCATGACGGTGCCTGGACCGAGGCGGAACTTTACGACGCCATCGCGGCGCTCAATATGCAGCGGCTGGACTTGTCGGGGCCGCCCTTTGCGGTTCATGTCTTTGACCGGCTCGTCGCCGGCGGCAGCGCACTTTATGTCAAGATGCACCACAGCGTCGCCGACGGGATCGGCTTCCAGACCATCCTCCATCTGCTGAGCGATGCGACGCCGCCCGCAACGGCGCGCTTTGCCGATGCGCGTCTTCCCGAACCGGAAAAATGGCGCGAGCGCGCCGACGCATGGTTCGACGCGCAGGCGGACTTGCGAGCAGACCAGTCGGCGCGGCGCCGGGATGCGCTCGCCGCGCTGGAAACGTTCAAGCACGATCGTGCCCTCACGCCCCTGCTGAAGATGTCCGGGCCGACGTCGGGCCGACGCCGCTATGCCACGATCAGCCTGCCACTCACGCGCGTGAAAGCGGTGGCTGCCAGTCTTGATGCCACGGTCAACGATATTTTCCTCACCCTCGCGAGCAGCGCGCTGCGCAACTATCTCATCGAATTCGACGATCTTCCCGAGACACCGCTCGTGGTCAATTCGGCGCGCTCTTACCGCCGCGATGAGCATGGCGATTTCGGCAACCGGATCGTCGCGCTTCACCCGCACCTTGCGACGCATCTCGCCGATCCGGTCGCTCGGCTGCGCGCGATCCAGATGTCAATGGCGGCCGAGATGCGCCGTACGCCGCATGACGAAGCTTTGCTCGACGCCGCCGAAAAACCCTATGGGGCGCGCGACCGCCGCGCCGCTTTTGCCGAGCGCATGGCGGGCGGCAAGCGGCTGATGCCCGGCAATATCACGCTGTCGAACGTGCCCGGCCCGTCCGCAACGCGCAGCTATGCGGGCTTTCGTCAGCGCCACAATTATCCCGTGCCGATCATCGGATCGGGACGTTTCCTCAACATCACCTCGCGGCGGAGTGGCGACAATCTCGACATGGGCGTGATCGCCGACGCCGAAAAGATCGCCGACGTAGGCCGCATCGCCACGCTGTTCATCGCCGCACTCGCCGAATTGGAGACATTTGCATGACCGAAGCCCTTGCGTTCAAGCCCGAGGATGATCGATATCACCAGCTGTCCGACGATCCCTATGAAACGGAAACCAACTGGTGGTCGTTCAGCATCCCCGAACGCAAGATCGGCTGTTGGATCCACGCACCCTATTATCAGAACCGCAAATCGGTCACCTGGCGCATTTTTGCGTGGGATGATGAGGGGTATGACCAGGCCCGCATGGCCTATTACCGCAAGGTCGAAGAAGCGCCGATGCCCGACGCGCCAGACCTGACCGACATCACCTTTCCCGGCGACAAGGCGGGCGGCGGCTACAGCCTAAAGATGATCGAGCCGGGCATGAAATATCATTTGCAATATGAAGACATAGCGCGCGGCTTCGCACTCGATTTCACCCATACCGGCCTCCATGAGCCGCATCGCTTCCCGCCCGGCAAGCCGCCTTTCATGCAAACACCGCATTATGATCAGCTCGGGCATGTCGAAGGCTGGATGACGTTGCGCGGCGAACGGATCCGCATTGATGGCATCGGCGTGCGCGATCGCACCTGGGGGCCGCGCGGCGGCCCCTATGCGGCCAGCCCCAAAGTCTATGCGAGCGATTTGGAGCGCGTGAAGCGACCCGGCGGCGCGCGCTGGCGCGAGATCGAGCGCGAACGCGGCCGCGGACGCATCCAGTATATCTTCGGCCACCGCAGGGATGGCACGGGCTTCCTCGGTTTCGCGCGGGTGCAGGACGGCGACGCCGACGGCTGGTCGCCGATGAATGCGGGGTGGATCCGCCGCGACGGCAGTTTTGGCAGCCTTGACCCCAGCAAGTCGCGGATGCGCGTCTTCCGCAGTCCCAGGACCGGCTGGAGCACGCATATGCAGGTCGAACTTGTCGACGAGCTTGGGCGCGAGATGAAAAGCGAAGGCTTTACCGTCAGCACGATGAGCGAGGCGGGTTATGGGGTGAATCAGTTGATGCGCTGGGATATCGACGGCGGCATCGGCTGGGGCGAAGATCAGGATGTGTGGAATCCCCAGCATTATACGCGAATGCTCGATGCGCTGAAGGCGACGGTCTGACCTGATGCTTTCGGGCCTGTCGCTTCCGCTGATGTGCGCACCGATGAGCTTTGCTTCGTCGGTCCTGCTCGCGGTCGCCTGTTGCCGTGCAGGGGTGATCGGCGGCTGGCAGGGCGGCACGGCGACTCCGTCCATCTTGTTCGCGGAATATCTGGAGGCGCTCGCTGACGCGGGCGCCGCGCCGCCGATCGTCAATTTGCCCGCGCGCTGGGGCACCGACCCCAAGGCCGCCGACCGCATCGCGCTGCTCGAACGCTATCGCGTCCCGCTCGTCCTCTCCAGCCTCGGTGATCCCTCAGCGCTTGTCGAGCGGGTCCATGGCTGGGGCGGACGGGTGGTCCATGATGTGACCACGATGAAGCACGCTGAAAAGGCAATCGCCGCGGGCGCCGACGGGCTGATGCTCACCTGCGCGGGAGCAGGCGGACACACTGGTTTCCTGACGCCCATGGCGTTTGTGCCCGCGGTGCGGCGCATCTTCGACGGGTTGCTGATCGTCGCGGGCGGTATCGCCGACGCCCACGGCATCGCCGCGTCGCTCGCGCTCGGCGGCGATATCGCCTGCATGGGTACCCGGTTCATAGCGACACCCGAGAGCGGGGTCGTCGAGGGGCATCGTGCGATGATCCCGACCGTCAGTGCCGACGATATTGTCGCGTCCGCGGCCATGAACGGCGTCCCCGCCCATTGGATGCGGCAGTCGATCGAGGCGGTGGGCCTCGATGCCAAGACGTTGCCGACCGTTCGCTCGCCGATGCCCGACGGTGTGATGCCGTGGCGCGATATCTGGAGCGCGGGGCAGAGTGCGGGGCTGATCGACGCGGTCGAGCCGGTCGCCGATCTGGTGGCGCGCTTAAGGATGGAGTTTCAGGCGTTGCCAGCCGTGCCGGACTGGCGCGGACGCCTTGCCGACCGGACGCGGGGCTGGGCCTAATGCATGGTCAGCACAATTCGCCCCGCTCTTTCCCCGGCCGCCGCATCTTCCATGGCCGCCTGAAAATCCTTGAGCGCGTAGGTTTTTGCAATGGCGGGCCGCAGCTTGCCTTCGGCGGCCAGCGCGAACACGGCATCGCGATTGGCCTCGCTCTTTTCGGGTTCGAATAGCCCGAACTGGCGGACGTCGACCCCGACCAGGCTGGCGCCCTTCAGCAAGGGCAAATTGGTCCGGAGCGCCGCGATCCCGCCCGGAAAGCCGATCACCAGATGCCGCCCGTTCCACCCCAGCGACCGGAACGCCGGATCGGTCGCCTCGCCTCCAACCGGATCGAAGACAACATCGACGCCCTTGCCATCGTTCGCCGCCTTGACGCGATCGCGCCAGTCGTCGCCGCGCGCATCGACAACCGCATCGGCGCCGCCCGTGGCTGCCAGTGCGCGCTTCGCCTCGCTCGACGCCGAGCCGATGACGCGCGCGCCCAGATATTTGCCGATCTGGACCGCAGCATAGCCGGTCGCGCCCCCCGCACCGAGAACGAGGAGCGTCTCGCCCGCCTGAAGCCGCCCGCGGTCGACGAGCGCATGCCAGGCGGTTGCATAGCTGACCGGGAATACCGCTGCCGCCTCGAACGACAGCGCCGCCGGCATCTTGCGAACGGTGCGTGCGGGCAGGTTGACGATCTCCGCGAACATTCCGCCCCAACCGCTGCCGACCACCTTGTCGCCGGGGGCAAGATCGCGCACCGCGCTCCCCACTGCATCGACGATCCCCGCACATTCGCTGCCGGGGATAAAAGGCACCGGCGGTTTGACCTGATAACCGCCCGACGCGGTCAGCACATCGACGAAGCTGATCCCCGTCGCCCTGATACAAATGCGCACTTGCGTATCAGAAGGCGGCCCCGGATCATGCAGGACAAGCCGATAGCTATCGGGCGGTCCCAGTTCGTCCGCCATCACGGCGCGGGAAATTATTGCCGCTGCGATCGTCATCGGTCACCTCTTGTCATGCGATTAGAAGAAGTATAACTAGGTTAGATAAGTAAGGGAAGGGACAGATTGATGGGCTTCAAGACGCGGATCACCGACATGCTGGGCATCGAACATCCGATCGTCCAAGGCGGCATGCAAGCCGTCGGCACGGCGCAAATGGCGAGCGCGGTCTCGAATGCCGGTGGTCTGGGCATGATCACCGCCCTGACCCAGCCGACGCCCCAGGCGCTGCGTGACGAGATCGAAAAATGCCGGTCGCTGACCGACAAACCCTTCGGCGTAAATCTCACCGTTTTCCCGACGATCCACTCGCCCGATTACAATGCCTATGCCGACGCCGTTGTCGAAAGCGGTGTCAAGATCATGGAGACCGCGGGCACGCCTGCGGTGCGCGAAATCTGGGCGCGGGTAAAGCCGCACGGAGTGATGATCCTGCACAAATGCACCGCCGTTCGCCACGCGCTGTCGGCCGAAAAGGCGGGATGCGACATCATCTCGATCGATGGATTCGAATGCGCGGGCCATCCGGGGGAAGATGATATTCCAGGATTGATCCTGATCCCGGCGGCGGCCGACAAGGTAAAGATTCCGATGCTTGCCTCGGGGGGCTTTGGTGACGGACGCGGGCTCGTCGCGGCGCTCGCGCTTGGCGCCGACGGCATCAATATGGGGACGCGTTTCTGCGCCACCCGGGAAGCGCCAATCCACGACAATGTGAAGCAGGCCTATGTCGAGAATGACGAACGCGGCAGCTTTCTGATCTTCCGCAATTTCAAGAACACCGCGCGCGTCGGCAAAAGCGAAGTCAGCGAAGAAGTTGTCCGCCGTCTGGCTCAGCCGGACGCCAAATTCAGCGACGTGCAGGAACTGGTCGCGGGCACCGCGGGCCGCGAACTGCTCCAGACTGGCGATCTCAGCAAGGGCGTGTTCTGGGCGGGCATGATACAAGGTTTGATCCACGACATCCCGACCTGTCAGGAACTGATCGACCGGATCATTTCGGAAGCGGAGGCGATCATCGACCAGCGCTTCGCTGCCTTGCGCCGCTGACGCGATGAAAGTCATCGTCACCGGCAGCGCGGGAAAGATCGGTCGGCCGGCGCTCGTAGCGTTGCGCGCGGCGGGCCATCGCGCCGTCGGGCTCGACATCGCCGGTTCGATTGAACCGGGCAGGCAATTGCGCTGCGATTGTACCGATTTCGGCGCGGTCATGGGCGCGCTGTCGGGAATCGATCCGGCGGGCGGGGTGCCCGACGCGGTTGTCCATCTTGCCGGCATTCCCGCGCCGGGTCTGGCGACTGACGAGACGACGTTTTCGGTCAATACTCGGTCGACCTATAATATCTTTTCCGCGTGCGCGCGGCTGGGCATCCGCAAAATCGTGTGGGCATCGAGCGAGACGATCCTGGGCCTTCCGTTCGACGAGCCGCCCGCCTTCGCGCCGCTCGACGAAACGCATCCCGACCGGCCAGGCTGGTCTTACGCGCTGGCGAAACAGCTGGGCGAGACGATGGCCGACACGTTCGTCCGCTGGCATGGCGATATGGCGATCGTGTCACTGCGCTTTTCCAACGTCTTTACAGCAGAGGATTATGCCGGACTGGCGAAGATGCAGGCCGATCCCGCGCGGCGGAAATGGAACCTCTGGTCCTATGTCGATGCCGAGGATGCGGCAGAGGCCTGTGTCCGTGCGGTCGAGGCGCCGGTCGCTGGCCACGAACGCCTTCTCATCGCGGCGGCGGACACGCTGATCGACCAGCCGAGCGCCAATCTGATGCGGGCATATTTCCCCGATGTGCCGCTGCGCGCCGTCCAAGGCTTCCAGTCGCTCCAGTCGTCGGCGCGCGCTGCCGAACTCATTGGTTACCGGCCGCAGCACAGTTGGCGCGATCGCCAACAACCCTAACGCTGCCCGCCATCAACGCGCAGCAGCGCGCCGGTGGTAAAGGACGAAGAAGGGCTGGCAAGCATCAGCGCCGCGGTGACGATCTCGGGCGGATTGCCCGGCCGGCCCAGCGCTACGGGCTGTTTCTCGCGCTTTCGTTCGTCCCACGCATCGGCGATGTTGGTCAGGAACGGACCGGCGGAGATGGTGTTGACGCGGACCTTCGGCCCATATTCTCGGCTCATCGACACCGTCATCGCATTGAGCGCGGCCTTCGCTGCACCATAGGGCACGATTCCCGGCAGGGCCATCAGCGCGCCGGTTGAACTGATGTTGATGATCGCGCCGCCGTCACCATCGGCCATCCGCTTGCCGATCTGGCTTGCGAGCCGGAACGGCCCCTTGAAGTTGAGGTTCATCACGCTGTCGAACAGGCTTTCGGGGATCTCATGGCTTGCCATCGGCGGCGACATGCCGGCGTTGTTCACCAGCACATCGACGCGGCCGAATTCGGCGTAGGCGGCGTCGATGAGGGCGTCGCATTCGGTCCATTTGCCGACATGCGCGGCAAAAGGCAGGGCGCGGCGGCCCAGCGCGCGGCATTCGGCCGCGGCAGCCTCGCAATTGTCGAGCTTGCGGCTGGCAATGACGACGTCGGCGCCCCGCTGCGCGAATGCTTTGACCATCTGATAGCCGAGCCCACGCGAGCCGCCGGTGACCAGAATGACCTTGCCGGTGAAATCGAACAGTGGATCGGGCTTCATGCGACGGCCCCCTGTTTCAGCGCCGCGAGGCGGGTTGGAATATGCTCACTGGGGAACAGGCCTACGGCAGGCTTGGCCTTTTTCAGAAATGCCTTTGCGACCTGCGCCTTGTGCACCTCGGTCGGCCCGTCCGCCAGCGCCAGGCTGGGCAGCCCCATCCACATATCGGCCAGCGGCGTTTCGAGCGTCACCCCAAGACTGCCGTGGAGCTGGATCGCGCGCTGGACGATGTCGTGATAGACCTTGGCCATCTGGACCTTGCACATCGCGATATGCGTGCGTGCGGCGCCGTGCGGCTCCCGCCCCTGTTCCACTTCGTCGATGATCCAAGCGGTCTTGAGCACGAGCAGGCGGAATTGCTCCAGCTCGATAATCGAATCGGCGATCGCGCCCTGGACGAACTGATGCTCGCTCAGCTGCTTGCCCTGCGTTCGCCGCGATACGGCGCGCTCGAGCATCATGTCGATCGCGCGCTGGCATTTGCCGACGGTGCGCATCGCATGATGCACCCGCCCGCCGCCCAGCCGCGCCTGCGCGACCTTGAATCCCTCACCGGGTCCGCCGAGCATTGCGTCGAGCGGCACGCGGACCTTGTTATAGCGGATATAGGCGTGGGTGCCGTCGTCCGCGCCCTTGCTGTCGCCCATCGTCTGCGAGTGGCGGATAAACTCGATCCCCGGCGTGTCGGTCGGGACGATCAGCATCGACATGCGGCCGTGCGGCGGGTTTTCCGGATTGGTCGCGACCATCACGATCAGGAAGGCCGCGTATCGGGCGTTCGACGAGAACCATTTCTCGCCCTCGATCACCCATTCGTCGCCGTCTTGCCACGCGCGGCACGTGAACTCCTTGGGGTCGGCGCCCGCTTGCGGCTCGGTCATCGAAAAGGTCGAGACGATCGTGCCCGCCATCAACGGCTTCAGGAACCGCGCTTTCTGCTCTTCTGTCCCGAACATCGCGAGAATTTCACTGTTTCCGGTATCGGGCGCCGCGGTGCCGAACACCGTCGGCGCCCAATAGCTGCGACCCAGAATTTCGTTCATGAGCGCCAGCGTGAGCTGACCATGGCCTGGCCCGCCCAACTCTTGGCCGAGGTGACAGGCCCACAGCCCCTGCGCCTTCACCTGCTCTTGCAGCGGCGCCATATAGGCGCGCGATTCGGCGTTCGCGACGTCATAGGGTGCGCCGTGACCCGGAAAGAGCATATCCATCGGCTCGCATTCCTCGCGGACAAAGGCAGCCATCCAGTCGAGCTTGGCCTGCAATTCGGGTTCGATACGAAAATCGATCATGCTTATGTCCCTGGTTTAGCCGATCAGGCGGATGAGTTTTTCGGCCTCGGCGAAATTGCCGCGCACCAGCCGGTCGAAAAAGCGCCCGGTCTCAGCGCTCAATATGCCCTTCGCCGCCTGCGCGACCTTATATTCGAGGATGCAGCCGCCCTTGAACATCGCGAGCAACAGATAATAATCGAAGCTCGCCATGCTGCGCCCGGTGCCTGCGGCATAATGCGCCATCAGCTCTTGCCGACTTGGCCAGTCGCCGACGTTGTAAAGCGCCTTTTCCGGTACATGACCGGGGAAGCGGTCGTCGCAGATGCCATTGCAGAACCATGCAAGATCGAGCAGCGGATCGCCGACCGTCGACAACTCCCAATCGATCAGGGCGGTCAGGCGGCACGGCGCATCAAAGGTGAACAGCGCATTGGGTGTTCCCACGTCGCCGTGGATGATGCCCGGCCTGAAATCGTCCGGGATATTGGCGCGCAGCCAGTCGCGCAGCAGCGCATAGCCCGGAATGTCGCGCCATTCATGGCCATAAAGCTGCCTATAGCTCCTGATCTGACCCTCCCAACGGTCGACTTGGCGCTCCAGATAATTGTCGGGCTTGCCAAAGCCTGCGAGCCCCACCGCCTTGTAATCGACATTGGCCAGCGCGATCAGCCCGTCGACCATGGCGAACGGCACCTCGCGGGCGTGCGGCGGCTTGTCGAACGGTGGGCGGTCGTGGATTTTCCCGTCGCGCAGGTCGGCGGGCCATCCGGTAACCAGCTCCATGACATAAAAGGGGGCGCCAATGACCGTCGCGTCGGGGCAGCTGCCATGGCATAACGGGTGCGGCACGGCGGTGCCGCTGAGCGCGGTCAGCACCTGCGCCTCGCGCATCACGCTTTTCTCGCTGCCGGGCGGCGGCACCGCGGGCGGACGGCGAAGGATCAGCGTCTCGCCGCCGCGGTTCAGCGACAGGATCACGTTCGATGTGCCGCCGTGGATTTTCTCGATCCTCAGCGGCCCGTCCCCAAGCGCCGGGATATGGGCGTCCAGCCACGGCGTCAGTCGGTCTGGATCGGCAAGGAACTTTGTGTCGTCGGTCATCCGTCGCGTTCCCGCAAATAGCCCTCGATCTCGGCGCGAATGATGTGCAGCTGGTTCGCCGCATTGGCGAAGGTCGCGCTGTCGATCCGCGCCAGCAGAGCATCGGTCACCGCTTGCGCGCGCGCATGGTCGGCGGCTTTGAGAGCGCGTCCGGCGTCGGTCGCAACGATCAGCGAGGCGCGCTTGTGATCGGGGTTATCGGCAAAGGTGACAAGGCCGCGCTCGGCGAGCACGTTGGCGGCGCGCTGCACGACCTGTCGCGGATGACCCAGGCTGCGCCCGATTTGTGCGACGGTCGGTGCGGCGGCGGCGTTGACCGCCGCGGTCAACACGGTGAGTTCCATTTCCGCGATCCCGCTCGCGGCGCGCGTGTCGGCGTAAAGGGCACGCATTCGTCCGCGCAGCCTTGCGACCTCGTCGGCGAATCGTTCGAAATCGGTAAAGCGTTGTGTCGACATGACACCTTAATGTCAACATGACACTAAAGTGTCAAGATGTCTGGCGCATGGTCATTTTGCGGAACAGCGACGTTTCGGCCTGCCAGTCGATCCGCACCCGGCGATGCGCGAAGCGCCAGCCGTCGGCAGTTCGCACTAGCCGGTCGTCATAGGTGCCGCTGTGGTCGGGGCCGAAATCGCTGTGGACCGTGAAATAACTGCGCGCGGTGGCGCTGTCGCCATCGACCGCGATTAGCGGATTGGTGATGTGGTGGCGCACGAAGGTCAGCCGCGGATCGCGTGTGCCCGAACCGAGCGACGCCGCAATGGCGTCAGGGCCTTTCGGACTGGCGCCAGGATACTCGAGCACCCCGTCGGCAGCAAAACAGGCGGTCAGGGCGTCGAGGCGCCCGCGATCACCGTTATAGGTATAGCGCGCGAGCAGGTCGCGGATCGCGTCGCGGTCGGCAGCCAGATCAGCCATTGAAATTCAGCTTCAAGCCGGGTTCACCCCAGCGCGTCTTGACGAGGCGGCCGGTCGAAGAAAGCGTGATCCAGGCGTCGCGCATATCCTCGCCGCCAAAGGCGATGTTGGTGACATAGGGTTCGCCCTCGATCGCATATTTGGAAACATCGCCCTGCGGAGTGATCGTCGAAATCCCACCGCCATAAAGCGTCGCAACGCACACATTGCCCGCCGCGGTCACCGCCAGGCTGTCGAACCCGACTGGTCCCGGGGCCGTTGCCACCCACGTCGGACGCTGTGTTTCGACTGCACGGTCATAGCGCCACAGCCGTCCCTGATGCGTGTCGGCAACATAGATGTGCGCGTCGTCAGGAGACAGCCCAACGCCGTTATAGGATACCGCGTGGCGATTGATCGCGGCAATCGACGATCCGTCGGGCAGCGCGCTGAACAACCCGCTCGCGGTGCGAATGCCATCGTGCGTCTTGCCAAGGTCGGTGAACCAGATCCGCCCGTTGGCGTCGAATATGATATCGTTCGGCGCTTCCAGCGCGATCCCCTCGCAACTGTCGTAAATCCGATCGAACTTGCCGGTGGCCAGATCGACGCGCTCGACCCGGCCTTCGTGCCCGGCGCCCCGTGCATTCTGGAATTTGACGGGATCGAGCCCGCCGTTGTTGCAGACATACAGCGCGCCGTCGGGGCCGATAGCAGCGCCATTGGGTCCGCCGCCGATCGCGCATATCTTTTCGGTTCGGCCATTCCAGCAGCGCGTGATGCGTCCTGCCGCCAGTTCGACGACGATCACCGATCCATCGGCCATCACGACCGGGCCTTCGGGGAAGGCGAGGCCTTCCGCGACGATCTCCATCGACCCTCTCCTATATAACCTAGTTATGTATGTCTTGACACGTGGCGAGGTAGCGCGCAACCCTTGGTGCCGGGAGAGACAATTGCCGATACCACAGCATCATATCGTGGCGACACCGCCACCCTTCGACCATCCGCCTTACCCGGCGGACATATTTTCCGGACAGACCGTGCTCGTCACCGGCGGCGGTTCGGGGATGGGCCTTGCGATGGCCAAGGCATTTGCACAGGGCGGCGCGCAGGTCGCGGTCATGGGGCGAAGCATCGAGCGGGCCGAAGAGGGGGCGCAGGAGATTGCTGCGCTGGGTGTTCGCACCCATGCGATGAGTTGCGACGTCCGGCAGCCCGACGCAATAGCCGCCGCCTTCGACGAGGCCGAACGCGCCCTCGGTCCGATCGCCCTGCTTGCCAACAATGCCGGTGCCAATTTTCCGATTCTGGCCGAGGATATTTCGCCCAATGCTTGGAACGCCGTCACGCGCATCGCGATCGACGGCACTTTCCTCTGCTCGGCCGAATTTGCCCGGCGCCGGATCGCGCGCGGCGAGGGCGGGGCGATTGTCAACAACAGCGCGCAATATATCTGGACCGGTTTTCCCGGCGATGCACACAGCGCCGCCGCAAAGACCGCGCAGGCGACGATGACCAGAAAGCTCGCCGCGGACTGGGCGCCCTATGGCATCCGCGTGAACGCGATTGCGGCAGGTTTCTTCCCTCACGACACATCGATGGCAGGACAGCGCGAGGGCGGCATAGCGCCGCTTCAGAACATGATCCCGGCCGGCCGGACCGGTAGCATATGGGAATTTGGTTGGCTGTCCGCGATGACGTGCACGCCGCTTTTCGGCGATATGACCGGACAGGTGATTGTCCAGGATGGCGGCGAAAGCCTGCGCCGCTCGCTGATGATGCCCGACTTTGTGCCGCCGCGCGAACGCGCCGATGGACCTTGGGGGTGGCAATGACCGGCTGGCTTTCAGGGAAGCGCGTGCGCATCGAGGGCGAAAGTCCGGCGATTGCATCGGCGTTGGCCGCGCAGGGCGCCGATGTTGGTGACTCTGATCATTGCGACATCTGGGTGCATACTGCCCCGCCCCCTGCGATCAGGCTCGCGCACGAACTGACCCATAGCGAATGGCGCGCAAGCCTCGACGCCGGGCTCGATCGCCGCTTCCTCGGCGCCAGGGATTTCGCGGCGCAATGCCGTGCGCGGGGGACGGGAGGCGCGGTGCTTTTCATTGGGTCCCCCGAACAGGCGCTCGGCGCCGATCACGCGGCAGCCGCGGGCGCGCTGGGCAATCTCACCAAGACGCTTGGGGTTGAATGGGCGCGCGACGGCATTCGTGTGAACAGCATATTGACCCGCGACGCGGGCAGCACGCTTGGCAATCTGGCGGCCTATCTGGTTAGTGACTATGCCGCTTATGTGACCGGTGCGGTGATGGGGATTGACCTCGATGACTGACCGGTCGCGCCTCGACGGGCAGGCCGCGTTTGTGACCGGCGGCGGCGGCGGGATCGGGCGTGCGATCGCGATCCGTCTAGCCCAAGCGGGGGCCGACGTTGCCATCTTCGACATTTTCCCAGAACGCGCCGAGGAAGCCGCCGCGGGCGTGCGCGAAGAGGGCCGACAGGCACTGCCGATTGCCGGTGACGTCATGGACGCCGGTGCATTGCGCTCGGCGATCGACATGACGGCGGCGACGTTGGGACGTCTCGATATTCTGGTGAATAACGCCGGGGGCGTTTCGGCGCGCCCGTTCCTTGAACAAAGCGAGCGCAGTATGCGCAAGCATATCGACATCAACCTGATGTCGATGCTCGTCGCGACCCAGGCGGCGGCCCTTCATATGGTGGCGGGCGGGCGCGGCGGCACGATGATCAACGTCGCCAGCATCGAGGCGAGCCGGGCGGCGCCGAATTTTGCCGTCTATGCGGCGTGCAAGGCGGGGATGCTCAGCTTTACCAAGTCGATGGCGGTCGAATTGTCGGGGCATGGCATTCGCGTAAATTGTCTGGCACCCGACCACACGATCACCCCGGGAAATCAGGGCAATCGAGCAGGCCCGGTCGATCCCGCGACGTGGAAAAAACGCAGCGACGACGAAATTGACGCGATGAACCGGTTGATCCCGCTGGGGCGCGAGGGGGTCGATACGGAATGCGGCGACGCGGCGGTGTTCCTGGCGAGCGCGATGTCGGCATACATCACCGGCGTCCTCCTACCCGTTGATGGCGGCACCTGGGCGTCGTCCGGCTGGGTGCGCGGCCGCGATCGCCGGTGGACGCTGAATGAGGGGTTGGCGTTTGGCGGTTAAGCTGCAGATTAGTGCCCGGCATTGCGAAGTTGCACGCGTCACCATATTGACGCACCAGAAAACCCGGAATTAGCGGGCGTGGGCAAAGGGACGGTACATTGCAGAGCGATAGGGACAATGGGCGGATTCGGGTTCCCAAGACATCGGAGTTGGTTGCCGATCAGATCCGGGCGCAAATTATTCGCGGTGAACTGACCGAGGGCGATTCGCTGCCGCCTGAGGGCGTGTTGATGACCACCCTCGGTGTGTCGCGGCCAACGCTGCGCGAGGCGTTTCGGATTCTCGAGGCCGAGAGCCTGATCAGTGTCGTGCGCGGATCGCGCAGCGGCGCGCGCGTGCATCGCCCTTCGACCGAACTTGTTTCGCGTTATGCCGGCTATGTACTGGAATCGCAGGGCACGACGATCGCCGATTTTTACGCCGCGCGTCTGGCGATCGAGCCAACGGTGGTGCGCTGGCTGGCAACGGTGAAGGGCAAGACCCCGGGGATGCCCAAACTCAAGTCGGTGCTCAAGGATCTTGGCGATATGCTCGCCAACGAGCAATATGACGAATTCATCGATAATATCGCCTATTTCCATCAGGTTCTTGTCGAAGCGACAGGCAACAAGACGCTCAGCTTCATGAACCGGATGCTCCTGAACCTCGCGCGTACTCACCAGAATGATTATCAGCGCCGCCACCCCCGCACGACCGAGGAACGGATGAAGAGCATCCGCGCCGGGTTCAAATCCTATGACAAACTCATCGGCCTGATCGAAAAGGGTGCGGTCGAGGAAGCCGTCGCGCACTGGCGGCTGCACCTGCGCAACGCCAACGAAACCTGGGCGGTGCGCGGCGAAGGCGAGCGGATCGTCGATTCGCTGCACGGATGAGCTTCATCGAAGCGATGATCGTGGCTGCGGAACGGGCCGCTGCCGCGCCGCTCACCGTTGCTTCGGATATCCGCCCCTGCGCCACGACATTGGGTGACGTGGTCGCCGCTGGCCGCCGCATGGGCACACGTATGACGGCCTCCGGCGTCCGACCCGGCGATATTATCGGCTGTATGGTGCCCAACTGGCGCGAATGGCTGGTGGTCGCGGTCGCCGCAGCGCAAGCGGGGGCGGTGATGCTTCCGATTGTCACGATTTATGGCGCGAAGGAGCTTGGCTTCATCCTCCGCCAATCCGGCGCCAGATGGCTCTTCACCCCCGATCATTTTCGCGGCGCCGATTATGACCGCGTCCTTGCCGATTGCGGTGCACTTCCCGCGCTCGAACGTCATATCGCGACCGGCCCCGCTTTCGACGCGCTGGAGGCCGACGGGCCCATAACCGATCCGGTGCGCATCGATCCGGACGATATGGCGCTGCTCGTCTACACATCCGGCACCACCGCCGATCCCAAGGGCGTGATGCACTCGGCGCGCGGGCTGCTCGCGGAACTGGCGACGATGCAGGCGATACGCGGCGGCGATGGAAATGATGCGGTCATCTCGCCCTGGCCGCCCGGCCATGTCGCAGGCGCATTGTCGATGTACCGCTATCTTTGCCAGGGCGCGCCGCTGGTGCTGATGGACCAGTGGGACGCGTCCCTGGCCGCCGAGCTGGTCGAACGGCACCGCGTCACCACGTCGTCTGGGACGCCTTTTCATCTGTCAGGCATGATGGCCGCGGCCGACGCCAACGGCAATGACCTCAGCTCGCTGCGCCAGTATCTGGTGGGCGCGGCGCCGGTGCCGCCGTCCCTGATCGCCCGCTGTCAGGCCCAGGGGCTGGCGGTCTATCATTGCTATGGGTCGAGCGAACATCCGACGGTGACTTCGGGCGTTGTCGATGATCCGCTCGACAAGCAACTCCACACCGAAGGCCGCGCGATCATGGGGTCCGAAATGCGCTTCGTCGATGACGACGGCCATGACGTCGCCGCGGGGGAAGACGGCGAAATCTGCACCCGTGGCCCCGAACTCTTCATGGGCTATCTGGACCCTGCGCTCAACGCGGCGGCCTTTCTTCCGGGCGGTTGGTATCGCACCGGCGACATCGGCCGCGTTGATGCCGACGGCTATTTGCTGATCACCGACCGCAAAAAGGACATCATCATCCGCGGCGGAGAAAATATCTCGTCAAAAGAGGTCGAGGCGGTGCTGTTGTCGCACCCCGCAATCGTCGATGCCGCCGCCGTCGCCGCACCTGATGACCGGATGGGCGAGGTCGTGCGGGCGTGCGTCGTGCTGGCGCCGGACGCTGCGCTGACGTTGGATGATGTGCGCAACCATTTTGCCGGAGCGGGGATTGCCAGACAAAAGACGCCAGAACGGCTGACGATCCTGCCCGAGCTTCCGCGGAACGCGTCCGGCAAAGTGCTGAAACATGAACTGCGGCGTAGCGCCTAGTTGCGCATGATAAAGCCGCCATCGACGTTGAGCGCCTGACCCGTGATCCAGTCACCTGCCGGCGAACAGAGTAGCAGCAGCGCGCCGACCAGCTCTTGCGGTTCGCCCCGTGGTTGCTTGACGACGCGCGCCATCGCCGCCTGCACGAACGGGCTTTCCTCGGGGGTCAGCGCCTTGCCCGCGTCGGACATCGTCATGCCAGGCGCAATCGCGTTGACGTTGACGTTCAACTTACCAAGCTCGGTGGCAAGCGTGGTGGTCAAGCCGAGCAGCGCAATTTTGCTGATGCCATAGGTGGTTTGCGCCGGAAAGCCGCCCGCCGACAGCTGGTTGACGATCTTGCCGCCGCCGCGCGCCTGGAACAGCGGCACGGCAGCTTTGGAACAGATCAGCGCGCCAGTCAGGTTGACGCGCATCAGCTTCTCGAAATCGGCGACGCTTGTCTGGATTGCGGGCGTGCCGACGGCTTCCACCATCAGCGCGGCATTGTTCACGAGGATATCCAGTCCGCCAAACGCCGCTTGTGTCGCTTCCATCATCGCCGCAACCGATGCTTCGTCGGCAATGTCGGCCTGCACCGCGATCGCCTTGCCACCCGCGGCGTTAATCTCTCCCGCAACGCGCTCGGCGCCCTCTTTGTTGAGGTCGGCGACGACGACGCTGGCGCCCGCGTTCGCCAGCCCGACGGCATAAGCGCGCCCGATGCTGTTGCCGCGGCCCCCTGCGCCCGTGACGATCGCGACCTTGCCGTCGAGCCGAAACTGGTCGTTGGTGAAATCCGCCATGCTCATGCCCCCTGTTTCGGAAAGATCGGCGCGCCGACGCCGATGGTGACGGTCTTGTAGTGCAGGAATTCGTCGATCCCGGCCTTGCCGCCCTCTTTGCCAAAGCCAGAGATTCCCACCCCGCCGAACGGCGTGTGCGGATTGATCTGGAACCCGCCGTTATTATAGACCCCGCCGGCGTTAAGCCGCTCGGACAGCCGGTGGACGCGCTGCAGATCGTTCGACTGGATGTAGGCGGCGAGGCCATATTCGCTGTTGTTGGCGATGGCGACTGCTTCATCCTCGTCGTGGAACTTGATCACGACGACCGCGGGACCAAAGATTTCGACCTGGCTGATTTCATGGTCGGGGTCGGCATCGACGATCAGCGTCGGTTCGATGAAATTGCCGTTCGCCAGATCGCCGCCGCAGCGTCCGCCGCCGAGCAGGAAGGTCGCGGCCTTGTCGGCCTTGGCTCGGTCGAACATACCGGTGATCCGATCGACCGCCGCCTTGTTGATGACGGGACCGACCGCGACCGTCGGGTCCATCGGATCGCCGACCTTGAACTGGCCGATGATCGCCTTCAGCCGCGCGACGAAATCGTCGTAAATGTCGGCATGGACCAGCTGGCGAGTGGGCAGGGCGCATCCCTGTCCCGACAGGCAGCCCACGGTCCAGAACACCGCGCGTTCCGCCGCCGCCTGGACGTCGCAATCGGGAAAGACCAGGCTGGCCGACTTGCCGCCCAATTCCATGACGCTCGGCTTGATCTCCTCGGCGCAGGCGGCGAGGATCTTGCGGGCGGTGATCGGTCCGCCGGTAAAGCTGATCTTGCGCACCTTCTTGTGGCGCACGATGGCGTCGCCCGCTTCGGCGGTGCCAGGCAGGATGGACAGCACGCCGTCGGGCACCCCGGCCTTTGTGCATAATTGCGCGAACAGTTCGGGCGCGAACGGCGTAATCTCGGCGGGTTTGCAAATGACGCAATTGCCCGCGGCAAGCGCCGCACACACCTTCATGCCCAGCGAGATCAGCGGGCCATTCCAGGTGATGATGATGCCGACGATGCCGATCGGCTCGGGCACCGTATAGGACAGCTCGCCGCGCGTATCGAAGGTACTGAGCAACTCGCCCGACAGTTTGTCGCACCAGCCCGCATAATAGCGCGTCCAGCCGACCGCGGTATCGACCCCGCGCTCTCCGACCATCAGCGTCGTGCCGCCGTCGAGCGCCGCCGCATGGGCCAGTTCCGCCCGGTTTGCCTCGAGCAGGTCGGCCAGCCGGTTGAGAATGTCGCGCCGCGCCTCCGGCTTGGTCCGACGCCACGCCTCGCGAACCGCTTCAGCCTTGGCGACCGCTTCCTCGACCTCTTTTGCCCCGGCGAGCGGGATGTCTGCCTGCACCGACTGGGTGACGGGGTGGAGATGCGGATGTGTCCCGCCGCTGCCACTGCTGCGTTGCTCATGTCCCAAATGCAAATGAACTGCCGGTGCGCTCGCCATATCTTTATCTCCCAATTGATGTGTTCAGGCGTTCCACGCCAGATGCAGATGTTCGAGCGCCATGACGCTGCCGCCGCGGCACGTTTCGTCGCCCTTTTGAACCTGCTCGAAATGCCCGACGCGGGCGAACCACGCGCGGTAGAAAACGATGAGCTCCATGCGCGCGAGGTGCAGGCCAAGGCAGGTGTGAATGCCTGCCCCGAATGCCGCATGGCGATAGAATTGCCGCTCGACGGACACCCTTTTCGGATCGGGATTAAGCCCTTCGTCCCAGCCGACGAGCGGCAACGGCGCCAGAATGCAGTCCCCGGCGCGCAGCTGCACGCCCTCCAGTTCGGTATCCTGCACGATGTAGCGCGGGGTCGCGACAAAGGCATAGCGGCGCAGCAATTCTTCCACCAGATCGGGGATCACGGCCGGATCGTCGATCGCCCGCTGGCGCAGCTTTTCGTCATGCGCCAGATGGCGCATCCCGAAACTCATCGCATTGGTGACCGTGTCGAGTCCGGCCAAGAACATCAGGAAGCCGATCGACATCATCTCCTCGAACGTCACTCGCCGACCATCGACTTCGCTGACGATGATTTTGGAAATCATGTCGTCCTGCGGTTCGGCCATCCGCTGCTGGATCAACTCGGCTAGATGCCCCAGGATTTGTTGCGCCAGCGCGTTGCGTTCGTCGGGCGTCGCGCGCGCGTTGAAAAAACCGACGACAAGACGCCGAAACTCGTCGAACTTCGACATCGGAAAGCCGAACAACTCCATGAACACCGCCACCGGCAGGCGCGATGCGATGGCCGATACAAACTCGCATTCGCCCGCATCGACGATTTCACCCAGCAACTGGTCCGTCCATTCGACGACCCGTCCTTCGAGCGGTTCGATCGCTTTCGATTCAAAGAAGGGGCGCAGCATCTGTCGATAGGGGCGATGCTCGGGCGGATCGAGCATCTCGGGGATCATCTTCGGCTGGTTGGGATTGGGCGGGATCGACAGATAGCGGCTGGAGAAGATCTCAGGATGCCGGATCACTTTCGAGACCGACGCCGACGTGTTGCACATCCAATGTCCGCCATGGGCGTTGGTCCAGAATACCGGCGGCGCGGTTTCCTTCAGTTCCCAATAACGGTCATGGACATCGGCCAGCAGGCCGGGGTCGGCAATATAGTCGAACTCATAGACCGGCGAACGCGCCGGTGCTTGCGAATCGGTCATATTCTCTCTCCCATTGACGTAAGTAAACAAGTGTTTACATAGGGAGTCAACGGGGAGATAGGATGGCGACTACAATCGAACAGCCTTCGCGCGATGCCGACCGGACAAAAGCGGCGATCCTTTTTGCTGCGCAGCAAATTTTTGCGGAAAAAGGCTTTGCCGAAGCGGGCGTGCGCGACATTACCGCGCTCGCCGGGGTGAACCCGTCGCTCGTCAGCCGCTATTTCGGCGGAAAGCTCAAACTGTTCGAGGCGGCGCTCGATGCTGCACTCGATCCTCGGCTGATGACCGACCTGCCCAAGGAAAATTTCGGCAAGCTCATCGTCGCGCGCTTTGCCGACGAGGGTGATCGCGTCAGTCCATTGCCGATGATGTTCCGTGCCGCCGGTGACAGCGAAGCGCGCGCAATCACCGCGCGCTTGCTGCGCGACCGGGTGTTCGAGCCGTTGCAAATATGGTTCGGCGGCGAGGTCGCGGCCGTCAAGGCGGCGCGGTTCATGATGGTTTCGCTCGGCTTTTTTGCTTACCGCGACCAGTTGCCGCTCGCCGAATTCGCGGGTCCGATCGAACCCAGTCTTCGCGCCTGGCTGGAAAGCGAGTTCCAGGCCATCGTCGATGACTAGGCAGGGCGTCATAGCGTCGCCATGTCGATCACGAACCGATATTTGACGTCCGATTTCTCCATGCGCTCATAGGCCGCATTGATGTCGGCCATCGCGATCGTCTCGGTATCGGGCAGGATGTTGTGCACGGCGCAGAAATCGAGCATCTCCTGCGTCTCGCGGATACCGCCGATCGCCGACCCGGCAATCGATTTGCGGCCGCCCAACAGCAGCCCCGAATGAAAGCCGGGCATTTGCTCGATCGCCCCGACGATCACCAGATGGCCGGATGTCTTGAGCAGGCGCAGATAATTCTGATACTCATGTGCGACCGGGATCGTGTCGAGGATGAAATCGAAGCGGCCGTTCGCTGCCTTCATTGCTTCCTTGTCGGTCGCGATGAGGACATGCGCCGCGCCGAGCGCGCGCGCGTCGTCGGCTTTCGAAGGTGAGGTGGTGATCATCGTCACCTCGGCGCCGAGCGCGGCGGCGAACTTTACCCCCATATGGCCGAGCCCGCCGAGTCCGGCGACCGCGACCTGCTGGCCGGGGCCGACGCCCCAATGCCGGAGCGGCGAGTAGGTGGTAATGCCCGCGCAAAGCAGCGGTGCGGCTTTCGCGAGGTCGAGCGCAGCGGGAACGCGCAGCACGAACGCATCGCGCACGATCACGCGCTGCGAGTACCCGCCTTGCGTCTGGCTGCCGTCATGCCGGTCGCGGCTATTGTAGGTGCCGACACTGCCAGGGCAATATTGCTCCTGATGGTCGGCGCAGTTCGGGCATTCCAGACAGGCATCGACGAGGCAGCCGACCGCTACCGCGTCGCCGATTGCAAAGCGCCCAACCGCGCTGCCGACGGCGCTGACGCGACCGACGATCTCATGCCCCGGCACGATCGGATAGCGCGTTCGACCCCAATCGTTGCGTGCGGTGTGCAGGTCCGAATGACAGACACCGCAATAGAGAATATCGATCGCGACATCATCGGGTCGAAGCTCGCGCCGTTCGATCGCCAACTGGGCCATGGCGGCGTCGGGGGCGATCGCGCCCCAAGCGGTTACGGCCTCAGTCATGCAGCATCCTTTAATAACAGGGCGGCGTCGGGCGGCGCGATGAACTGCAACAGATGCGCGCGCTTCAGACAGAGATGCGGCGCCGCTTCGTCGGTCATACCGATACCGCCATGGACCTGGATATTGGCGCGGCCGTTATCGAGCGCGGCCTGATCGGCCAGGCGTTTGGCGGCGGCGATGTGAAAAGCTGCGTCGGCGTCTCCGGCGTCGAGCGCGCAAGCGGCATAGTATAGCTGCGACCGCGCAACCGCAGCGCGCACCGCCATGTCCGAACAGATATGTTTTAACGCCTGGAACCAGCCGATCGGCCGATCGAATTGCTGGCGCAGCTTGGCGTAATCCGCCGCCATGTCGCGCGCCGCATCAGCGCACCCCACGGCATAGGCCGCGGCGAGCAGCTGGAGGTGCAGCGGCGCGGCGGCATCGACGCTCTGCACCGACACTGTCAACGACCGACGGCACTGGTCGGTCGACAGATCGATCGTCGGCGCGTGTGGAGCATCTTCGGGCACGACGAACAGGCAAAGCTTGTCGATTTGCCACATCAGCACGGCGGTCGAGCCGCCGGGATCGAGCACGCGCATATCGCCCGACGCCTCGGCCGGCAGCGCAAGGGCGGCCTTGCCAACAAAGCCGTCGGCGAACCAGCGATGGGCCGCCGCGGTGGAGAGCAAGCCGATCGGCGCGATACAGCGACCGAGTTCAGCAAACACGACAGCTTCGGTGGCATGATCCAGGTCCATTCCGGGCGCAGTCATGCTCGTCCAGCCCATCGCTTCCAATTCGGCCCACAGTCCCGGAGAACGCGATCGCGCATCCTCCAACGCCATATTGTCGCGGCACCAGTCGGCGGTCGCAGTCCGCAGCGCCTCCTGCTCGTCGTTCAGGGTCAAATCCATCGCGTCACCTCGATTTCGGCAGGCCGAGCAGCCGCTCGCCAATGATGTCGCGTTGGATCTGAGCTGATCCGCCTGCGATGGTTGACGCAAATCCGCGAAGATAATCCTGCACCGCATTGTCGTCGCCATAGGCAAAGTCGATCATATCCTCGCCCATCAACAAAACCGCCATCCGTTCCAAGCGCTGCCCCAGCTCGGACGTGAACAGGCGGATCACCGACGCTTCGGGCCCTGGCTGACCCGTCCGTACCACCTGGGAAATGTTGCGATATGTCATCGCGCGGAGCGCCGCGACCTCGGCGCGCATCTGCGCCAGTTGGTCGGCGATGCGATCATCCCTGATCATGCCATTGGCGCGCGCGGTCGCGATCAACGCGGCGATCTCCTGACCCGCTTTCACCTGCTCGGCGATGAAGCCGGTGCCGCGCTCAAAGCTCAGCGTGGACATGGCGACCTTCCAGCCGTTGCCCAAGCCGCCGACGACATTTGCCAGCGGAATGCGGACATCGTCGTAAAACACCTCGGCAAATTCGGTCTGCCCGGACATTTTACGGATCGGCCTGATGGTGATGCCCGGCGCGTGCATGTCGCAGATCGCCCAGCTCAGCCCAGCGTGGCGCTGCGATCCTCCTTCGGTGCGCAGGACCAGCTCCTGCCAGTCCGCAACATGGGCAAAGCTTGTCCAGATCTTCGACCCGTTGACGACCAGTTCGTCGCCCTCGATCCGCCCGCGCGTCTTGATGCCTGCAAGATCGGACCCCGCGCCGGGTTCGGAAAAACCCTGGCACCAGATCGCCTCACCCTTCAGGATTCGCGGCAGATGATAGGCCTTCTGCTCGTCGCTTGCGTTCAGGATCAGCGTCGGCCCGCCATGATTGATGCCGACGAAATTGGCGCCGATCCAGGGCGCATGTGCCTTGGCATATTCCTCCAGCCAGATGACCTGCTGGACGATCGACAGCCCGCGCCCGCCATAAGCGGTGGGCCAGTTGATCCCCGCCCAGCCGGCGTCGAACAGGCGGCGTTGCCAAGCCTTGTCGAAACCGATCGCATCGGCGGCGTCGATCGGGCGCTTTTCACGCGGCACATTGGACTGCAACCAGTCGCGGCATTCGTCGCGAAACCGCATCTCGTCGGGCGAAAAACCGATATCCATCACACGGTCTTCTGGGCGCCGCCGATCGGCTCGCCCTTCTTGCGCATCGCCGGATCGAAGCCCGCGTTGCGCATCAGCTCGTGGCTCAGCCCGGCGCCGAGTGCCATCCCGTCGGTGTCATAGATCAGCCGCTTGTTCTCGGCATTGCTGTGACGGCTGTTGCCCAGCATCAGCGCGGCCAGTTCAGCGACTTTGGTGTCGAGCGCATCATCGGCCACGCAATAATTGGCCAGCCCCATCGCCGCCGCGTCCTCGCCCGAATAGGGCTGGCACGTCAGCATCATTTCGAGCGCCTTTGCCTGCCCGACGCGGCGCGGCAGGCGCTGCGACAGGCCCCATCCCGGCACCAGCCCCCATTTGCCGTGCGTATCGGCAAAGCGCGCGCTGGGGTCGCAGACGATTAAGTCGGCCGACAGCGCGAATTCGAGCCCGCCGGTATAACAACTGCCGCGCACCTTCGCGATCACCGGTTGCGGCAGCTTGGTCAGCCGTTCGAGGATCAGCATCTCCTGCCGCAGCCAGCCCAGCGCATCGGCGTGCGGGGGCTGTTTCAGATCGTGGCCGGCACAGAAATGCCCGCCCGCACCGGTCACGACGATCACGCCTACCGCGCTGCCATGCGCCTCGATATCGTTGATGTGGGCGCGAAATTCGCGAAACAGCGCGCGGTTGATTGCGTTGCGCTTGTCGGGGCGGTTGAGCGTCAGCGTGCAGACGCCCCCGGCATCTTCACGCAGGACGAGGGCGTCGGTCATATCTGGTCTCCGCGTGTCTTGGCGATGGCGGCTGCGGCGGTCCCGTCGGCGCGGGCGCGCTGGCCGAACTGTTCGCGGATCGGCACAAACTCGGGCATCACCAGCGACCGGCGAAGCCAGTTGGCGGCATCGACGACCAGGGTATGACCGCTGATATAGGTCGCATAGGGCGAGCAGAGGAACGTCGCGGCCCAGCCCAGTTCGCGTATCTCGCCGACGCGCATCCCCGGAATTGTGCTGTCGCCGCGTTCGCCGACGCGGTGGCGCGTCATATGGTCGGGCAAGTCGTCGTGTGGAAAGCGTCCAGGCGCGATGCAATTGACGCGGATGCCGTCGGGTGCCCATTCGACCGCTAGGCTCTGCGTCAAATTGGTGACCCCCGCCTTCGCCGCGGCCGAGTGTGCGGTTCCCGGTCCGCCCGTCCAGCTATAGGTCGCGCCGATATTGAGTATTGCCCCCGGCATCCCCGCCGCAAGTCGGCGGATCGCAAACTCGCGGCTGCAATTATAGGTGCCATTGAGGACGATATCGACGACGGTGCGAAAGCCGTTCGGCGTCATTTCCTCGGCCGGGGCCGGGAAATTCCCCGCCGCATTGTTGATCAGCACGTCCACCGGCCCCAGCGCCGCCTCGATCTCGTCAAATGCCGTCGCGATCGCTTCGGGATTGCGCACGTCGCACGCGACGGCAATCGCTTCGGCTCCGACGTCGCGGATCGCAGCGAGACCCGCTTCCAGATGCTCGGGCTTGCGGCTCAGCACCGCCACTTTCGCGCCCAGCCGCGCGAACTCGACCGCCATGCCCTTGCCCAGCCCCGTGCCGCCGCCGGTCACCGCGACGACTTGTCCGGTGTAGGTTCCATCGGGCAGCGCTTTCGCGCCGAGCGGCGGCGGGGCGGGAAGGGCCATTTATTTGCCTTTATAGTGGGGCGCGCGCTTTTCGCGGATCGCGGCGCGGGCCTCGTGATAGTCTTCGGTCTTGAAGAGATAGCTTTGCGCATACAGCTCGGCGCGGGTGCCGGTGCGGATCGTCGCGCCGTGCATCAGGTTGATCATCTCTTTCGCCATTGCGAGGTTGATCGGTGGTTTGGCGGCGATGTCGCGTGCGACGTCCAGCGCCTTTGCATCGAGTTCTTCGGGCGCCACCACAAAATCGACCGCTCCCCAATCAAGCGCAGTCGCGGCGTCGATCTTTTGCCCGCTCATCACCATATATTTGGTGCGCGATGGCCCGATCAGCGCGGTCATCATCTGCGTCCCGCCGGTATCGGGCAGCACGCCGTAAAGGATTTCGGGCAACGCCATTTTCAGCGTCGTGTCGCTGATCCGTATATCAGCCGCGAGGGCGAGTTCGCACCCACCCCCGATCGCGCCGCCTTTCAGCGCGGCGATAATGGGTTTGGTCGATTCCTGCATCCGCAAGCGGCCTTCCTGGTGCCGGCGCACGAAGTGAAAGTCGCTTTCGTCGCGCGCCCGCTGGCCCAGCACATTGGTGTCGCGCCCCGAGCAGAAGCTTTTGCCGGTCGCGCGGATGAGGATCGCATTCGACTCGGTCTCCTCAAGCGCTTCGCCGATCCGCGCCTGAAACAGCGCCGACATATCGTCATCCATCGCGTTATGCCGGTCGGGCCGGTTCAACGTGATGATGCGCAGCGAACCGTCGATTTCGCTCAGAATTTGATCGGCCATGGCCGCGCTTCTCCCAAAGCATTTCGACATAGGTCTTGCACGAGTTATATAACTAGGTCAATTATGTCGTGACAAAGCAGATCAGGGAGACGGCGGATGTTCGAAGGAAAAACCGCGCTCGTGACGGGCGGATCGCGCGGCATCGGCGCGTCGATTGTCAAGCGACTCGGCGCTGCGGGCGCGCATGTCGCGATCAACTATGCCGGCAGCAAGGATGCCGCCGACGCGCTCGCGGCCGATATCGTGGCCACCGGGGGCAAGGCGTTCGCGGTCCAGGCCGACGTGTCGACCCTGTCGGGCATTGCGACGATGTTCGATGCCTGCGACACGCAGTTTGGCGATGCCCCCAATCTCGACTTCCTCATCAACAATGCCGGGGTTGGGCGCAGCGGGCGCGATGGCACGTTAAAGGGCGCGGACGAGGATCTCTTCGACGAGCTATTCGCGGTCAATGTGAAGGGCCCGCATTTCGTGACGCAGGCGGCGCTGCCGCGGCTTCGTGACGGCGGGCGGATCGTCAATATCGGCTCGATGTCGGGCAAGGTCGGTCAGCCCTTCGCCGCAAGCTATGCCATGACCAAGCGCGCGGTCCAGAGCCTGACGTTCAGCACCGCGCTGGCGGTCGCAAAGCGCCAGATCACCTGCAATTGCATCGCCCCCGGCGCCGTCGCGACCGACTTCATCACGGCCTTGCGCGACCAGCCCGGCTGGGACGAAGCGACGGCAAAGCACACCCCGATGGGGCGCCTTGGCGAGCCCGACGATATTGCCGGCGCGGTGATGATGTTGCTGGGCGACGATGCGCGCTGGGTGACGGGCCAGATCATCGAAGCGAGCGGAGGGCTCGCGCTCTGATGGCGCTGATGACCGAAAAATTGCGCGCGATCATGGCGCTCGATCCCGACCGGACCGAAATTGATTTCGAGGGGCGGGATTATAGCTGGGGCCAGATTGCCGCGTCGGTTCGCGCGATCGAAGATGCGCTGGACGCCATGGGCCTGCCCGACGACGCCCGCGTCGGCGTCATGCTGCGCAATCGTCCGGGCCATATTGCGGCGATTGTTGCGGTCCTCTCGTCCGACCGCTGCCTGGTGACGCTCAACCCGATCCTGCCCGACGCGAAGCTGCTGGCCGATGTCGAGGGATTGGCGCTTCCCGTCGTCATCGCTGACGCAACCGATCTTGCGCGAGGCGGAGTCGCGGCGGCGCTCGAACGGGCCGGATCGGCTGTGATCGAAATCGACCCGCTCCTCGGCGGCGTTCGCATCGTCCAGGCTACGGTCGGGGCCGAGGTGCGAACCTCGCCAGGGGTCGCTGTCGAAATGCTCACCAGCGGCACCACCGGCGCGCCGAAACGCGTACCGCTCAGCCGCGATGCCTTCGACGCCAGCTTTCGTGGCTTCACCAAATATGAGCGCGGGCGCAGCTTCGACGACCCGCCAAAGCTCAACTCGGGCTGTACGATGGTGGTCAACCCGCTCACCCACATCGGCGGGATTTACGGCTGTATCGCTGCACTTGCGGCGGGGCGAAAGATCGCGCTGCTCGAAAAGTTCAGCGTCGACGCTTGGGTCGCGTCGGTAAAGCGCAACCAACCCGCGGTCGCTCCCGCCGTGCCCTCGGCCATACGAATGTTGCTCGATGCCGACGTCGACCCCGCCGACCTGTCCAGCCTCAAATCGCTCATCTCGGGCACCGCGCCGCTATCGCCGGATCTGGTCGATGCGTTTCTCGCCAAATATGGCATCCCGATCTGCGGCAATTACGGCGCAACCGAATTTGCGGGTGCGGTCGCCGGCTGGACGATCGACGATTTTCGCAAGCTGTGGGCGGAAAAGCGCGGTGCGGTCGGCCGCGTCCATGGGGATATCGAGGCGCGGATCGTCGACCCTGAAACCGGATCCATTCTGCCGGACGGCGCGGAAGGGCTGCTCGAACTCAAGGGCCGTCAGCTCGCCAACGATATGCAATGGCTGCGCACCACCGACCGCGCCGTGCTCGATCCCGATCGCTTTCTGTATATCCGGGGCCGCGCGGACAATGCGATCATCCGCGGTGGGTTCAAGATCCACCCCGACGATGTCGCTCGCGCCATCAACGATCATCCGGCGGTTCGAGAAGCCGCCGTCGTCGGCGTCCCGGACGAGCGGCTCGGCCAAGTGCCCGCCGCTGCAATCATCCTGAAGGACGGTGCCACTGAACCGGCAGCCGATGACCTCAGGGCTTGGCTCAAGGACCGGCTGATCGCCTATCAGGTGCCCGTTCATATCCGCTATGTTGCCGACTTCCCTCGCACACCGTCGATGAAACCTTCGGCGCCGGGGTTGCAGGCGCTGTTCGAAGGAGCGCAATGATGAAAGACTTCAGCGGAAAAGCGGTCATCGTTACCGGTGGCGGGCGCGGCGTTGGCCGCGGCGTTGCCAAGGCCTTTGCGGCGGCAGGGGCACAGGTCATGCTCGGCGCCCGGACCATATCCTACGCCGAGGATGTGAAGGCAGAGATTGAAAAGTCGGGCGGCGCCGCCGAATGTTTTGCCGCCGACATCGCGCGCCACGCCGACTGCCGCGCGCTCGTCGCAGCGACCGTGGAGGCCTTTGGTACGGTCGATATTATTGTCCATGCCGCTGCCGACATTCCGCATGGCGGCGTTGGCCAGGTCGACGATGAGCGGCTTGAGGCGGGCTTCGCCAGCATTGCCAAAGCGGCATGGTGGTTGCTCGATGCGGCGCGGCCTTATCTCGCCAATGCGCAGGATGGGGGCCGCTTCATTGCGATCGGGTCGGTCAACGGCACGTTCAACGTCGTTCCGAACATGACCGCTTATGGCATGGCCAAGGCTGCGCTCGACGCCTTCATTCGCGCCGCCGCGGGCGATGTGGTAAGCGAAGGGATCACCGTTAACGCGATCAACCCCGGCCTGATCGCCAGCGACCGTGCGAAAGCGGTGCTCGGCGATGAGGGGCTTGCCGCCTATGGCGCGACGGTTCCCGTTGGCCGCGCGGGCACGCCTGCCGATATTGCGCACGCCTGTCTGTTCCTCGCCTCGGCAAAGTCCGACTATATCACCGGCACGACGATCAAGATGGACGGCGGCTCGACCGTCGCCGCATCGCCGGGGCGCAACGATATCTTGCAGGAACGGCTGAAGCTCCAGCAGGGCAAGGCGCCCTGATGGACCTGGGCATCACCGGTAAGGTTGCGCTCGTTTTCGGCGGCTCAAAGGGGATCGGCCTCGGCTGCGCGCACGAGTTCGCGCGCGAAGGCTGCCAGGTCGTCATCGCCGCGCGCACGCAGGCGACGATCGACGATGCAGTCGCCGAATTGCAGGCGGCGGGCGGGCGGGCGATCGGCGTTTCGGCCGATTGCACCACGAAAGACGGAATCGCGTCGGCGGTGAACGCGGCGACCGAAACATTCGGGTCGCCAGACATATTGATCTTCAACGTCGATTCCGGCCCAAAGGGCGCTTTCCTCGACGTCGATGACGACACCTTTGCCGCGGCGAACAACAATAATGTCATGGCCTTTCGCTGGGCGGTCCAGGCGGTTTTTCCGCATATGCAGGGCAAGGGGTGGGGCCGCATCCTGACCATCGCCACCAATTCGGTAAAGGCGCCGCACCGCAAGCTCCCGCGTGCGGCACAGAACACTTATCGGGTCGGAGCACTTGCGCTCTCAAAAACATTGTCGGCCGAACTCGGTCCCTTCGGCATCACCGTCAACACGCTGGGCACCGGCGCGATCGCCACGCCGCAATTTCGCGATGTGTTCACGAAAATCGCCGAGGCGCAGGGACAGACCTATGACGAGCATATCGCCGAACGCACCAGCCATTATCCGATCCCGCGGATGGGGACGCCGCAGGACATGGCGGCTGCCGCGGCCTTCCTCTGTTCGGATCGCGCGGGATTCATCACCGGCCAGGTGCTGATCGTCGATGGCGGCAATCTGGAAGTTTTGCAATGATTGAAAGCAAGGGAATAACAGCATGAAACTCGACGATAATTTGGCCGCAGTCGTTACCGGCGGCGCTTCGGGTCTTGGCCGTGCCAGCGCCGAGGCGCTCGCAAGCGCGGGCGCGAAGGTGGCGATCTTTGACGTGAACGAGGAAGGCGGCAAAGCCGTCGCCGACGCGATCGGCGGTATCTTCTGCAAAGTGGATATTACCAGCGAGGACAGCGTCGTCGCGGGATTCGAAACGGCGCGCGCCGCGCACGGACAGGAACGGGTGCTCGTTCACTGCGCGCAAATCTCGAAGGGCGGCAAGACGGTCCGCTTCGACAAGGCCAGCGGCGGTTATGTCCGCTATTCGACCGACGACTATGCCTTTTCCGCGCAGGGCATTTTGATCGCGAGCTATCGCCTCGCGTCGCTGTCGGCGCTGGGCATGGCAAACGCCGAACCGCTCAATGACGATGGCGAACGCGGAGCGATCATTCTCACCGCTTCCGCTGCGGCGCAGGACGCGCAAATCGGTCAGGTCGGCTATGGATCGTTGAAGGCGGGGGTGAACGGTCTGGTGCTGCCGCTGGCGCGCGATCTCATGGATCTGGGCATCCGGGTCAATTCGATCATGCCCGGCATTTTTGCGACGCCGCCGATGCTGGCGGTCAAGGATCGCGCCCCCGCAATTTTCGAAGGTCTGGCGGCGTCGGTGCCATTCCCCAAGCGCCTCGGGCATCCCGAAGAATTCGGTTCGCTGGTGCTGGAACTCGTCCGTAACGGCTATTTCAACGGCCAGACCCTGCGGCTTGACGGCGCCATCCGTATGCCGCCGAAATAGGAACCATGTTTTGAACGCTCCCCAGCAATTCCCCGTCGCGCGCCAGTCGGCCGGCCCCGCGCCCGACCGTCGCCCCGGTTCCATCCGGCGGACCACATCGATCGACTCGGACTGGCCGGATGGCTTTGGCGAGCCTTGGGTGATGCAGGGACGCGGCCGTGATCTGCTGACCCCCTTCGGTGGTGATCCGATCGAACTGGCGGCGGGTGATTTTCGCATTCGCACGTCGCCAATTCGCGAGATTCTTGAAATATCGGCGACGCCCGATCATCCCCGCCTGTCCGACATGGTCGGCGTTCGCGCGGGCGGAGCCAGCCGCCATGCGCTGGCCGCGACGCTGGGCGACATTCGCGGCACGCCGACGTTTCAGCTTCTCGACGATTTTGCCGGCGCCAGTCTCGTCGCGGGATGGATATGGTCGCGGTGGATCGACGACTGGCAAGCGGCGATGCGCAGCAAGGGAACCCAATCGACCGCGGGCAACAAGGGGCGGATGCTCAATATCTGCACCGGCTTTACCGAGGGGGCCAGCTCGCTGTCCGATGTCGGCAGCGTCGATCATTCGCATCAATCCTCGACCGAGGTCGGCACGCTCGTCAACCCGGATGATCCGGTGGGCTGGCATGCAATGACCGAACAGACCGGTCGTCCGCAGGCGCGGCGCGCGCGGCGAATCGACATGTGGCGTGCCGAGGGGGTGCTCAAGGTCGATGCGGGCTTTCAGGACAGCGGCCCCAACCCGCAGGGCACCCGCACCGCAATTCACGAGTATCGGGTCTATGCCGAAATCGACGAGGCGACCGACACATTGCTGTCGCTTCAGGTCTTGCCCCTGATCCTGCCGTTTCGCGAATGTCCGGGAGCGTCGATGAAGGCGGCCAGAATGGTCGGTCAGAATGTGGCGGACTTCCGGCAGGCGGTGCTCGACACGCTGGTCGGAACCTTGGGCTGCACGCACCTGAATGATGTGCTGCGCGCGCTTGCCGATGTACCCGCGCTCGCACGATTGTTGCCAAAAGGACGCGGTTGAGAAGCAATTTACCGCGGTTTCCCCCACGGAAGGCGCAATCTACTTGTCTGTCTTATTAGACTTAGTTATATAACTCGATAAGCGAGGCCGCCCGGAAGCCTTGCAGGGAGGATGTTGACCATGAATTTCAAGCAGAAGCGCGATTCGTTTCGAGTGACCGCCGCAGTGTCGCTGGCCGCCGCCGCCTTGGCATCAACCTCGGCTTTCGCGCAAACCGCTCCGCCCCAAGCCGAAAATGAAACCGTCGGCCTCGAGGAAATCATTGTCCAGGCGCGCAAGGTGGATGAAAATCTGCAGGATGTGCCGGTCGCGGTGACCGCCTTCACCGGCGAGAGCCTTGAAGCGCAGGGTGCCATCCGTGTCCAGGATATCGCAAACTTCACCCCGGGGCTTTATATCCGCTCGGGGTCGAATAGCCCCGCCGGCATCACCGTTGCGCTCCGCGGCCAGTTTCAGAACGACACGCTTGCGACGCTTGATCCCTCGGTCGGCACCTATGTCGATGGCGTTTACTGGGCGCGCGCATATGGCCTCAACACGAATCTGCTCGATATCAGCTCGGTGCAGGTGCTGAAGGGACCGCAAGGTACATTGTTCGGGCGCAACACCACGGGCGGTGCGATGCTGATCAACTCCAACGACCCGCGGCTCGGGGAATTCAGCGGCAAATTGTCCGCAACCTACGGGCGTTTCAACGAATTCGAGCCGACGGCGGTCGTCAATATCCCGATCGGCGACAAGGTCGCGATCCGCCTTGCCGGCAAACGCTTCAGCCGCGATGGCTACACCACGAACAGTGTGCCGGCCAATACGGCCAGCGCCGTGACCGCGGTCACCACCGCCGTCGCGCGGCGCCCGGTCGGCGGGAATCTCGATGGCCTGAAGCTTGACAATCGCGACCGCTGGCAGGCGCGCGGCAAGCTGCTCATTCAGCCCACCGACAACCTCAGCCTCCTGTTCTCGGGCGAGTATTTCAAGATGGACGAGGCTGCGCCCAGCCGCAATCTCGTTTATACGACGCGGGCGTTCAGCGGTGCCAATTCGACTTACAACACCGCCGCCACGGCCGGAACATTCGTCGGGATATTGAACGGCAATCCGCCGGCCAGCGCAACGGCGCCCGGCCTGGCGCTTCTTGCGACGGAAGCGGCGCGGCTTGCGGCGGGGGGGCGGATCACCGCCAATAACGAGATCCCTTATGTTTACGCGAAAACCCAGACCTATAATTTTACCGGCGCCCTCGATACCAGCTTCGGTCAGGCGAAACTGATCGCCAGCTATCGCAAGGTCAGCGCCAACGCCGGTTTCGATCTCGACGGTTCCGCCTACGCGATCCACTTCACCGAAAGCCAGCAGGAGCTGAAGCAGCAATCGGCCGAGCTCCAGTTCACCGGCACGATGTTCGGCGATGCCGTCGACTTTGCGGCGGGCGCGTTCGTTTTCCATGAAAGCGGATTCGACCAGTCGATTTCGATCACGGTGCCGGCCCTCAATCCGGTCACTTCGCATTTCTGGGGGTTTATCGATAACGACAGTATCGGCATGTATGGCCAGGCGACCTGGCATCTCAACGACAAACTCTCGTTCACCGGCGGCCTGCGCTATTCGGTCGACGACAAGGGTCTCGAAACACGCAGCAACAACTTCAACCGTACCACTGGGTTGACGACCTGCGCGGTCGTTGCCGGCGTTCCGGCATTCAGTGCCGGCGAGGTCATGGATCCGGTGCAATGCGCCTTCAAGCGCCGCGACAGCTTCGGCGGATGGTCATATACGGCCAGCGTCGACTACAAGCTCAACGACGATATCCTGGTCTATGCCAAGACCGCCAAGGGTTTCCGTTCGGGGGGGCAGAATCTCCGTGCGCCGAACACGGCTTCATTCATCCCCTTCGCCCCCGAAGTCGCTTACTCTTACGAGGTCGGTTTCAAGGGCGAGTTTCTCGATAATCGCGTGCGGCTCAACGTCGCTGCCTATACAAGCGACGTCAACGACATCCAGCGTTCGACGCTGGTTTCCGTCCCGCCCGTGCCCCCGGCGACGGTCCCCGGCACCGCGACGCTGCTCGGCAACGCGGGTAAAGCGCGCATTCGTGGCCTTGAGGGCGAACTGACGGTCGCATTGTTCGAAGGCTTCACGGTGCAGGCATCCGGCGCCTTGGTCGATCCGAAATATATCCGCTATTCCGATTTGACCGGCGACCGCTCGTTCGAACGGTTCAGCGGTGTGTTCGAGAAACAATATTCGCTCGCGGCAGATTACACCACGCCGGTCGGCAACAGCGCGCGGATCAAGCTTCACGTCGATTATTCGTGGCGCAGCAAGGTGCCGCTCGACATCTATGACTATGCACCCAATCCCGAAAATGATGCGATCGTCGCCGCGACGACCGGGTCGGCGCTCGGCCTGCTCGGGGCGCGTGCCTCGGTCGAATTTCTCGACAGGTTCGAGATCGGCGTGTTTGCGCGCAATATCACCAACGAGCGCGAATATGTTCAGAACCAGCTCGTGGCGCCGATCGGATATATTTCGGCGACCTACAATGAACCGCGCACTTATGGCTTAACCGCCAGCTTCGAATTCTAGGACCACAGGGCGCTCCTATGGAGCATTGGGGGAGGGGACGGCTTGGCCGGACCCTCCCTCTTTTTTCCGGGAAAGGAAAAACATGAGTTCGGAACCATCGAGCCGCCGCGGTCTCACCCTCGGACTGCTCGTGATCGTCGCGATCCTCAGCTATGTAGATCGCCAGGTTTTCACGCTGTTCCAGGACGATATCAAGGCCGAACTGGGGCTCGACGATGGCCAGCTTGGCCTGCTGACCGGCATCGCCTTTGCTGCCTTTTACGCGCTCGCCGCCTTTCCAATCGCGCGTTATGCCGATCGCGGCGATCGGCGGCTGGTGATCGCGGTGTGCGTGTCAATCTGGAGCGCGGCGACGGCGCTGTCGGCCTTTGCGTTCAGCTTCTGGCAGATGTTGCTTGCACGCATCGGGCTCGCCGCCGCTGAAGCAGGGGCCGGTCCGGCGGGCATGTCGCTGCTCACGGACATTTTTCCCAAGGAACGCCGCACGACGGTCATTTCGGTCATGCTGGCCGCCAACGCCGTTGGGCTTTCGGGGGGCCTCGCGCTCGCGGGGTGGCTGTCGCAATGGTATGATTGGCGCACGGTCTTCATCATCGTCGGCTTGCCCGGGATTGGTGTCGGTTTGCTCGTCTATCTGTTGGCCGCCGAACCGCGGCGCCGCGGCGTCGTCGAGCCGGTCGCACCGCCGCAGACGAGCCTTGGCGAAGTGCTTCGCACCATGGCCGCCAGCCCGTCGCTGCGCTGGGTCGGGCTGCTGCTTTGCATGGTGCCGCTGACCGGTTTCGCCTTCATTCTGTGGGGGGCATCCTTCTTTCAGCGGGTGCACGGCATGGACAAGACCGAAACCGGCTTCTGGCTTGGCGGGGCGATGGCGGCCGGGCTGGTGATCGGCAATCTCGTCGCGGGTTGGGTCAGCGACCGTTATGGTCAGGCGAACCCGCGGTTCAACGGCTGGTTCGCCGGTATCGGACTGCTCGTGTCATTTCCGTTTGGCGTGGGGTTCGCCTTGTCTGCCGATCCGTACGTTGCACTCGCCTGTTTCGTCGTCGTGAAATTCATGATGACGCTCCACCTCGGCCCGATCATCGCGCTCTGTTTTTCGCAAGTGCCGGTTCAGATGCGGGCGATGATGTCGGCGACGATCAATATGTTTATCGGGCTGGCGGGCGTCGGGCTTGGCGGCACTGTGGCCGGCTATCTCAGCAAGGCGTTTACGCCGGGCTATGGCGAACTGTCACTTCAGCCGGCGCTGGCGATCCTGTCGGGTTGCCTGCTCGTCGGGGGAGTCGCTGCAATCATGGCAGGCAGAACGGCAAAACCGCTGGCGGAATGAAGCAAACGCCCCTCCCCTTCAGGGGAGGGGCGTTATTCAGGCAGCGGCCTTTGCGCTCGTCGCGACCTCGGGCGTGACACCGAACAGCCGCGCGGCATTCAGCCCCAGAATGTTGCGCCGCACCTCTTCGCTGACATCCATGTCCGCGAACAGCTCGTCCACGATGCGGCGGCTGATCGGGAAGGTGCCTTCGGCGTGCGGATAATCCGAACCCCACATGACATTCTTCGCACCCGGCAACCCCGCCGCGGCCGAAACGATGCAGGCGCGGTCGTGCTGGAAGCTCGCCCAGATCTGGTCATCGACAATTTGGCTCGGCGCGCGGCTCAGTTTCGGAAAGACGAAATTGGAATGCGCAACCGACACTTCGTCCATGCGCTCGGCGAGTGCGACAAGCCAGCTGGCGCCGCTCTCGATGAATGCGACGCGCGCGCCGGGATTACGGTCGAGCACGCCGCCCGATACCAGATACATTGCGGTTTGCTGGGCGTCGGTCATCTGGTTGGTATAGTTGATGATGCCCGCGCCGGGACCGCGTTCGATGACGACGGTTTCGAGGCCGGTGCCGGTGTGCATCACGAACACGATCCCCAGCGCTGCGGCTTTGGCAAAGACCGGATCCCACGCTTCGCTGTTATATTTGGGCAGGTTGGGCGGCGACACCGCCGGCAGCATCGCGGCGGTGAAGCCTTTCGCCGCCAGATAGTCGAGTTCGGCAAGCGTGTTAGAAAAATCGAGCACGGGCAGCATCCCGCAGCGCACGAAGCGGTTGGCGTGCCCGCCAAGGAAGCTGTCGTTCCAGTCGTTGTAGAGGCGCGCCGAAGCGGCTTCGGCGTCGGCATTGTCCAGGCAGTAAAGCCACAGGCCCAACGAAGGAAAACAGATTTCGCTGTCGATTCCCTCCAGCTCCATATCTTCCAACCGACCAGCGATTTCCCGGATACCGCGCCGTTCATTGTCGCCCAGCGCCTTTTCGCGATGCTGGCCGACGCGCAGACGATAGATGATCTTATCCTTCGTGCCGGTGATCAGATAATCACCCTCTTTCCGGGCGTGGATTGCATGATCCTTCAGCGACGCGGGCAGGCCTTCCAGGAAAATATCGGCCGGTTCCATGATATGGCTGTCGGCGCTGAATACGAAGGGCTTCATGATGGTCTTCCTCTCGACTCGGCTTGATCTGATTTTCTCTAATAACTACCTAGTTATATAAGTCGCGGCAAGGAAAATCTAGACATACGGCATATCTACGTATAAACAGATACCTAATTAAGGGAGATGCTCATGCAAATTGCCGGTGCCAACGAGACGCTTGCCAGCCGCACCGCACGGGCGCTTGCCGGCCTCAGCCTCGCCGCCGACCCCGGCGACTATCTCGGCGCCGAGGACGATTTGCTTGGGCGCTTCGGCGTCAGTCGGCCGACGCTCCGACAGGCGGCCAAGATGGTCGAGCGCGACCGGCTGATCAGCATCCGGCGCGGAACCAAGGGCGGCTATTTTGCCGAACGTCCCGACGCCCGCGATGCCATCCAGTCGCTCGCGCGCTTCCTGCGGATGCGCGGCGCCAGTCTGGGCGACGTCATCCAGGTCACGCGTCCGGTATCGGAAGAGGCGGCGGTCGCAGCCGCACGCTTGCGCACCGACGAGGATTCCGAACGGATGCAGGCGTTCGTCGATCGGATCGACGGGCACGACACGGCGCGCGAGTTGATCACGGCCGAAGTCGAACTGGCGCGGATGATCGCACAGATGAGCGGGAATCCGGTCGTCGAACTGGTGATGGAGATCGGCTATAGCTTTGGCCTCGATGAACGGGGCAGCGACCTTTATGCCGATGCCGATCGGCGCGAGCGCACCCGTGCGATGCAGCGCAGCCTGTGTCAGGCGATTATCGACGGCGACGCCGATATCGCACGCCTGATGATGCGGCGGCGGTCGGAGCAGTTTGACGTCTGGCTGCACCTCGGCGTCGCGTCGCAGGAACAGATGGTATGACAATCGTCCAGTATCAGGGCTTTGCCGGCGTCCGGTTGGAGGCCGAAGTGGTCGGAGCGGATGATGACCCGTCGGTGCTGCTGGTCCACGGTGCGGGACAGACCCGCCGCGTCTGGGACAGCGTTGCCGAGGCACTTCGACAGGCGGGGCGCCGTGTCATCAGCCTCGACTTGCGCGGCCATGGCGGCAGCGAATGGCCCAAGGACGGCCGCTATGATTTCGATTCGATGGTCCAGGATCTGCGCTCCGTGCTCGCACAACTCGGCACACGGCCGGTGGTCGTTGCTTCGACGCTTGGCGGCTGGGTCGCCAGCGCGGCGCTCGAACGCGATGCGGCGATGCTCGCGGCCGGCCTGGTGCTTGTCGATCTCCCGCTCAATGTCGATCCAGCCGTCTCGCACAAGATCGGCGCGCGACTCCGCGAGGTCGCCGCGCTCAGCCCCGGCCAGGCCCGTTGGGATGTCCGTATGCTGGGCGCTTTCGATACCGCATCGATGACCGAGCGCCTTGCCGGTGTCGCCGAGCATATCGCGGTGCCGACACTCTATGTTCGCGGGGCGATGAGCGAGATCGTCTCGCGGGACGACGCGGCGGCGTTCGTCGATCGGCTCCCCGACGGCGAACTCGTCGAAGTCGAGGATGCGGCCTTTGTCGTGACCGAGGACCGCATCGATGCGTTGGGCGGCCATCTGATCGATTTTCTCGAACGCCGTGCGCCGCGCGGTTCGCCCGAATATCGCGCCGGGTCTGACGCGCGCACCTTCCGCGACGCCCTCGGATGCTTTGCGACCGGGGTCACGGTCGTCACCGCTTTCTGCCCCGACGGCACGCCGATTGGGCTGACCGCGAACAGCTTCACGTCGGTATCGCTCGACCCGCCACTGCTGCTCGTGTGCATCGCGAACAACGCCGGCAGCGCGCCTCACCTGCGCGCGGCCGAGCGCTTTGCGGTGAATGTGCTGCAGATCGGACAGCAGCCGACCTCGAACCGTTTTGCGGGAAAGGGTGAAGACCGCTTCGCCGCGACCCCATGGGAAACCGGCGAATTTGGTACGCCAGTCCTGACCGGTTCACTCAGCAGCTTTGAATGCGTGCGCGATGCGGTGCACGACGGCGGCGATCATTTCCTTTTGGTCGGGCGCGTCGTGAAAGCGATTTTCGAGCCCCGCCGCGACCCGTTGCTCTACTTCCGCGGCAAATACCGGAAACTCCATTTCGCTTGACGACTGGACAAGGCGCGTTCGGCATCATATCAAACCTAGTTAGATAACTGGGAATCGGGAGAGAAGCATGGCCTGGGTCAATCAGGACAAGTGCGCGATCGTCGGCGTCGGGGCTACCGACTACTATGTCCGGGGCAAAAGCTGGCCCCGCACGATTAACGACATGGCAGCCGAGGCGATCATGAACGCCTGTGCCGATGCGGGGATCAGCCACAAGCAGATCGATGGCTTCTCCTATTATTCGACCGCGGGCGCGGGTTATCTCGACAAGTTCGATACCGCCAGCCTGATGGAAACATTGGGTATGCCGCACATCAGCTGGTCGGCGACATTGACCAGCGGCGGTGGCGGCTGTCCGGGCGCCATCGGCCTCGCGACAGCGGGGCTGATGAACGAGGATTGCACTTATACCGTCACGCTGATGGCGCTGCAGCAACTGCCGCAGCATCGCCTCGGTGTCGTGTTCGGTTCGGCAGCGCCCAATCCGGAAAACAGCTTTCTCCAGCCATCGGGCCTCGTCGGCCCAGGCCATCTGATGTCCGTTCTCGCGCGCCGACATATGCATCTTTACGGCACCACGCAGGACGCCTTCGGCGAGGTCGTGATGGCGACCCGCGCCAACACCCACAATCGGCCCAAGGCAGTGCGCAAGGAACCGCTGACCAAGGAACAATATGATGCATCGGTGATGCTCGCCGACCCGCTCCGCCGCCTCGACTTCTGCCTCGAAACCGACGGCGCGGTCGCCGTCATCACGACGACGATGGACCGTGCGAAGGATTGCCGCCACAAGCCTGCGGTCGTCCATGCTGCGGCGCATGGCGGCCAGCGCGAATGGGGCCGTGCCTTTGCGTGGATGGGAATGCCCGACCCGCATTTCGCCAGCTCGGGGCATAAATTCACCGCCGACCGCGTCTGGGCGCAGTCGGGGCTGTCGGCCAAGGATATGGACGTCGCGCTCATCTACGATCATTTCAGCCCGATGGTGCTGATGCAGCTCGAAGATTATGGCTTCTGCGAAAAGGGGGAGGGCAATGATTATGTTCTCTCGGGCAAGCTTCGATACGATCCGGCGACCGGCAAGGGCGTCAACGGTGGCACCCCGGTGAACACCCACGGCGGCAACCTCAACGAAGCCTATATCATCGGTATGACCCACATCGTCGAGGGCGTCGAACAGGTGCGCGGCACCGCGATCAACCAAGTCAAGGATGCCGAATTCGCGCTTGTCTCGGGCGGCCCGGCGTCGCTCCCCGTCTCCAGCCTCATCCTGCGCAAGGAGTGACCCTCATGACCTACGGCCCCGCCCGCGCGCTTCCCGGCGACCAGATCCGCATCACCACCAACCCCGACACCGAACCTTTCTGGCAGGCGGCGAAGGAGCATAAGCTCACCGCGTGCGAATGTGGCGAATGCGGCCATTTCCGGATGCCGCCGACCGCCGTCTGCCCCGAATGCGGCAGCCGCGCCAAAAACTGGCCTACGCTCCCTGGCACCGGCACGGTGTTCAGCTATGCTATTTGCAACAAGAACCCCAAGAATGGCGAGGATTATGTCTATGTCCCCGTCGTCGTCGACCTCGATGGCGCGCCCGGCACCCGCCTGAACGCGAACGTGTCGGGCTGCGATGCCGAGGATGTCCATATCGGGATGAAGGTCGTCGTCGACTGGACCCTGATCCAGGACGATTGGGTACTCCCGAACTTCCGCAAGGCCTGACCGATGCTCGGCGACCTTAACATCGTCGAGATTGGCGAGGGGATGGCGGTTCAGGTCGCGGCGCTGATGCTGTGCGAACTCGGCGCCGACGTGCTGAAGGTGGAGCGCCCCGGCGGCGACCCAGCGCGCGGTACCGCACCCTTTGCCAACTGGAACCGCGGCAAGCGCAGCCTGATCCTCGACCTTGATACCCCCGACGGCCTCGCGGCGCTGACCGATCGCCTCGCGGGCGCCGACGTCCTGCTCCACCAGTTCACGCCGCAGCAGGCGCACGCGCTGGGCCTCGACGACGCAGCCTTGGCCCGCGCCTTCCCCCGGCTCGTCATCTGCGGCATCACCGGCAGCCCGCATAACCACCCTGACGTCGAACGCAGCGCCGACGATCTGCTCGTCGCCGCACGCGTCGGCGTGCTTTACGAGAATGACGGTTATCGTGGCGGCCCTATCGTCTACCGCTATCGCCAGGGCAGCTGGGCGGCGGCGCACCTCGCCGCATCGGGCATCCTCGCGCGGCTCGTCATGCGGCTTCAGTCGGGCCGCGGCGGCGCCGCGCACACCTCGCTGTTCCAGGGGTTTCTCTCGACGCTGCCGCTCGTCTGGGCGCGCAACAGCGAAGGGCCGATGCCCAATCCGCCGACCTATGCCCCCGACGTCCCGCGCGCGATGGCGCAGCAGCTGTTCGAGTGTCAGGATGGCGACTGGCTTCAGATCATGGATCCGACCCGCCAGTTCGATTACGCCACCATGCCGACGATGTGGGAGGTAATGGCAGAGGCGGACGTCGACCTCGAGACCCCCGAAGGCGTCGAAGCCGCCTTCCGCCTGCGCCCGCGCGACCGCTGGATCGCCGATTTGCGCGCTGCCGACATCGCGGTCGAGCCCGCCTATCCGATGGGCGAAGTCCTGCGTCATCCGGAGGTCGAGGCGAATGGCTATGTCATCGAGGTCGATGACCCCGATCTCGGCAAGACGCGGCAGCCCAACGTCCCTTTCCACACCGACGCCGATCTGCCGCAGGGGCGCCCCGCACCGCGCCTTGGCGAGGGCGGCGATAAAGGTTGGACCCCGCCGCCCGCCGCAACTGGCAACGGCGCTGCGCCCGCCGAAATCCTCGCAGGCGTCCGCGTCCTCGACCTCGGCATGTTCCTCGCCGGACCAATGGGTCCGTCGATGATGGGCGACATGGGCGCCAATGTGATCAAGGTCGAGGCGCTGACGGGTGACCGCATCCGCTTCATGCATCGCTATTATCAGGCGGCGGCGCGTTCGAAGCGCAGCCTCGCGCTCGACCTGACGCGGCCCGAAGCGCAGCCGATCCTCGAACGGCTGATCCAGTGGGCCGAGGTCGTTCACCACAATATGCGGTTCAAGGGCGCGGCGAAGCTCGGGCTCAGCGAAGAGGGCATTCGCAAATATAACCCCGACGTCGCGTTCAACTATGTCAGTGCCTATGGCCAGCGCGGCACGCGCGGCAACTGGCCGGGCTATGACTCGATCTTCAACGCAATCGCGGGCTGGGAGTTCGAGAATGCCGGCGAAGGCAACAAGCCCGTGTTCAACCGCCCCGGCACGATGGACGTCACCTCGGCGCAAAGCTGTCTCGTCGAAATCATGGCTTCGCTCTATGCGAAGCGCGCGGGGGGCAGGGGGCATACGACGCAGACGTCGCTGCTCGGCGTCGCGGCTTTCACGCAGGGCGAGCGGCTGATCGGACCCGACGGAACGCTTACCGAAACCTATCACCTGACCAGCGATCAGACGGGATTTTCGCCCTATCATCGCATCTTCGAGTGCGCCGATGGCAAATGGATTGCGGTCGCGGCGCACCGACCCGAACAGCAAGCCGCACTGCGCGACCTGCTCGGCGAAGAAGCCCATTTCGAAGCCGCCGTGAAGGGGCGAACCGTCGCCGACCTGCTCGCTGCGCTCGACGCCGCTGGCGTCCCCAGCGACGCGGTTATTTTTGAGGATGCGATGCACCGTTTCTTCGACGATCCGCAGAATCGCGATCTGAACCTCGTGTCTGTCCTGCCGCAGCCGCTCTATGGTCTCGTCGAACAGCCGGGCGCCTTCTGGCATTTCGGCGACGTTCCGATTGTCTTCAAGCGTTGCGCGCCCGCGGTCGGCCAGCATCGCGACGAGATTTTGCGCGAAATCGGCTATTCGGATGCCGAGATCGCGGGCTTCCGCGAAGCAAAGATCATCGCCTGATGGCGCCCGCCGCGCTTCTGCCTGACGGCCTCGCAGCTGCGGTCGAGGCAGCGAGCGGCGCGCGCGTGACGGCGGTTCGGCCGCGCGGCGGGGGCGGCGCATCGCGCGACGGCGCCGAACTCGACCTCGTCTGGCCCGACGGACGCGCGGCAAGCGCGTATATGAATTATGATGTGCATAAAGCCGGAGCAGGGGACGACGCCGCTTTTCTGCGCGAAGCGGCCGTTCTGCGCGCGCTGTCGGGTCCACTGGCATCGGCTGGCGTGCGGGTTGCGCCCTATTTCGCATCGGTGCCCGACCAGCGCGCGCTCGTGTGCGGTATGGTGTCCGGCCAGGACCGTTTCGGCGGCATCGCCGATCCGGCCCAGCGCAGCGCAATCGCGGCCGATTTTATGGCGCAGCTCGCGGCGCTCCATCGCATTGACGTAACCGCATGTCCGGTCGAGGGCATGGGCGCCGTCGAACCCGCCGACGCTTTCATTCAACGTCGCCTCGCCGCACTGCGCGCCGCGAACAGCGGCAGGGCGTGGGATCCGCTGATCCACCTGTCGCTGAACTGGCTCGCGGCAAATATCCCCGCCGATATGCCCGCGCCTGTGATCGTCCACGGCGACGCCGGGCCGGGCAATTTCCTTTACGAAGGCGACCGGGTCACGGCACTGCTCGACTGGGAACTGGTGCATTATGGCGACCCGATGGCGGACCTCGCGATGCTCTGCTTGCGGATGCTGTTCCAGGGCTTTGTCCCGCTTCCCAAAGCCTTCGCAGATTATGAAGCGGCGGGCGGCTACCCGGTCGATCTGGGGCGCGTACGTTATTGGCGGCTATTATTCCAAACCGGCTTCGCGCGGCGGTCGCGTTACGACGATCCTGACGCGCCGCCGCCGCCAAACCTGGGCATGAACCTCGTCTATTCTACGATCCACCGCCGCGTATTGTCAGAGGCGCTGGCCGACGCAGCGGGGATCGCCTTGCCGCCGGTCACCATGCCCGACGCGCCGCTCGGTGCCCATGACCGCAGCTTCACGATCGCGCTCGATGATATCCGCGACAGCATTGTGCCGCGTCTTTCCGACCAGCAGGCTGCGGTGAAAGCCAAGGGCTTAGCGCGGCTGATCAAATGGTGGCGCGCGATCGAACGCTTCGAACCGGAGTTTCACGCGGTCGAGAAGCAGGAGGTCGAGGCTGCACTGGCCCTCGAATTTGCCGATCACGCCGCCGCCTGGGCGGCTTTCCGCGACGCGGTGGCCGCCGATCGCATCGCCACTGCAATCGCGATCATCCTCTGCAATGCGCATGAGGCGCGCGAGGCGGCGCTGATGGCTGATGCCATGGGCGGGCTTGCCCAAACGACGTTCGCACCGCTGGAATAAATGACAGGGCACTTCATTTATTGACGAAGTGTCAATTTTGGACTTGCTGCGCTTCCGAGGCCGGTTTACCTCGGTTTCTTACGATAAAAACGGACGGAGATGATGTGATGGCTACCGATATTCTGGGTTATAAGGGCAAGCGGGTCGTCGTCATGGGCTGTTTCTCGGGAACCGGCGAAGCCGCCGCCCGTGCTCTCGTTGATATGGGCGCCGAAGTGCATGGCGCGGACATCAAACCATCCCCCGTCGACCTCGCCAGCTTTACCGAAATCGACCTGAAAGACCCCGAAGCGATCGCGGCGGGCATCGCCAGCATCGGCGGTAAGGTCGACGCGCTGTTCAACGTGTCGGGCCTGCCGCAAACCTTTCCGGGCGAGGATGTCGTCACGGTCAATTTCCTCGGCATTCGCGCCTGGACCGAAGGCTGGATTCCGCACCTTAATCCCGGCGCTGCGATCGTCAGCGTCTCGTCGCTTGCGGGCATGGGCTATCTGGCGCGTCAGCCGCTGCTGCGCGAATTTATGGGCATCACCGACTTTGCGCAGGCGCGGCAGTGGTACACCGATCGCGCCGCCGACCTCGGCGATCCCTACACCTTGTCGAAAGAGCTCATCAACACCTGGACCCAGGTCAGCGCGCCCGACCTGATCGGCCGCGACATCCGCATCAACTGCACGATGCCCAGCCCGATCGACACGCCGATGCTTGGCGAATTCCGCAAGATTGCGGGCGATGCGGTGCTGGGCGCATTTGCCAAAGCAAAGGGCCGTTATTCGACCCCGGAGGAACAGGCGTTGCCGCTGATCCTGCTCAACAGCGACGCGGCACGTTTCATCAGCGGCGTCTGCCTCCCCGTCGATGCGGGTCTCTCCGGCGGGTTGGCCACCGGCGTTCTCAACATTCAGCAGATGATTGCTGAGGCGTCGTCGGCGTGACTCAACTTCCCTGTGCCGACGTCATGGGGAATGGAACCGTCCGCGCGGCGATTGGCGAAGGCGCTGCGACGGCTGCGCCAGGGCTCCTCCAACGGCGGTTATGCCGCTGTTGGCTCCCCATCGCGAAGCAGCAGCGGGGATTGCCACAGCTACCCGCGGGCGCCCAGCATCGTCGATATACTGTACGCCGCTGCGGCCTTGAGGTCGGCGTAGCCGACGCCGTCATCTTCGCGGCTCATCGGGCCGATAGCCGAGAGACGTTCCAGCATCATCAGCATCGTTCCGGCGCACGAACGCGGCGACAGGTCGGCTGGGATACGACCAGCCGCTTGCGCGCGTTCGACCTGCTCGCTGATCGCCATCAGGATGGGGCGCGCCAAGGTCATCCGCGCTTCGTAAAAGCGCGCGTCGCCTTCCTCGGCAGCAAGGTTTCTCACCACGAATATCGTCCGGTTGCGGTTCCAGATATCGGTATAACAATCGACGAACGCTCGCGCATTTGCGGCGGCCCCGGGGGCCAGCCAGTCGCTCGCCACGATCGCTTCCAGTTCCGGGGACGTTTGCGTGGCATTTTCAAGCGCTGCCAGAACAACCTCTGGTACGCCTTTGAAATAAACATAAAAAGTTGCCGGCGATGTGTTGGCGGCGCGGGCGACATCGACCACCGACACGTCACGCAGCCCGTGGGTTTCCAGCAGCGCGACGGTGACATCGATCAGCTGCTGACGGGTGCGCTGGCCTTTGGCGCCCAGCTTGCGACCAGTTCCATCAATCACCGCATCGGACGCCACGCGCCGCGCATCCACCGCTGGTTGTTGTGTCGTCAAATTCGTTTCCCGGTCAAAATAGACTCCTCTTCCTAACAGCAGGGTTGCGATAAGGCAAAAAGTTGACGTATCGTCAAAAAAAGCGAAAAGCACAGTAAATTGGGGATTTGGGATGGAAAGGCTGATCGGCAAAACTGCCGTTATCACGGGTGCCTCAAAGGGAATGGGCCGACATTTCGTCGCTGCCCTGACGGGGGCGGGGATGCGCGTCGCCTGCCTCGCCCGGCCCTCCGAAGAACTGGACAGTCTGGCGCAGCAATTTGGCGACGCCGTCCTGCCGCTGCCGTGCGATGTGACTTCTTCGGCAGCGGTCGATGCCGCCATTGCGCAAACGGTGGCGGCATTCGGCCGCATCGATGTCGTCGTGGCCAACGCCGCGATCTACCATCCCTTCGCGTTCGAACATGGCAGCGATGACCTGATCCGTGATCATGTCGATATCAACATCCTCGGCGTCGCCTGGTTGATCCGCGCCGCGATTCCGCATTTGCGCGAAACCAAGGGACAGATCGTCGCGATCAGCAGTGAATCGGTTCGAATGCCCTTCCCGATGTTGGCGCTTTATGCCGCGACCAAGGCGGCGGTCGAAACGCTTTGTCAGGGCCTGCGCGACGAGCTCCGCTCGGAAGATATCCGCGTCACGATCCTCCGCTCGGGCTCGGTCAAGGGGGGCTCGGGCGGCAAGGCATGGTCGCAGGAGACTGTTGCGGCCTTCTACAAAAAGATCGTTGAAACGGGTCATGCGTCGATGTCGGGCGAATCTGCCACGCCCGAATCGATGGCCGCGTCGCTGCTCGCGGTCGTCGGTCTTCCCGCCGACATCGGGGTCGACTTGATCGAGGTTCGCGCCGCGCAGGTTGGGATGCCCGATGGGGCCAAGACGGTTGAGACGTAAGTGACCCCCAAACGCAATCTCCCCCTGCTGATCGCGGCGTTGTGGGTTGCCGAGGTCACCGGGTCGTTCGAAACCGCAATGATTCTCGCGGCGCTCAAAAAGCTGATCGAGGATTTCGGCAACCCCGCAATGGTCGGCTGGCTGATCACCGGCTATCTCATCGTCGGCGCGGCGATTGCGGCGGTCGTCGGCCGTCTCGGCGATTTGTTCGGGCGAAGGCGGGTGCTGATTGTCGTGCTGGCGATCGGCGCGATCGGTTCGCTGATCAGCGCGCTTTCGACCAACTTCCCGGTGCTGCTCGCCGGTCGGCTGATGCAGGGGGTCACCGGCGCGATCCTCCCCTTATGCATCGGGCTGGTGCATGAAAATATGCCCAAGGATCGCGCGCCCATGGCGATCGGCCTGATGATATCGGGTGCGTCGATCGGCACCGCGGCAGGGCTGGTCGTTGGCGGCATGATCGTCGATCAGTTCAGCTGGCATGGCATCTTCTTCACCAGCGCCGGACTGTGCGTGACCGCTGCGCTCGCGACGCTCGCCTTCGTGCCCGTTTCGATCCGGCGCCCATCGATTCAGGCGGTCGATTGGATGTCCGGCCTGGCCTTTGCACCCGGCGTGGCGCTCGTGCTTGTCTATTTCAGCATGGGAAAAAGCTGGGGCTGGGGCAATCCGATGTCGCTGGGCGCGCTGGCGCTCGGCGTCGCGCTCGTTGCCTGGTGGGTTCGCCGCAGCTTGGCCAGCGCCAATCCGCTGATCGCCATCCGCAGCTTCGCCGACCGCACGATCGCCGTCGGCGGAGCCGTCACCGCGCTCGTCTCGATGAGTACGCTTCAGATCACCGTGTTCTTCTCGCTGTTGCTCCAGGCGCCGGCATGGACCGTTGCCGGACTTGGCCTGACCGCGACCATGGCCGGTCTGGCAAAGCTCCCTTCAAATCTTAGTTCGACCTTCGCGGGGCCGCTCGGAGGCTGGCTGGCGGGCCGGGGTGGAGGTCGGATCGCGCTTGTTGTTGGCGGCCTTATCACCACGGCCGGGTGGCTGTTATGGTTCGTCCTCGAAATTGACAGCTTTGCGCTCGCGGTCGCGCAGCTCATCGTGATCAGCTTTGGCGCGACGATGCTTTTCTCGGTCGCTCCAACGGTCATCGCGCAGGCCTCGCCGCCCGAACGGATCAGCGAGATTTCGGGAATGCTAACCGTCATCCGCCAGCTGTTTCTGGGCATCGGCGCGCAGATGGTCACGACCTTGCTCGCGGTCGATGTCGTGCGCCGCGGCGATGAAATCTATCCCTCGCCGTTCGCATACGACCTAACCGTCACTGTCATCGTCGGCATCTGTCTCGTGGCGATTCTCGTCGCGTTTGCGCTGCCGCGACAATTTTCACCGCAGGAACAGCCATGAGACCACTCCCCGAACTCACACCCGAAAACACCGCCTTCTGGACCGGCGGCGCCGACGGCAAACTGATGATCGCCTTCTGCGCCGACTGCGACCACGCGATCCACCCGCCGCAGCTGATCTGTCCGAAGTGTTGGAGCGAAAAGGTTGAAAGCAGGGCGGCTCCTGGGACCGGCACAGTTTATACCTACACGGTGAACCACCAGCAATGGGCTCCCGGAATGCAGGTCCCCTTTGCCCTCGCCGTGGTCGATCTCGACGGCGCCCCCGGCGTCCGCGTCACCGCCGAAGTTGTCGGAACCGACCCCGAAAGTGTCGCCATCGGACAAACGATGCGCATAACCTTCGCCAACATCGAAGACATCTGGTTTCCGCAGTGGGAGCCGGCGCAATGACGCTGAATGCAGCGATTACGGGCGTCGGCATGTCCGACATCGGGCGCAAGACCGGACGCCCCGCAATGGCGCATCTTGCCGAAGCGGCGAAGCGCGCGCTCGAATGCGCCGGGCTCACCAAGGACGATATCGAAGGCATTTCGACCTATCCGGGCAAAGCCGACAATTCGCCTGGCATGTCGCCACTGGGTACCGGCGAGGTCCGCAACGCACTCGGCCTCAAGACCCGCTGGCACGGTGCGGTGCCCGATGGTCCGTCCCAGATGGCGCCGCTGATGGTCGCGGCAATGGCGGTCGCAACCGGGCAGGCGCGTCATGTCCTTTGTTTCCGCGCGCTTACCGAAAGCAGTTCGCAGACCGCGACCCAGCGCGCGAGCATCCCGGGTGCGGGTCGCGCCAGGCTAGGCGGCTGGTACAGCTATCTTGTCCCTGCCAACGCCATGTCGGCATCGAACTGGGCGGGCTGGATGGCGACGCGCTATTTTCATGAATTCGGCATGACGCGCGAGCATCTGGGACTCGTCGCAACCGGTCAGCGCGCCTTTGCCCAGCATAATCCATCGGCGGTGATGCAGGCGCCGCTGTCGATGGACGATTATCTGGGCGCGCGGATGATCTCGTCGCCGCTCGGGCTGTTCGACTGCGACGTACCGATCGACGGGGCATGTGTGGTGATCGTTTCGGCCGCCGACGCCGCCAAAGATTGCGCGCGCGCCCCACTGACAATCGAAGCGATGGGCGCGGCGCTCGCGTCGCAGGAAACATGGGACCAACGCGCTGACCTGACGACGATGGGCGCGCATGACAGCGCGGCGGATATGTGGAGACGCACCGACCTCAAACCCGCCGACGTCGACATGCTCGCGCTATACGACGGTTTCAGCATCTTCGTACCTTATTGGCTCGAAGCCCTCGGCTTCTGCGGCCATGGCGAGGCAAAGGATTTCATTGCCGAGGGCAATATCGGTCCTGGCGGACGGTTTCCGGTCAACACCGGCGGCGGACAATTGTCGGGTGGGCGACTGCACGGTTTCGGGTTGTTGCACGAGGCTTGCACGCAATTGTGGGGCGATGCCGGCGGGCGGCAAGTTGCGGACGCGAAGACGGCGGTGTGCGGAATGGGGGGTGGGTTCATTGCGGGATCGATGCTGATCCGGCGCGACTAGCTTTCTTCCCGCCCGCGCGGGAGGGCGATTACAAGTCGATCCACCGCCGCTCGTCGCTTGCCATCACCGCCGCCTCGACCACCTCCTGCACATGCAGCCCCTGGGCGAAGTCGGGCGCCGCCTTGCCGACCCCGTGGATCGCATCACGCATCGCTGCAAAAATCGACGCCAGCGCCAGCAGTCCGGTCTCGGGCCGGTCTGCAACCGCATGGCAACCCGGTACCTTCAGACACGCAGGCGCAACCCCAATCTCCTCCATCATCGCGGTGCCCAGCGCCGTATCCTGGGTGCCGAACAGCCTTGTATCATGCGCCATCGGAAACACTGGCGCGCGTGCTTCGAGCCTGCCCGCCGATCCCCACACTGAGAAGCGAAACCCTTCGCCGCCGATCTTCGACCAGTTAGCCTCCACCCGCGTCGGCAATCCCGATGCGTGGCGCAAGAGTAGCGACGCGCGGTCGGGCACCTCGGGGCGGATCAGGTCGCCATTGAGTGGCCATTGCTTCAGCGCCAAGGTCTGATCTGATGCAACAGATGTGACCGGCCCGAAAAAATGCACCAACAGATGCAGCATGTGGCTGCCCAGGTTACGCGCGGCGCTCGCGCCGTTGGCAGGATCAGCGAACCAGACATAGCCGGGCACATTGGTCTGCAATGCGCTGAACAAAGGCACCTCGAACGCGATATCTGCGCCGAAAACGTCGCCTATCCAGCCTGCATCGACCATCGCCTTCATCTGTACCATCGCCGGAACCGCCTGCATGAAGGCATCGACGATCGCGACCGTCCCCGCGTTGCGCCACGCATCGGTCATCGCGCGGGCATCGGTCAGATTCCTGGCAAAGGGAATGCCGTTATACACATGCTTGCCCGCGCCGAGCGCCGCCATCACCATGGCGTAGCGTAAAGGCGGGCGCGTGCCGCAATCAACGATGTCGATATCGGGATCGGCGGCCATGTCGCGGAAATCATGGAACGCGCGCGCAACGCCGAACTCGGCGGCAGCTTTTGCGGCCGTCTCGGGCCGCGAGGTGCAGATTGCGGTGACCTCGATCCCGTCGAGGCTGCGCCATGCGGGCAGGTGGGCTTTGGCGCCCCACGCGGCGCTGATGATGCCAACGCGAAGGGGAGGGGAGGCCATGCCGCGCCCGCCGCTCAGGCGATCGCCTTCTTGTTCTTCAAATCCTCGATCCGGTCCCATTCGAGCCCCAATTCCATCAGAAACAGTTCGGTATGCTCCGATGCCTCGGGCGCGCGGCTATTCTCGACGCCCTCGCGGTTGAACTGCACCGGATTCGCGACGAGCCGGATCGGCGCGCCGCCATCGGCACTCTCGACCTCGAAGATCAAATCATTCGCCAGCACTTGTTCGTCGCTCGCGACGTCGTGAACCGACTGATAGGCGGCCCATTGCCCCTTCATCGTTTTGAGATGCTGAACCCAATAGGAATAGGGCCGGGCCGCAATGGCTTCCTTGACCAGCGGATAGGCCTCGGTCGCATTCGCCATAATGGCCTCGGCGGTCGAAAAACGTTCGTCCTTTGCCGCGTCGGCGATGCCGAGATGGCCGAACACATCCTCTATATAGGGGCCTGGCGACAAGACGGTCAGGTTGATGAACTTGCCGTCGGATGTCTTGAACACGCCCATGAAGGGATTGGTGCCGACCGCTTGGCTGCCGCCGGGCATCTGATTTTCGAACGGATCCGCGCCCAGTTCCATCGCGACGTCGATCGAGCAGGCGGTCGCCCAAATCCCCGACGACAACAAAGACACATCGACCTCGGTCGCCTCGCCGGTGCGCTCGCGGTGGAACAGCGCTGCCGCAATCCCGCCTGCGATGTTCATGCCGCCGATCGTGTCGCCATAGGCCGGGCCGGGCTGGGTCAGCGGTCCATCAAGCGCTTTGGGCGTTACCAATATGGCCGATCCGCCGCGCGCCCAATATGCGGTTGAATCGAACCCGCCCTTGTCACGCTCGGGGCCTTTGTCGCCGAACGCGCTGCCGCGAACATAGATAATGTCCGGATTGGCGGCGCGAATATGCTCGAGGTCGATCTTCAGCTTCTGGCGCTGGCTCGGCAAATAATTGGTCAGGAACACGTCGCACGTCGCGGCGATTTCGTAGAGGAGTTGCTGCCCCTCGGCGGTCGAAATATCGATGCCGACGCTGCGCTTGCCGCGATTGGGATGCTGCATCAGCGACGAGCGCTGCGGATTGACGGCAAGTCGTTGCAGCATCTGGATGCCCCGCTGCGCATCGCCGCGCACCGGATGCTCGATCTTGATCACGTCGGCGCCCCAGTCGGTCATCACGCCGCCAGCGGCCGGAACGAAGGTGAATTGCGCGACCTCGAGGACGCGGATGCCGGACATCACTTTGGTCATGCGCTTGTTCCTTACTCGGCGTGGAAGCCGATGACTTTCTGATAGGTGAATTCGTTGAGGCCATCCTCGCCATATTCGCGGCCATAACCCGAGCGTTTGATGCCGCCGAACGGCGCGTCGGACTGCATCGTGCCGGCGCCGCCGTTGATCGATACCCCGCCGGTGCGCAGCTTGAGCGCCATTCGATAAGCCTGCCCCGCGTCAGCCGAATAGATCGCGCCCGACAGGCCGAAATCGCTGTGGTTGGCCATCGCGATGGCTTCGTCATCGTGGTCGAAACCGATGACAGCGCCGATCGGCCCAAACACCTCTTCCTGCGCCAATCGACTGTCGTTCTTCACATTGTCGAATAGTGTCGGCTCGTAATAGAAACCTTTGTCGAGGCCGCTGGGGCGTTTGCCGCCCGCAACCAGTGTCGCCCCTTCGTCCTGCGCGATCGCGACATAGTCTTCGGTGCGCTTGCGCGCGACTTCGCGGATCAGGGGGCCATAATTGACGTTCGGGTCGGCCGGGTTGCCAATCTTGAGATGCCCCAGCATCGCCTGCATCGCCGCGACAAATTGCGGGCGGATGCTGTTGTGGACGAGATGCCGCGTGGTGAGCGCACATCCTTGGCCGCCGTGCGTGGTAAACCCCATAATGCCCGCGGCCGCCGCCTTCTGGATATCGGCGTCGGCACGGACGATCAGCGCCGACTTGCCGCCAAGCTCCATCACGATACGCTTGAGCGTCGGCGCCGCCTGCGCCTGGATCATCGCGCCGACTTTATCGGACCCGGTGAAGTGGACGAGGTCGACTCGCGGGTCAGTGGTCAGCAGCTTGCCAGTCTCGATGTCGCCGGTGACAATGCTCAGCACGCCTTTCGGAAGTCCGACTTCATCGGCGATCTCGCCGAGCACAAGCGCTTCCATCGGCGTGTAGGGCGAAGGCTTAAGGACGACCGTACAGCCGACAGCAAGTGCCGGGATCACCTTGCCGATATTGAGAAAGAACGGAAAGTTATAGGGCGAGATCGCGGCGACGACGCCGACTGGCTCACGACTGACAACCCCGGTGCCCAGCGTTGTGCGGCCCTGTGCGTTGGGCGTGAGCTCGACTGGCAGCGACGAGACCGCAGGCCGCGAAGCGAGCTCGACTGTCCGGCGCGCATGTTTCATCGGAATGCCATATTGCAGGAACTCGGCGAGCATCCGCGTGGCGCCGGCCTCCGCGACGATCATATCGACTATTGCCGCCTTCCGCGCGTCGAGCGCATCGAGAAAGCGCGTCAGGATCGCCTGACGCTGGGCGACGGGCATATAGGCCCAATCCCCTTGATCAAAAGCGATGCGCGCCGCACCGATCGCAGCGTCGACCTGCGCCGCGCTGCCGACCGGTGCTTCAATGATAAGGCTTTCGTCGGCGGGGTTGATCACAGCCTCGCGCCGGTCAGTCTTCTGCCATTCGCCGCCGACATAGATGGCGTCGTCATATTTCAAAAATGCCATAGTTTTGTTCCTGTCAGGCGGTTTTGGCGTCCCAGACGATCGGCAGATTGCGGATCGACAAAAGCCCCGGGATTACCGTGGTGTCAGCACCGGGTTTGATCGTGAACGGCGGCACGCGGGTCAGCCATTCCCTGAGCAGCACACGTAGCTCGCGCCGCGCCAGATGCGCGCCGAGGCAGATATGCACGCCGCCAATCAGCGTGAAGTGCCGGTTGTTCTTGCGCTCCGGGTCGAACTGGCGCGGGCAAGCAAATTGCTGTTCGTCGAAATTGCCCGAGCTGTTGATGCACGCGATCCAGTCGCCTTCCTTCAGGTCGACGCCGTGCCAGGTGAAATCCTTCTTGATCCGGCGGCCGCTATTGACCAGCGGTTGAACCCGGAGGAACTCTTCCACCGCGCTGTTCACCACCTCAGGGTTGGCGCGGATGCGTGCCTGCAACGCGGTGTCGAGCGCCATGCGGCGAAACATCTGGCTGATCGTCGAGGCGACGGTGTCGAGTCCGCCAAGCCAAAGGAACCAGGTCATGCCGATCGTTTCGTCGGGGGTTAGCGGCGTGCCGTCTATCTGCCCGTTGGCGATATAGCTGCCCAGTGTCTCGTCAGGTTTCGCCTGCTTCTCCGCAATGAAGCCGCGTAGATAGGCAAGGATGCCCTTCACCGCTTCGGCTTTGGCGCCGATATCGGGATTGTGCAGGATCGCATATTCCCACTCGAGGAATTGGTCGAACATGCTGAATGGAAAGCCCATCAGGTTTAGGAACACGCGAACCGGATAGATGCGCCCAAAATCATAAGCGATATCGACTTCACCGTCGCCAATCACCGCGTCGATCATCTCGGTCACGATCGCGTGGATCTTTGGCTCCATGTCGTTCATCGCAACCGGTGTGAACCAAGGATTCAGGAATTTGCGATAGCGGCCATGATCCGGCGGATCGATGCCGAGCGGGATCGAGGGGAAGCTCTCGCCCGCGAGCGCCTGGAATTGCGCGGCGCCCTCGGTCGAGAACAGGTCATTATCCTCATACACGCGGCGAATGTCGTCGTAATGCGACACCGTCCACGCGCCATGCTGTCGTCCGCTGGTTGGCCAGGGGTAGTAAAGAATGCGCGGCACGTCGGGCGAGCGCATGGCATCCGCCGGCAGGTACGGATCGGGCAGGTCATTTGCGACTTGGCCCTGGGCGAAGCGCGTGTCGAGCACCAGTTCGGGGGGGACATGCGCAGGAACGGCAGGCGCATCTGCCGGCGCGCGTGCGATCGGGCAACGGGACATCGTTTCACTCATGGGGCCGATCCGATCAAGCCGACGCGAACATGCGTTCGATATCGCCCGACGTTACGGGGCGTCGCGCCTGGCCGATCGCATCCATGCTGTCGGTCTTGAGCCCGCCCAGATTGTGCCGCGGGCTGACATCGACGTCCTTGCCCAGTTCGCGCAGATGCGCGACCGTGCAATTTTCGCGCCCGCCGTTCAGCGCGAAGGCGTCGAAGCTGTACTCACGCATCACATTCTGATGCGTGATCTTGTCGATCGTTTCCTTCGACAGCCCGTTGACCGACGCCCAGAGATATTCGGGAACATTGGGCCATACGGTGTCCGAATGCGGATAATCGCATTCGTAGCAGACCATATCCTCGTTCATATATTCAAGGTTCTTCACCCCGAACTGGTCGTCGATGAAGCAGCAGATGATGTGGCGTTTGAACAGGTCCGACGGGCGCTCGCCCTTGAAATCGGTGAAAGTCCATTCGTGATGATGCTCGTGCGTGAAATCGGCGCGCTCGAGGAAATAGGGAATCCAGCCGATGCCCCCTTCGCTGAGCGCCATGCGCAGATCGGGATAGCGCTGCCAGAAGGTCGCGAAAGTCCAGTCTGCGGCCGAATTGGCAATCGAGATTGGCATCGCGGTGATCCACGCGTCGATCGGGCTTTCGGGTGAGGGATGCATCGCGCGCGCGCCGGTGCCGATATGGCAGTTGATCACCATCTTGTAGTCGCAGCACGCTTTCCAGAACGGCTCCCAATATTCGTTATGGATGCTCGGCAAGCCGATGTTCGAGGGATTATCGGAGAAGCTGACCGCATGGACGCCCAAATCGCGCATCCGTTTCAATTCGGCGAGCGTGTCGTCCATGTTCCACATCGGGATCAGGCACATTGGGATGAACCGGCCGGGCGCGGCAGTGCACCATTCCTGTACATGCCAGTCGTTCCAAGCGCGGCACGCGAGCAGCGCCTCTTCAGGATCCTTCTGCGCCATTCCCACGAAGGTGCCGCCGGCGAAGCTCGGCATGGTCGGGAAGTTGAGCGACGCGAGCACGCCATTAGCGTTCATGTCGTCGACGCGAAGCTTCGGATCATAGGTGCCGGGACGAAGCTGATCGAAGGAACTGGGCTCCATGCCATATTCGCTCCGCGGCCGGCCAACGACGGCATTAAGGCCGATGGTGGGGAAGCGTTGGCCATTCCACAACCAGACATCTTTGCCCTTGTCCTGCACGATCCGCGGGGCGCGGTCCTTCTTTCCTGCGGGATAATGGCGGATGAACGCCTCGGGGGGCTCGATCGCATGATCGTCGACGCTGATGATCACCATGTCGTCCATCTGCATGGCGACTCTCCTCTTCCGGTTGATTTGTTGTTGCGTGCATCATCGCAAAAATTGACGATGTGTCAACTATTGGTTTATCACCTGGTGTGATAAGTCGGGCGAACGCTCGCGTTGACAGGGATGAGGAACGATATGACGCAAGCGCCCGCGCGCATCCTGCCGGTCATCGACCGCGACAGCGAGGCCTTTTGGACATGGGGCGTTGATGGGAAGCTCGCCATCCATCGCTGTGCCGACTGCGCCTATTTCGTCCATCCGCCGGTGCCATTCTGTCCGAAATGCGACAGCCGTGACGTCATGCCGCATGCGGTATCGGGGCGGGGCAGGGTGGTGACCTTCACGGTCAACCACAAATCGTGGGTGCCCGATCTCCCCGTCCCTTATGTCCTCGCTCTGGTTGCGATCGAAGAACAGGAGGATGTCCGCATCCCCTGCAACATCGTCGACTGCGCGCCCCAGGGCGTCATCTTCGACATGCCGGTCGAGGTAGTGTTCGAACGGGTGGAAGACGTCTGGATCCCCTTGTTTCGCCCGGTGCATTCATGACCCGCTTTGCCGAGAAAAACACCGCCATCACCGGCGTCGGCATGTCCGAAGTTTCGCGCGGCGCGACCAAGTCGGCGCTCGCGCTCACCGTAGATGCCGCGCTCGAAGCGATCGCCGACGCCGGCCTGACGCGCGCCGATATCGATGGCTTCGCGACATGGCCCGGTGAGCGCGCCGACGGATCGGGCTTCTCGCCGGTCGGATGCGCGGCGCTGCAGGATGCCTTGCGACTGGAGGTCGGTTGGTACGGCGGCGGCGGCGAGGCTCCCGGCCAATATGGCGCGGTGTTCAATGCAATCGGCGCGATCGCAGCGGGGCTTTGCCGCAACGTCCTCATATTTCGCACAATGTACGAAGCGACGGCGCGCAAGTCGTCCTATGCCAATTCCCTGCTCCGCGAGGGGCAACGGCAGGCAGGGCCTTTTTCGTGGTATGCGCCCTATTATACTTACGCCGCGGCTTTGCAGCAGGCGCTGTTCTTCAACCTCTACGTCCACAAAAGCGGCATCACGCCTGAACAGGTCGGGCAGATTGCGGTGAACCAGCGCCGCAACGCCGCGCTCAATCCCAATGCGATCTATAAGACGCCGATCACGCTCGACGACTATCTTGCCTCGCCGCTGATCGCGACACCGCTGCGGCTCTACGACTGCGACGTGCCGATCGATGGTGCCGCGGCAATCATCGTCTCCCGCATGGACATTGCACGCACCCTCAAGAACCCGCCGATCCGGATCGAGGCGATCGGCTCGTCGATGCGCTACCGCAACAGCTGGACCCAACTCGACGCGCTCGACACGCAAGCGCAGCCGAAGGTCGCCGAGATGATGTGGGGCCGCACCGACCTCAAATCTGCCGATGTCGATATTGCGCAGCTTTACGACGGGTTCAGCTTTCACACGATCAACTGGCTCGAAAATTTCGGCTTTTGCGAGCGGTATGGCGCCAAGGATTTCATTGAGGGCGGAACGCGGATCGCGCTGGATGGCGACCTGCCGGTGAACACGGGCGGGGGGGCGCTGTCGGGTGGCCGATTGCATGCTTATGGCGCCGTGCACGAAGCTTGCACGCAATTGTGGGGCCGCGCAGGCAAACGGCAAGTCAGCGGTGACCCCCAAATTTGCGCGACGTCGACGTCAGGCGGCCCGCTTGCAGGGGCGATGCTGCTGGTGCGCGATTAGCGCTGCCACACGATGTCGCCGCCAATCAGCGTAAGCCCCACAGTGGCAAGCGCGCGCGCCTCTTCTGGCCATTCATAGAGGATCAAGTCGGCGGGCGACGCGGCAGCGAGCGGAGCGGGCTGATAAAGTGCCAGCGCGGCCCGCCGGTCGATCGCTTCGTCTGCGCCAATAAGGTGGCCCTCCCGCGTGCGCCGATCGGTCGCCGCGCGAATCGCTATCCACGGATTGGCATCGCCATAGGGCGCGTCCGATCCGCCAAGTACCCGGACGCCGCCGTTCAGCAGCGACCCGAGTCGGTAGAGATCGGCAAGCTCTTGCGCGTCCATTTGCGCCAGATAGCGGTCGCCGCGGTCATGAATGAAGTTTGGCTGGGTGACCACGGTCAGCCGGGCGGCCGCAATGTCGCCGATCAGGCTTTCGGGGATGACGCCGCCATGTTCGATGCGGTCGCCGGGCCGCGATCCGCCCGCGTCCGCGAGCGCTTGGAGGTAAAAGACGAGTTCGCCCAGCGTCACACAATGCGCCGCGACGTTTCGGTTCAGTGCGCGTGCTCCCTTGATGCGCTCCGCGAGCGTATCGAGCAGGGGCAGGTCATTTTCATCGAGCAGCAGCTTGACCGGGCCGAGAGTGTAGCCGTCGCCGGCGGGCAGGTCTTCCCTCCCCATCAGCACCAGCCGCTGCGGTAGCGCTCCGGTGAGCAGACTTGCCTCGGCCGGGCCGTTCGATGCGCCGGCGTCGGTCACCCCGGTAACCCCCCATGCGGCGAATTTGGCGCCGAGTGCCGCGAGCGACGGTGGTGCGCCGCCGATCCGCTCGCGCAGCCACGCATCACCACGCCAGATGCGACCGCTTGGCTGACCGTCGCTGTCGCGTTCGACGCTGTCGGGATAGGGCGGGGCGCCGAGTTTCGCGATTCCCGCGCTGTTCAGCAGCCAATAAGCCCCGGTGCGGTCCTGAATACGGAGCGGATGACCGGGCATCCAGGCGTCAAGCATGGCGCGGTCGGGCAGGCCAGCGATCCGCTCATCGTAACCGATTGCGCGCACCCAACTGCCGGGCGCTCGGACATCCGCGCGCAGCCTGGCAATAGCAGCATCTGCGTTAGCTATGCCGGTCAGATCGACGGAATCCATCCGCACTGCGGTGGCCATCAGGTGAAGATGGTGGTCGTGCAGCCCCGGCCCGGCAATCTGTCCGCGCGCATCATACTCCGGGCCGGACCCTTGGATATCCGGCCCGATGGCGGCAATCCGTCCGTCGCTTACGCCGACCTCCAGCCTCGCGCCCTCCGCGTCACGGGCGTTACGGATAAGCAGGTCGAAGCGCTCACGCATCAGAGCAACGTCGCAAAACTGGCGGCGGTGCGCGCGAGCGGGACATCGAGCAACCCACATTGCTTCGCAGCGAGCGCTTCCAGCGCCAGCGTCGCCGCGGTCAATCCGGTCAGGGGGTCGGCCACGGCGTCACCGAGAAAGCTTGGCGCATTATTGCTCCACCCGACAAGCCCGCCTGCCGCAGCGCAATCGTCGCCGAACCCGACCCGCATTGCTGCGTCGCCGCCCCAGCCGTGCGCGGTGATCGCGACCCAGAGCAATCCGGGATTGATCGCGAACAACCGCTGCTCATTCAGCCCGAGCTTCGCCAGCGCGTGCGGTCGCCCCGATGTAATCAACACGCGCGCGTCGCTGATCAAAGCAAGCAATTCGGCGGTATCGAGCGCCATGCTTAGCCGCCTTTTGCGGCCATTGAGCCGCGCGTCGAGCCGGGGCGTATGGACCGGGGTGGGGTCGGGCCGTATGGGGCTTTCGACCTTTACGACCTCGAGTCCCGCTTCGCCGAGCAGCGCGCCGCAATAGGGACCGGCCCAGAGCGCCGACAGATCCACTATGATGCCATCGTCGCGCCCGCCGCCGGACAGCGCCTGCGGAGCCAGCGGCGCCGCTTCGCCTACGCGCGCGACGGGCAGGTGCAACAGGATCGCGGCATCGACCATCTCGGCGGCCGTCCGATGCGCCGCGCTATGGACGATCGCTTCCCATGGGTCGTCGCCGAACGTCGTGCCGGTCCAAGCGGGAACCAGGTCGCGGTCGTCGTCGCGCGCGAGTGAGACGGCGATCCAACCTTCGCGGCAAGGCACAAGGCGGCAATGGCGATTGGGCGAGCAAAGGCCCGGCTCGTCAAGCGCGAGATCGTCGGTACGCGACAAGGCGCGTCGCGCGTCGAATGCGATCGAACTTCCCGACGCCCGGACCAGCCGTGCGCCCGCATCCGCCACGATATCGAGGAGCGCTGTCATCGCTCGTCGTCGATCGCATGAACCAGGCCCCAATCGAGCGCCTGCGCTGCACCGATCCGCCGCGCCGAAAGCAGCATCCACATCGTGCGGTGGCGTCCGATCGCTCTTGCCACCGTGGCGGTGCCGCCAGCGCCGGGGATCAGTCCCATCGTCAGTTCCGGCAGCTGGAACCAGCTATCGGTCGCTGCGATTCGCCTGTGCGCGGCGGCGGCTACCTCGATCCCCGACCCGATACAGGCCCCGTGCAGGCGCACCTCCGCTCGTTCGCCGAGCGCATCGAGCGCGCGGGCGCAGCTGTGCAACGTTCGCACGAGATGCGCCTCGGCCAGATCATGCGCTGTTCCGAATTCGTCGAGATCGCCGCCGGTCGAGAAGCATTTGCCGGCCCCTTGCAGGCGGACCATCGGCTGGCTCGGGTCGTCGAGCGCGTTCGCCAAAGCTTCGTACAGGGCATCGCGCATTGCCGCCGTCATCGCGTTGCGATTTTCTAGATCGTTCAGCGTGAGCGTAATGCGATTACCGTCGCGCGCGATGAGCAGCGGCGCTGGCGGACTGGGCGAGGACGACCCATTTTCGTTTTCCTTGCGCCAGCGCGCGAATTCCGCACCGCCCAGCAATGCCGAATAGGCGAAGGATTCGATCGTCAGTGCATCGGCGAGGGGCAGCGCTGCGGTAAGCCGTAGCACGGCGGCCGCGATCGTCGATGCTTGCGGGTTCCGGCGGACGGCTTCCGCAAGCCGTTCAACCGCTACGTCGAAATCCCCGGCGTCGAGCGACACCCATGGGGGTGGCGCAGCGCTCGCCGCTGTCAGCATCATGTCGAAGTCGTCGGGCGCTGTGGTCGGCAGCACGCCGTCGCGGTCGACGCCGATCACCACCGCCTGAATCGGCACAGCCGGTCGTCGCCATGTCGCGGCATCGACGACCAGCACCGGCTGCCCGCAGGGGGCCGATAGCCGGTCGGCGTCGAGATGGTCGGGGCCGGTCATGGGCCTTGTTAATCGGCGCAGGCGGCTTCCGCCAGTTCGGCCTTCAATATCCGGCGCAGCAGCTTACCCGTTTCGTTATAGGGAAGCTCGTCGCGGACGAACCATGCCTCGGGCGTCTTGGTCGATCGCAGTCTTTCGCGTATCGCCGTCGCCATTGCAGCGGTGTCGGGAGCGCCCGACCGCGATACGATCACGGCGACAACCTTTTCGCCCCAGCGTTCGCAAGGGATACCAAGCACCGCGCAATCGGCGATATCGTCGAAACTGCGCAACAGATCCTCGATCTCGCCCGGCGAGATATTTTCCCCGCCGCGCACGATCACATCGTCCAGTCGTCCTTCGACAAACAGATATCCGCCTTCGTCGAGCCAGCCCGCATCGTTGGTTGCGAACCAACCATCTTCGGCGATGGCCTTTTTGTGCAGATATTCGCCAGAGACCTGTTCGCCGCGGACGTGGATCTCGCCGTGCTCGCCGGGGCCGCAGGGTGTGCCGTCGTCGCGGCGGATCTCAAGTTCGATGCTTGGCAGCGGTTGGCCGACCGATGCGATCCGTCGCCGGATGATGGGGTCGTCGGAGGCGAAGGCGGCGCGATGATCGTCGGCGCCGAGCAGGGAAATCGTCGAACTGGTTTCGGTGAGGCCATAGGCGTTGACGAAGGCGACATGAGGCAGCATCGCCAAGGCGCGCGCGATGACAGGCTCGGGCATCTTACCGCCGCCATAGGAAAGGGCGCGGAGAGCGGGGAGCGTCTCGCCGGTCGCTGCCATGACGTCGAGAACGCGATCGAGCATTGTCGGCACCACCATCGCATGCGTGATGCTTTCGGAGGCGGCCGTGGCGACCCAGTCTTCGGCGGTGAAGGAGGGCAGATAGACGATCCGCCGCCCGCCATAGGCTGCGGTCAAGATCGCCGAAATCCCGGCGATATGATAGGCGGGGACGCTGACCAGCGCTGCTTCGTCCGCGTCGGCACCAAGGAATTCGACGCTCGACATCACATAAGAGGTGAGGTTGGCGTGGCGGAGCACCGCGGCCTTGGGATCGCCCGTGGTGCCGCTCGTAAACAGCAGCACCGCGATGTCGTTGTCGGCTTCGGGCGGTTCGTGGGTGTCGGGGGTGCGCCCGGCCATGAACTCGGCCTCGAAATCGCTCCGCGCGATCAGTTCGACTCCATCCGTCGCGGCGATTCGCGGCAGCATATCGTCGTCGACGATCAGGATCGAAGGCGCGGTCCTTGCGACAAGCTTGTTCAGCTCGCCGTCGCTTAGACGATAATTGAGCGGAACGAACGGCGTGCCGGCCATCCCGCAAGCGAAGAGCAGCACGGGAAGCGCGGTGCCGTTCATGCCCAGAAAGGCCGTGTTCGCCTTGCCCTGCCGGGCCAGCCACGCGGCGACGCAACGCGCGCGGGCGCGATAGGAGTCGAAATCGAACGCGTCGTCGCCGCAGCCCAGCGCCGCTCGGTCGGGGCAGGCGTCGGCAGCAATATCGAGGAGCAACGAGGTGCGCATGATTGTCAGTCCGAGGCAGGAAGCGGCTTGGCGCCCTTGATCGTCATCGCCGCGCCGTTGAAGGCAAGCGACCCCCTGCCGGGCTTGGCGCCAAGCACCTCGAGTCCGCTTTCCTCATCGACATAGCGTTTGCCGATCACGACGCTGTCAGCAAAACCCGGATCTACCGCGCCGGTCGGCGGCGCCGGATCGTCGATCGGCACGACCGCCGCACCGCCGCATTGCAGTTCGCCCGCGGCCTTGGGCGGGCGGACCACGACGAGTTGCGCGTCGCACACCGCGCTCTTCCAGCGCGAACCCGGTTTCAGGTCCATTATCCTCATATCCTTTCCCACAGCACGCGAAGGCCTTGCCGTCGTGTCGGCTTTCATCGGTCAATATGTCAATCGACATAGAAAGTAAACGTAGTTATATAACTCAAAAATACCAGAGAGGTTGGCGATGCATCCAAGATTGTTCGCGCGTACGGCCGCCGATCGTCCGGCGCTGATTATGGCGACCGATGGATCGGTGACCAGTTATGCTGACCTTGAGGCGGCGGCGAACCGCGGAGCACAGCTGTTTCGTGCGCGCGGGATCACGGCGGGCGATACGGTAGCGATCTGGCTGAAAAACTGTCTGGAATTCTATCAGATCTACTGGGCGGCACAACGGGCAGGCCTCTACATCTGCCCGATTTCGACGCAGCTTACGGCAGATGAAGCGGCCTATATCCTGAACGACAGTGGCGCGAAGCTGCTCGTCACGCATGCCGACGTTCCGGCTGCAGGCGCGTTCATTGCAGGCCGGGCGTCGCTGGCTCCCGGCGTTTTGCATATTTTCGACATCGGCACGGCGCTGGACGGCGCGGAGTCCTGGCATCGGTCGCTTGGCTGCTATCCGCCCACGCCAATTGCCGACGAAAGCGCAGGCTTTCATATGGTCTATTCGTCGGGAACGACGGGGCGTCCGAAGGGAATCCGGCTCCCGCTGACTGGCGGTCCGGCAGATGAGCCGCACATGCTCGCCGACCGGATTTCCGGACGATACGGCGTGGGCGAAGGGAGCGTTCTGCTTTGTCCGGCGCCGCTCTATCACACCGCTCCGCTCGCCTACGGCATGGCGGCGCATCGGCTCGGCGCGACGCTCGTCATCATGGACAAGTTCGATGCCGAGGCAACACTCCGGTTGGTTGAGCACTATCGCGTTTCCTTCATGCAGATGGTGCCGACGATGTTTATTCGTTTGCTGGCGCTGCCGACCGAGACGCGCAACCGCTATGACCTTAAGTCGCTGGAAAAGATCGTCCACGCGGCGGCGCCTTGCCCCATCGAGGTGAAGCGGCAAATGATCGAATGGCTCGGTCCGATCATCTACGAATATTATGGTGGGTCGGAAGGGAATGGGTCGACTTTCATAACCCCGCAGGAATGGCTGGCGAAGCCAGGATCGGTCGGTCGTGCCGATTGGGGAACGCTGCATATCTGCGGCGAAGATGGCCGCGAACTGCCCGCGGGGTGCGACGGCCTCATCTACTTCGAAGGCGGGTGGGATTTTCAGTATTTGAACGACGCGGAAAAAACGCGCGATGCGCGCCACCCCGACCATGCGGGCTGGAGCACGCTCGGCGACATCGGTCACGTCGACGATGACGGTTATCTTTTCCTCACCGACCGCAAAAGCTTCATGATCATTTCGGGCGGTGTGAATATCTATCCGCAAGAGACGGAGAATCTTTTGATTCTGCACCCGGAAGTTGCTGATGCTGCGGTGATCGGGGTCCCGCATCCGGAAATGGGCGAGGAAGTGAAGGCGGTTGTCCAGCCGCATCGCTGGGAGGACGCAGGACCCGATTTAGCTGCGCGCCTTATCGATCATTGCCGTGCCCATCTCAGCCATTTGAAATGCCCGCGCTCGATCGATTTTGATCCGGCGCTCCCGCGGCACGAGACCGGTAAGCTCTACAAGCAGGAAATCCGAAAGCGTTACTGGTCCTGACGCAACGGACTCTTACGAATTACGATCGATGCCGATCTGCGGATCGGTGCCACCGATTTGCTCAAAATAATGCGCTATTTCGCTCCCCACCGTTTCGACCCAATCCTTGTCCGGCAGGGCATTTTCAATTTCGATCAAGATATGCATTCTCCCTACCCCACGGGCCGCGATTCCGCGAGCTTCCGCCTCAGCCAGCGCGAACCGAATGTCCCGGCTTCCGCAAGACAGCAGCAGGTTAACGCCCCCGCCGAAACCTTCGGGCGCCGCCGCGCATAGCTCCGGCAGCTCTGCCAGCCGATTGCGGAATATGGAGAAGTCGGTCACATGCTATTCCCTTGAGGCGGAACGGGACGATCGAATCGTCGAATCAATCGGTCTACATCCGGCCGTCAGCTATCCACGCGGCTAGCGAGCAAGATCGCTCGCTCGCATCTTACGCCAAGTCGGTCCCGGTCTCAATGTGGCGCTTATCCGCGACCACTGCGGCGAACCCGCGCCGTCCCCAAAGCGCTTTGCTCTACAGTTGGTAAAGTAGGCTTTTTGTGCCCGACCCGCTTTGCGCGCAATTCGTTGGCGGAGCGGATAGCGTCGAAGTGCTGCGATAAAGCCTACCGCCGTTCTTACGATCATTGTGGCAATGATCGGCCGCGAATGGCGATAGCCACCCGTCCTGAACGAAGGTCAAACTTCGCCGATAAATTTTTGGTAGAAAAGAATATCGGCACTTTTCAAAAGTGCTGGCTCCCCGGGTAGCCAATTTTTTGCCATTTTACCACATCTCAGCACAGGTCGGTTTGTGTGTCTTAACAACTGATATTGTGATATAATTCTCTCATTACGTTGCATTGTATTTCCCTACAGCGCAACCTCGGTGTGGGAACGAATGTGGGGACGGAAATGATGGCTTCACATGGCGAATTTGACATCTCTGAAGGTAAAAAATGCCCGCCCGGGGACATACGGTGACGGGAAAGGGCTCTATCTGCGCGTAAAGCCTAGCGGGTCCCGGTCATGGATTTTGCGCGTGCAGCATCAAGGCCGGCGGCAGGATATCGGCTTGGGTTCAGTCGACGATGTAAGTTTGGCTGAGGCTCGAGACTCTGCTTCTCGTTTACGCCGAATTGCCCGACTGGGCAACGACGCGATCGCAGAACGCGACCGTGGGAAAATCCGCGTGGTGACCTTCCAAGAGGCCGCAGACCTTGCTTATGCGGAGCTTGGCAAGGGATGGTCGGAAAAGACGGCTCTCCAATTTAAGTCTTCGCTAGACCTCCATGTCGTCCCCTCACTCGGACGGAAGCGCGTAAGCGATATTGAAACTGCCCAGATTTTGGCCGCCCTTGGGCCGATATGGACCGCAAAGCCTCAGATCGCCCGCAAAGTTCGACATCGAATCCTCCAAGTGCTCGCCTTTGCTAAGTCGCACGGATGGCGCACTTCGCCCTTGCCGGAGCTTGCCGACCTTAGTCGGGGTCTGGCCAAACAGCCGAAATCCAAGGGATATTCTGCGCTTCCATTCTCCGAATTACCGACCTTTTACGCCGCAGAGCGAATGAAAGATGCGTCGCCCGCCCGCTTGGCGCTGATATTCACAATTTTGACCGCCGCAAGGAGCGGCGAAGTTAGAAAGGCGAGGTGGGACCAGATCGATCTCAAGGCGCGAGAGTGGCGGCGACCCGGATCGATAATGAAATCTGGCGAGCCCCATGTGGTCATGCTTAGCCAGCAGGCAATCGACGTTCTCAAGCTGGCGAGCGAACAATTCTGCGATGAAGGTCTGATCTTTCCATCATTTCATGGAAAGATGCTGGCAGACATGAGCTTGTCGAAAATGATGAAACTCGCCGGAAGATCGGAAACTGTTCATGGCTTCCGTTCCAGCTTTAGAGACTGGGCTGCCGAGAAGATGCCTCACGTACCGGCGATGGTTCCGGAAATGGCGCTCGCTCACAGCGTAGGTACTGCGGTCGAAAAGGCATATCTGCGAAGCGACCTGAAAGTGCTCAGAATGCAGTTGATGTCTGACTGGGGAGCATTCGTCGCATCGGAGTCGCAAAAACCCCCCGCAAAACGGTCCAAAAAATAAGGCAAAATGGCGGTTCAAGGAGCGCGGCATCAATTGAGCGCACGCTGGCGGCGACAGGCGCCGCCAGAGGTCGCGCGTTTGCACGGTTGGCCGCGCAGCGCTCATGTCTCGCTTCTTGACGCCGCGGGCGCGCGGCTCTTGCGGCGGGTAAACAGCGCAGGGCGCTGTTCCGGGCGCGGCCCTGCCTCGCCCGACCCGCCACCGGGCCGCGCACGCCGCGGCGCCTGCGGCTGCGACAAGGGCGCGTTTGTTGTCCGACGTTGCCGCCGCGCTGACCGCGCGGCGGCGTTGCTGGTGGGCCGGCCACGGACAGCGTGGCAGTCGGCGCACGGCTGTGGGACCGCTCGGCCGGTGCGCAAGCCGGGTCTTCGCCCCGGCTCCTCCACTGCGTTGCGGCCCTTCGGGTGCGCACCGTCCTTGGGCGCGGTCCCGTCGCCTTTCCTCGCCGCCCGCCCCGCCGTCCGGGGCCGGGTGTGGTGGAAGGAAAGGAAGAAGTCATGAAACTCGATTTTATCGACGTGGACCATCTGTCGATTGCGGCGACCAACATGCGCGGGAAGGGCAAAGACCCCGATGTGTCCGACCTGCTCCCGAGCATTCGCGCGCGGGGTGTGCTGGTTCCGCTGCTCGTTCGTCCCAACTGTGCAGAAGGCCAATTCGAGATCGTTGCGGGGCGTCGGCGCTTTACCGCCGTCAACGCTGTGGCGCGCGAGGGCGGCGCTATGAAGCCGATCCCGTGCGCGATCCTCGACGAGGGGGATGATGCCAATGCGCTCGAAGCGTCGATGCTTGAAAATCTCGCGCGGGTCCGGCCCGACGAGGTGAGCCAATGGGAAGCGTTCGTTGCGCTGGTCAAAACAGGGCGCAGCGTCGACGAGGTCGCCAACACGTTCGGGTTTGAGCCGAGTGCGGTGAAGCGGATCCTTGCGCTCGGCAATCTGTTGCCGCGCATCCGCACCCTCTATCGCGGCGGTCAGATCGACGTGAACACGGTCCGCCACCTGACCCTTGCATCGAAAAGCCAGCAGAAGGCTTGGCTGGCGCTATTCGATGACGAGAGCGCCTATTGCCCGACCGGCCATCAACTCAAGGCGTGGCTGTTTGGCGGCACGGCCATCGCGGTTACGCATGCCCTGTTCGACGTCGAGGCGTTCAAGGGCGGCATTGTTGCCGACCTGTTTGGCGAGGATCGCTTCTTTGCCGACAGCGATGCATTCTGGGCCGCGCAGATGGGCGCCATCGAGGTGCGCAAGGCCGACTATCTTGAGGCTGGATGGTCCGACGTGATCATCATGGAGCGCGGGCAGTGGTTCCGGTCATGGGATCATGCCCATGCTGGCAAGCGCAAGGGCGGCCGCGTCTATGTTGAAGTTCGCGAGAGCGGCGAGGTCAGCTTCCACGAAGGCTTTGTCACCACCAAGGAAGCGAAGCGGCTTGGGAGCGGTGGGAGCAGCGAGGAGGGGGCGGTCATCGAGAAGCCGAGCCGTCCCGAGGTGTCGGGTCCGCTCAATGCCTATATCGATCTTCATCGCCATGCGGCGGTGCGCGCCGACCTGCTTGCCCATACTGGTGTCGCACTCCGCGCGATGGCCGCGCACGTCATTGCGGGCGCAGACCTGTGGCGGGTCGATGTCGAGGCGCAGCGCGCTCCGAAAGAAGAAATTGCCGAGAGCGTCGAGACCTGCTCCGCCGAAACCGCTTTCGACACGAAGCGCCGCGTGGTGCTCGCCGTGCTTGGCTTCGATGAAGACGCCCCGACCGTGACCGGCAAGGGCTATCACCGGCCCCCTTTTGCCCCGCTGTTCGCGCGGCTTCTGGAATTGCCCGATCCGGTGGTGATGGAGATTATTGCCATCGTCATGGGAGAGACGCTGCAAGCGGGCAGCGAGGCCGTGGAAATGATCGGGCTACATATCGGCACCGACATGCACCGGCACTGGCAGGCAGACGCGGCGTTCTTCGACCAGCTTCGCGACCGCGAAGTGCTGCTCGCTATCGTTGGCGAGGTTGCGGGCGCGGAGGTCGCGGCAGCAAACGCCGGTGAGAAGGGTAAGGCGCTGAAGGCGATCATCTCCGACTGCCTTGCGGGCGAGAACGGCCGCGCCAAATCCGAGCCGTGGGTTCCGCAGTGGATGGCGTTCCCGCCTTCGGCCTATACCGCGCGTGGCGGTGTCGGCAGCGTGAAGGCTGCGGCGCGTGTGGCTTTCGATCTCTCCGCGAGCATTGTGCCTCTCACCGAGGACAGCAGCGGACCCGAAACCGACGTACCGCCATTGGCGGCATAACAATAGGGCGGGCGGCTTTTGGTCGCCCGCCTATTTTTCCCCGCACCGGTAATGGACGCGCTGACCCTTCGGGCCAGCGCGACGCTTTCATTTTTGGCGCGCCGCCGCCGCAAGCGGCGACGGCGCGCGGACTCGGCAAGGAAAAAAGGCGGCGCGATAAATCGCGCCGCCTTAAACGATGGTCTGCGTTGCAGAATATCGCCCCCCACCACCGAACGGTCCCCTGGGTCGCAATCAGGGAGCGTCTGACGAAAGATCGTGTTGCAATGCCTATGGCCATTCCCGGTCGGGCAGGATTGTACAGTTCCGCCAAAACGGAGCGATGGCGCGGCGGATCGTTGCATTTCCCGGTGCCTCGGTGGGTTGCCCAATCTGCGCTACGACGCCGGAGGAACCATAATCGCGCAACGCCTGCGATGATCCGTCTGTAATGACCTGTCTTTGGAGAACGGGGCCGTGTCTTTCGCTTGGCCACCGTGCTTCCATGGCGTCACTACCTCAGTGCTGCTGATTGTCATCCCGATCGAGTCGAAGATCATCCCCGGCGACGGGCGAGTTGACCTGGACCGGCGCGGCGCCCCGCGAAAGTCCGGCGGCGCGATTATTTCCCCGCCGGCTGCGCCGGCTCCTCGCGGCCGCTTCGCTCTCAAATAATCGCGCCGCCGGACTCCTCCGCTGCGCTGCGGCCCTGCGGGTTCGCGGATCGCCTCATGCGCCAGTCCCTGGTCCGCCCATGTCGCAGGGATGGTCCCGCGGCACATATAAGGAGACGACCAATGGCAGCTATCGGCTTTGTGAACGGCACCATCGAAGGAGGCTTCGTGGGCCAGTTGAAAACTCTCACGATCCGCGCGGCGATCGAGATCCGCACCAACCGCTCCAAGAGCGGCGACGTCCAGCCCGACTACCGGGTTTATTCCGAAGGCGTCGAGATCGGCGCGGGCTGGGTCCGCACCGGCGAAGCATCGGGCAAGCCCTATGTGTCGCTGACCCTCGCGGCCCCTGAGTTCGGGCCGCGCCGGATTTATGCCAACCTCGGCCGCGCTGCTGGCCAGGACGGCGAAGACGGCTACGCGCTGATCTGGAACCCCGCCGATTGAGACGGACTTCCACCCCGCGCCGCTTCGGCGGCGCGGGGCTTTGCCATGCTTGACCCTAAGCCGCTTCGCGCTTGAGATCGGCGATCGTGAACGCGTGCGGGTTGCGCAGCCACATTTCGACTTCGCCCGCGCGCCAGCCGCAGCAGCGTTCGGCGAGCTTATGCTGTGTCGGGAAGGTCCCGGCAGCGATCTTGCGGTAGAGGGTCGCGCGGCTGAGGCCGGTCAAATCGAGGACTTCGTTGAGCCGCATGAGGCGGAGGGGAGATTGTAATGCCATGCTGTTCTACTCCATCTGTTGAACGATTTTGCGTCGACACGAGATAAAGAAAGCATGAGAGGCGCTAACGTCAACACCTTAGAAAACCGCCATTTTCGGCGTAGTCTTCTGGCGTAGGGCCGCCGGTATCCGTCGGCGTCCATGGAGGTCTGCGGGCGGCCTTGGCGCATCCGCATTTATTTTTCTCACAGCGTCCCACCGATGTCGCGGCCGAGAGCGAATGAGGCCGTCGAGGACGGCCGCGCCCGCCAATGACGCGCCGTAACCGGCGCGGCGTCTGCCCGATTCGCTATGGGGGAGGGCGCCGCTGGCGCGCATGCGGTCGCCGCTGCGCGGCGGCGTTGGTCTGTCCCGGCAGGTCGGGGGCAGGGTGGGCGTCACTCGCCTCTAGCCCCGCCCGGCCGGGCCGCAACCCGCGTACCGCGGGTTCTCCACTTCGTTGCGATCCTGCGGATGCAGCCCGTCCGATGATGCGGGTCTGCCGGCTCCCTCCTGCCGCCCACCCCGCCCCCTTCCGGGCCGGGGTGCGGTGGCTGGAAGGAGAAAGGATATGCGTGCAGAAAGGATAGAGCGGGCGAGCCTATATTCGGAGGTGACGAACCGGATCATCGCCGAGCTTGAAGAAGGACGGCTGCCTTGGGTGCAGCCGTGGGACAGCGCGGCGTGCGGCTGCACGATGCCGCAGAATGCAGGGACGGGCCGCAAATATAGCGGGATCAATGTCCTGATCCTGTGGGCCGAGGTCGTCGCCAAGGGCTATGCCTCGCAGCGCTGGCTGACCTACCGGCAGGCCGAGGCGGCAGGCGGCAACGTCCGGCGCGGCGAGAAGGGAACGGTCATCTGTTATGCGGACCGCTTTACGCCGAAGGCCGAGCAGGAACAGGCGCGCAGCGAGGATCGCGAAGCGCGGCAGGTTGCGTTCCTGAAACGCTTTACCGTCTTCAACATCGACCAGTGCGAGGGATTACCCGAAGACTATCTCGCGCCGATGGTCAGCCCCGACCCGGTGCTCACGATTGCCGAGGCCGACTCGCTGATCGCGGCGACCGGCGCGCGGGTCAATATCGGCGGGAGCGAAGCCTTTTACAGCCCTAGCCATGACTTTGTGCAGGTGCCGTCGCAGGCGGCGTTTCCTGAACCCATCAACTGGTATCGCACTGCGCTGCACGAGCTGGGCCATTGGACCGGCCACGGCAGCAGGCTCGACCGCGACCAGAAGGGAGGTTTCGGTTCCGAGGCATACGCCAAAGAAGAGCTTGTCGCGGAGATGGCGGCGGCGTTCACCTGCGCTTCGCTCGGAATCGCGCCGACCGTGCGGCATTCGGATTACATCGCATCGTGGCTGTCGGTGCTGCGCGATGACGAGAAGGCGATTTTTCGCGCCGCCAGTCAGGCAAGCAAGGCGAGCGACTATCTGCTCGCCTTCGCGGGAGCCGAGCAATGAGCGCCCCCATGTCGCGCGAAGAGCGGCTGCGCCTCTGGCGCGCCGAGCGCGTCGTGGACCAGATGCACGGCATGGACCGCATGGTGTTTCTGGCGATCCGCGTCGATGAAATGACCTATCCGCAAATTGCAGAACGGTTCGACATCAGCGTCGCCGACGTCGAAAATCACTTCGCAGCGAGCCTGCGTATCATGATGAAAGCCATGGATGAAAAGGATCCATGGTGGTGGCGTTTCCGGCTGTGGTGACCATGCTTGCGCCGGATGGCGCTTGCCATCCGGCGCATCCAATTACAGGGTGAAAACAATGCGCACCGACCTCGATCATCTTCCCGCCAACAAGCAGCGCGAACTCGAGCGCGTGAAGCAAATCATCTTCGAAGAATTTGCCGACAGCATAGCGCTGGCGACAATGAACTGGAAGAAGAAGGGCCGGATCGACAAGATCATCCTCTACGGCAGCTATGCGCGTGGCGGTTGGGTCGATGAGCCGCACACCGCCAAAGGCTATCGCTCGGACTTCGATCTGCTGATCATCGTCAGCGACAAGCGGCTGACCGAAAAGGTCGATTACTGGCTGAAAGTCGAGGACCGGCTCAACCGCGAGCTGGCGATCGACAAGACGCTCCATACGCCGGTCAATTTCATCGTCCACACCATCCAGGAAGTGAACGACGGACTCGCGCACGGGCGCTATTTCTTCATGGACGTCGCGCGCGATGGGATCGCGCTCTACGAGTTTGACGACAAGGAATTGCACAAGCCGAAGCCGAAGACGCCCGAGCAGGCGCTCGCCATGGCGCAGGAATATTTCGGAGAATGGTACCCCACCGCTGGCCAGTTTCACGGTTCAGCGCTGCATTCTCTGCAACAAGGCTGGCTGAAGAAAGCAGCTTTCGACATGCATCAGGCGACAGAGAGGCTTTACCATACCGTGCTTCTCGTTTGTACCTTCTATACTCCTCACGTTCACAATCTGGGCTTTCTGCGCACCCAGGCCGAGCGCATCGACATGCGGCTCGTCGATGCCTGGCCGCGCGAACTGAAAGCAGATCGCAAGCACTTCGAAAAGCTCAAGGAAGCTTATGTAAAGGCGCGCTATTCAAAACATTACCGGATCACCGAAGACGAATTGCGCTGGCTTGGCGAGCGCGTCGAAGAATTGGGCCGCGCCGTGCACGCGATCTGTTCGGAGCGGATCGCCCAGCTTGAAGCGGCCGCACAGGCTGGTCGCTGATCTATGCCCCGGCGCATGACCATTGCGGGGCAAATCGAGGCACTGATCCAGCGCCTCGAAGGCGTGGCAATCTGTGACGACTGCGTCACCGATCGCCTCAATCTGTCAGTGCGTTCGCAGGCCAATGTTGTGACGCGCGGTCTCGGCGGTGCAAACGGCTTTCGGCGCGAGAAGCAGCCGTGCGGTTTTTGCAGCTCTATCAAAGTTTCGACATCGCATCAGCGCTAATGTCGCTGTTGAAGGCGCGCCGCCCCCGGCGGCGCCACAGAAGAATTTGCTGCTCACGGCTTTCGCCGCGCAGCTTCGCAGCGGCTTCGACGAGCAGCCCGAGGATGATCGCCCGATCATCGCCGGTCAGCTCGATCAGATCGGCCTTGGCAACGAGGCCGCCCAACTCGATTAGCTGACGCGTGCGCTCGCGGCGCTTCACCTGCCAGGCTCGCGTGTCATGCCGCGCCCGCTTCGCCTGAAGGCGGTTGCGCGCCTGCACCGATCGCCGATGCGCCGCCCGCGTTGCGGCGAGCGTCTTGGCGAGTACCGGTGCTGCTTCCGCGAAAGAAGGCCGCGCCGCTTTTGCGCCACGCCTCCTTCCGTGCCCCGTCTGCGCCGACAGCCTCGATCAATGCGCCCGCGAGCTGTTCGATCGACAGCGCATCGGCGCCGGTGGCGATCACCAGCTCGCCGAGCTGACCTTGCTTCTTTGTCTTGAGCGCCTTGGCTTTGTCGGTGAGCACCTGGAGTTCGGCGTCGAAATCGCGCAGTTTACGCATCGTCTGTCCTTCCGTTTGATGGGGTCGGACGAACCAGTTATGCCGAGTCTCATCGCCATTCAAGCAGCTGAAATCTCTTGCGACTTTGTGATCCCGAGCGCGATGAAATCGTGTGAGGGCGCGCTTATACGTCGTGCCGACGTGCTCGTTTTGCTGTAAATGGATTGCCGCCATGGCGATCTATCATTTCTCGGCAAAAGTGATTTCCCGCGCCGTAGGCAGCAGCGCGGTTGCCGCCGCGGCCTATCGTTCGGCCGACCGGCTGCACGACGAGCGGCTTGGACGAAGCCACGACTTCTCGAACAAGGCGGGTGTCGTCCACAGCGAAGTGCTGCTGCCGGAGAATGCGCCAGAGGAATGGCGCGACCGCGAAAAGCTCTGGAATGACGTCGAGGCCGCGGAGATCCGCAAAGACGCGCAGCTCGCTCGCGAGATCGAGTTCGCGATCCCGCGCGAGATGACCAAGGAGCAGGGCATCGAGCTGGCCCGCGACTTCGTCCGAGACGAGTTCGTCGAACGCGGCATGATCGCGGACCTCAATGTTCACTGGGACATCGGCGCCGACGGGCTGGCGCGGCCTCACGCCCATGTCATGCTGACGATGCGCGAGATCCGCATCGGCGAAGACGGATCGGCCGAGTTCGGCGCCAAGGTCCGCGACTGGAACCGCACCGAGCTGCTGACGCGTTGGCGCGAAGCCTGGGCCGATCATGTCAACGAACGGCTCGCCGCGCTCGATATCGATGCACGCATCGATCATCGCACCTTGGAAGCGCAGGGGATCGAGCTCGAACCCCAGCACAAGATCGGTCCCGCTGCTGCGCGGATGGTGGAGCAGGGGCTCGAAGTCGACCGCGCCGAAGAGCATCTCGATATTGCGCGGCGGAACGGCGAGAAAATCCTCGCCAACCCGTCGATCGCTCTCGACACCATTACCCACGGGCAGGCCACCTTCACCAACCGCGACCTCGCGATGTTCGTGCATCGACATAGCGCGGGAACGATCCAGTTCGATGCCGTCATGGGTGCGGTGAAAGCGTCGCCCGAATTGGTCGCACTCGGCAAGGACGGGCGCGGCGAAGATCGGTTCACCTCGCGCGCCATGATCGAGACCGAGCAAAGGCTTGAACGCGCGACCGCGACGCTCGACGCGCGCCGCAACCATGGCGTCGCCGATCGTCATCGCGAACGGGCGCTTGCGCGCGCGTCAGCACGCGGCCTTGATCTATCGATTGAGCAACGCGGCGCGCTTGAGCATGTCACATCGGCGCGCGGTGTGAGCAATGTCATTGGCTATGCCGGCACGGGCAAAAGCGCGATGCTTGGCGTGGCGCGCGAAGCTTGGGAGGCGGCGGGCTATCAGGTGCAGGGCGCTGCGCTGTCGGGCATCGCCGCCGAGGGTTTGGAACATGGTTCCGGCATCGGCTCGCGGACCTTGGCGAGCCTCGAACATCAATGGGCCAATGACCGCGAACGGCTGACCAGCAAACATATTCTCGTCATCGACGAGGCCGGTATGATCGGAACGCGCCAGCTTGAGCGTGTCGTGACCGAAGCCGAAAAGCAGGGCGCCAAGGTCGTCTTGGTCGGCGATCCAGAGCAGTTGCAGGCGATCGAAGCGGGCGCGGCATTCCGCGCCGCCGCCGAGCGCCACGGGGCGGTGGAGATTACATCCATCCGTCGCCAGCATGAAGAATGGCAGCGCGACGCGACGCGCGAGCTTGCCACCGGGCGGACCGGCGATGCGGTCGGTCGCTATGCCGAGGCCGGGCATGTCCACGCCGCCGTTACCCGCGATGCGGCGCGCACCGAACTTGTCGATGCGTGGGATCGCGATCGGCAGCGTCATCCCGATGCGAGCCGTATTATTCTTACCCACACCAATGACGAAGTGCGCCAGCTCAATGACGATGCCCGGGACAGACTGCGCGCCGGCGGGGCGCTTGGCGCAGATGTCGCGATCAATGTCGAGCGTGGCGGCCGCAGCTTTGCGGAAGGCGACCGCGTCATGTTCCTGCGGAACGAGCGCGATCTGGGCGTCAAGAACGGCTCGCTCGGCACGGTCCGAAATGTCGATCGAATGCGCATGGCTGTCATGCTCGACGACGGGCGCAACGTCGCGTTCGACCTCAAGGACTATGCTCATATCGATCATGGCTACGCCGCGACCATCCATAAGGCCCAGGGCATGACGGTCGACCGGGTGCAGGTGCTCGCGACGCCGGGAATGGATCGGCACGGAGCCTATGTTGCCATGTCGCGCCACCGCGAATCCGTCGATCTCCATTATGGCCGCGATGATTTTGCCAATCAGTCCAAACTCGTCCGCACGCTCAGCCGCGAGCGCGGCAAGGATATGGCCAGCGATTATCGCGTGCGTGCGCCGGAACCGGCAAAAACCGCCGAGCCCAAACGCGGCATGTTCGACGGGCTGAAGCTTACCGTCTCGCGCAAAGCACTGGAAGAGGCTCCGCCTCAGCGGCTGCGGCAGGTCAAACTATCGGAGGTCCGCGTCAGCGGCCGATCCCTTGATCGCGCCCCTGCACAACCCCCACTCGACAAGGCGGTCGAGCGCTTTGCGCAGATGACGAAGGACATCGTCGATGTCCGGCGCGCCGGAGGGAAGGAGCTGCCGCACGAGCTCGACGCCTATCGCAAGGCCCGGCAGGAACTCGATACGCTGCGTCCGGGCGGCGCAAACGATTTGCGCGAGGCCTTCGGGAAAAGCTACAAGCTCACCAGCGAGGCGGCAGAAGGGCGGACTGCGGGCGCCATCGCGGCGATGGACCGGCAGGAAGCGGCACGCGCTGCGGAGCGCGTCGCGGCCGAGCGCGCGGCGCGCGATCGCGCGCGGCTCGCCGTCGAAACGAAGAGGCTCGCCGCCGAGACTGAGAAGCGCGCCGACCAGTTTGTTGAGTCATGGAAGAAGGAGAGCACCATAGCCCGCAAGGCACCGACATATGCGGCGCGCGACGAGGCGCGCGCCAATCTGACAAGTATGGCGAAGAGCCTTCACCGCGATCCGCAACTCGAGTCGCTCCTCGAAAATCGCCGCGCCCAGCTCGGTCTGGACGCTATGAGAGGGAAAACGCTGTCTCAGGATCTCCAGCTAAGTCTAGGCGCTGGACGCGGGCTGGGGATGTCGATGTAGGCTGCGTCCATGACACGCAAACTCACCCCAGCCGCCCCGCCCTCCAACGATGCCGCCAAAGCCTTTGACGACCTGCGCAGCGAGATTTCCCTGCAAAGGGCCGCGATCGAAGGGCTCACGTCTGCGAAGGAAAAGCTGCCCGATTATTCGCCTACGCTACGCGATATGAAAGCCCGTCTTGATCAGATCGACCAGCATATCGCGAGCATCAACGAGAAACCCGCGATGCGCCTCACGCCGCTGAGCCTTGCCGCCGAAAGTCACCAAGCATCGATGGCTTATGGTGCCGAGGATCGTAAATCCGTCGGTAAAGCTCGCGACGCGCTTTCAGAGTCACTTGGCCGCGTTGAGGGCATGATCAAGCAGCGACGGTCAAACGACGAGCAGGACTGGTGGGTGACGTGGGCGGCAACCGGGGGTGTTCTGTTTGGCGCGTTCATGGCCCTGATCGGGGTCGCGACTTGGAGTTGACGTCGGCTAGGGTTGTCTGCGGTTTTTACGCGGACAGCAAAATGTTCAACGCGTTATGTCCGGAACGCGCCTGATCTCAGCCGTTCCCGGCCGCGAAATATTTGCTCGAAAGCAGACGCCCGACGCTCTGTGCCGCCAAGCGCCGACATTTTATGCCAGGATCGCATGACTTGACCGGCCACCTCGGCTAGACTTCCGACATGGCAGGGACTTTCAACGATCTCTTGAACCAGAGCGGAATTGTCCCAGGCGAGGTTGCCCTCCTGCGCCACCATACTCCCGTTAGCGGCGTTTCCGCCGCGACCCTCGCCGATCTCTGGCGCGACGACCCGGCAGGCTTCACTCTCTATCAGGACACACAGAAGAGTAATCGACCGATATTTCGGACGCGGAAGATCTGGGCAGCCTTTGTGTGTCCCGCGCCCGGCGAAACGCTCTTCGTCGGGCTTTTCGATGCCGAGCTGGCGCGAACCCAAGTCGCGGATTGGCTCTGTCCCTACCGTGGAGATCAACCAGCCGGCGGCGACCCGGTGGATCGCTTCATCACCAGTCTGCGCTCCGAACTATCGGAACAGATCGGTAAACTCCAGGTCGACTGGCCGACCGCGAACGTCCGCAGTTGGAGGCGCAAAGCCGACAATATCATCTTGCCGCTGGTTTCTGGCACTTTCGTATCACAGCCAAGCGAGCCACTTCATGATGCGGCCCTTGTCGCTGCGCTCGAAACGCTTGGGTTCACGCAGCGCAAGACAACAAGCAAAATCGTGCAGCTCCGTCGCGGAGATCTTATCGTCTATGTGAAGCGTAAAACCCTGACGCGGCCACTGGTTGTCCATCCCAGCTTCGTAGATCGCGCCCATGATCTGATCGCGCTCGGCGACGTCGATATTGCATTACCGCCGCGCAGCTATGTGAACGCCCACCTCCGGGAGTTTCCCGAGTATGTTGCCGGACATCGGGCGACCATCGGACGACACGGTTTCGCGCTCGGGGTCAAACCAGCGAACCTTGCTCAGGTCATCGCGCTGCTTGATGACGCGAGCCGAATTGAAACCGACGATGGGTCAGTCCGCATCGTGGCGCCGACTGAAGATCCGCTCACTGAAAAGGAGCGCCTGCGGGCGGCGCGCATCGGACAAGGCGACTTTCGCAGTGCTCTGATCGCGGCATGGAACGGAACCTGTCCCGTTGCCGGCGTCGATCATCTTCCGATCCTACGAGCTTCTCACATCAAACCTTGGAAGGATGCGAGCAACACCGAGCGCCTTGACCCGTTCAACGGCTTGCTTCTTAGCGCTCATGTCGATGCGCTCTTCGACCGTGGGCTGATCAGCTTCGAAGATGACGGCAAGCTTCTCATATCGAGAGCATTGTCACGAGCAAACGTCTCCCGTCTTGCGATTGCTCCAAACAGCAAGATCGTTGGCCTCAAACCCCAGCATGCACCTTACCTTGCCCACCATCGAACGCGCTGTTTTATCTCCTGAGAGCTACTAAAAGATGGACCTTGATCGCTATAGTGACGCAGCCTCAAAGGAGATGAGCTGGTGCCTTGATCGGCTACGGACCGAAGGCATCGGCGCACTGTGGCGGTCGGGGATTTCGCTAGGCGCGATCGGGCTCAATGACATTCTTGATGTCCGAGGCAGAGAAATCAGCGAATTCCTCGCTTTGCCTCCCGGTCAGCGTGCAAGGCGGCTTGCCAAGATGACCAATACTGTTGAGCGGCACGGCTTCCTGATCGCAGCGACCTATCATGTGCGGTGCGCCGCTGCTTGGCTAGAGATCGCCTGCCGATATGGCGTCTCGGCAGGGTACAATCCGCAACCTCGATTTCTTCTTGGCCAAGCTTCTGCAGCAGCGCGAGACTTAATCGACGGCTTTCCGACGTTATGGCCATTCGAAGACGAAGCAGACTACCCGGATCCATTTGGGCCGGGCGAGCCATAACTCCAGCGCTTCAGGGCGAGTCCGCCACCTCTTCGTCAGATTCTGCCCGCGCGTTGGCAGCAGGGTCGTGGTCGTTGAAAAGATCCTTGAACTGTTCATCTGTCAGGCTGTCGATACCAAACTCACCATAGTCGGGATGATCAACAAATCGCCAGCCATGAACAGGATGCAGGTCGACCGAGTGGAATGGTCCGACACAGAGATTCTTCGCGCAATAATAGTGACCGACGAAGGGGTTTCTCTCCCATTCGCGCTTGATGAAGCCGGCTCCCAACGTACCCTTGATGAACCAAGGCTGCGGTCCGAATGCACAGAATTGCTGCTCGATGATGCGAGTAAGCAGGCCAGCCGCCAGCAACGCATCCGCCCGGAGTTTCGATGCAGTGTCCAGGTTGAAATGGATCGAGCGGTTACGAAGCTGCTCCAAATCCTTGAAAGCCGCAACGACGGCTGGAAGAAGAATCTGCCAGGCCTCGAGCGTATCGATTACCAATGACCATCGATCGAACGAAGCCTTCCGATACACATTCTTATATTGCGGCGTGGCCTTAAAGTGATCCCGCAAATCCAGAATGAGGTGGTTGAGGATACGCTCGCCAAGCGCGCAGGCGCCGGTGAGGGCGGCATAATAGGCTCCGCTCACAAATGCGGTGCGAACATGATCGAACATGACGTTGTGGTGGGCTACGATCGAAAATGGCTTCGTCCCAAAAGCAGCAAAATCCTCGACCTTCCGGTCGATGTCGTAGCTGCCATATTCAGCGGCGAGGCCTGCCACGAGCTGCTCGCGCCGCCTCTGCCATTGCTCTCGTGTCTCCTCGCTCCACTCTTCGCGTGGAGCATCCTGGAGGTCCATCGCCCGTGAGTCGAAGTCGAAACTGAAGATACGGAAGCGCCGTGCGCCGCGGTCGCTGACCCCGGGGACGCGTCGACTTCCCACAATGTCATCGCTCATAGCGTCTTCCGGCGAGGTCGCCTCCTTGTTCTCCGTTCGACACCAGCATCGCCTCGCTCCGCATCACAGCCGGTAGGCTTGTGCAATCGGCAGTCCGGCCGGGCCCGAGAATCCGGCAAACCTCAACTAGATATTCGTCCGGAACCCTCATCCGGGCGTTTTGCAGAGCGGCTTGCAGCATGACCGCAATCTGCTCTTCATTCAGCACGCCGCGCGTTACCGGACTCAGCATCAATTCTGCCGAGCTGACAATCGGCAGGGCCGGGAAGCGGCGACCCGCGAGGGCGATCGCCTTGCGCTCGTCAATCATCGCGGTCCCGCCAATCTGGATGGCGTGCGCAAGCGTTGCGGCCTCGCCGTCATCGAGGGTCTCGCTGATCGACCCGACGACGAGCCCCATGAACAAGCCTTCTGCGTCCGCGTGAAGCTCCGCGACTTCGACCAGCCCCATCTCGATCAGCTCGGCCATCCTCTCGGCCGTGGCCCGCCCCTTGTCGCGGCCGCGCTCCAGTTCACCGAGCACGATGCGTGGGAGGATGGGTGGCCGGGCCATCGTACGCAGGATCGTTGCGGCCTGTCCCCCTGCGATGATGTTGATCCAGACGCTGGCATCCGCGACAAGCGGACGGCCATCATCAACCCAGGAACGAGGGGGACTCATCGGTCTCCGCTCCTTCCGCTTCGAATTCGTCGATCAGCTCGCGGGCATCCACACGGTCGATGTGCAGGAGACGCGCGACCTGGCCTTCGCTGATCAGATCGCGGCGCCATGCTTCGCTCGCCATTAGGCTCATGCGCATCGACACTTGCCGCCGCGCATCCACCCTTGCGTCATCGGCCGGGATCGCGTCGCCGAGGACTTCGCGGGCCTGGATGTCGGTGATACCGCCCTGATGCGCGAACCAGTCCCAAGTTCCGGCCTTGGTCAGGCCCAGCTCCTCGAGCCGCCGGACCATCGCTTCGCGCGACACGCCGAAATAATGCGCGAGCAGGATGATGTGCCGGCGGGTCAGCTTGGCAGCACCCGCAGTCAGCTCCTGGAATTTCGCTGCGACCGCCCGTGCCGGGGTCAGGAAACAGCGCCCGAACGCATTGGCATAACGTTCTTCGCGGTTCGATTCCGGGGAATTGGCATGGAGAGCGTCGGGGGACCTCCGGGTCGAAATGAAATGGCCAAGCTCATGCGCGCCGGTCTGGGTCCGCCGGTCGCGCGGATGGGCGGCGTTCAACAATATGCATGCGCCGATCGCGTCGTCGAACGCATAGAGACCGGAAATTTTGGGGTCGATGCGGCGGATGAACACGCGCGCGCCCAGCTGCAGTTCGAGCAACGAGACAATGTCGTGGATCGGCGCCAGGCCAAGGCCCAGCAACTGCCGCAGCTCCCATGCATCCTGTTCAGCCTGGAGGAGAACATTGCCCGGTAGTAAGGGCCGTTCGGGCGGATCGAACCTTACGCGCTTGATGCCGAGGAGATTTTCCAGCTCAAGCTCGGCCTGCACGAGGCTGTTGAGCAGGTTGATCGCCGGGTCGATTTCTTCGCCCTGTTCGCCAGCTTTGCGGAAGCGCGGTCGTAGGTCGACCTTCGCGCTGTCCTGCCGGAGCAGCACGTTCAGCGAGGTTCCGTAGAGCGCCGCCAGCTTCTGCAGTTCGTCGACGCGCGCGCGGCGCTGCCCCTGCTCGATCGCGACAAGCGTGGTCCGCGCGACATTGAGCGCCGCCGCCGCCGCCGCCTGGGTCATCTTAGCATTCTCGCGCGCGTCGCGCAGGAGTTCGCCAATGCCTTCGGGGGTCAGGGAACCGGTGATCATTGCCATGGCGACACCATCGCGATCCGCGACACGAACGATTCCTTGCCGAGGCTCGCGAGGAAGGCGAGCCATTCCGACCGGTGCCGTTCGAGCAGATCGAACAATTCCCGCTCCGCGACCGCCGCCTCTATCCCGAGCCCGTCGGCGGTCTCATGCGCAACGCGCCGCACCGCGCGGCGATGCAGGTCCGAGCGTGCGAGCGCGGCAAGATGATCGAGGTGCAGAATCCCCGCAATGGCATAATCCTCGAACGCCTTGCTCATCCGGGCGAACCCTTTGACGGTGCCGCCGCGAATGTCGCTCGCACCGAGATCTTCCCAGATATATTCGTCAGACGCCTCGACGATCCCGGCGGTGTGCATGCTCATGCGGCGCAGCATGCAGGCCGCGCAGATACCGCACTGCCGGCGGCGGCCGTCGAAACTGACACGCCGGGAATCCTGCCAGCAGGAGCGGGTGTCGTGCCAGCTCGGGGCCGCCTCCAGCGCCTGCGCCGCAGCTAGGGTCTCGCCCTTGGTGTACCAGATGCGCGGATATTCGTAGGTCGGGACGCTTTTTCCCATGGCCGCGAACAGCTTCTCAATGCGCTGGGTGAAAGCGGGATGGACGCGATAATCGGGATAGATCTGGCCGCTCGACGCGATAATCGGGCCGAGAGCGCCTTGTCCGCTCTCGGTAACGACGATGCGGTCGACCTCCGCCAGCTGCGCGGCAATGCCGGTAATGATGGCGAATTTGAACCCGCGCGAGCGCGCAGAGGACTCGACGCGCTGGCGCTTGCCCAGCTTCACTTCGAACGGAACTGCGGTGAACCGACGCTGCTTGCGCGGGGTCCCCTTGGTGTCGGCGCCCTTGGTGCCGAGACGGACCCGCACCAGCCCGCCTTGTTCCTCGGCGCCGACTATGGCGGCCACGGCGCGTGAATCGAGACCGTCACTATAGGGCATGATGATCTTGTCAGGGGTGGAGAGATCGAGCTTACGTGGCCCGACCTTCACGACATCGTTCCGCCGCCGGATGAAACTCAATTCCCAGCGATCGCCGGTGAGAAACGCGAGCGCTTCCTCAAGCGCCTGCCGCACGGCCGGCTTGTCCCAAAGCGCATCCTCATGGACCGCGACGCGCAGATCAAACGCGCGCGCCCAGCCCCACGCCGGACGGCGCACGCTCAAATCGCAATACTCGACGGCAGCAGCGATGATCATAAGGTCGACCAGTTCGGGATGCCAGTCGGCGAAGAAGAAGTCTTTCAAACCTTCGATCGACAACGTGATGCTCTTCCCGAGGATGGCACCCTGCGCTTCTTCGCGCAGCCGCTCGCCCTCTTCGACGGCGTCGATCCGCACGCCTGCCGCATCCGCCACATGATAAGCCTTCACATTCACAGCGGTACCCCGTCGTCCAACCCGGAATAGGTGGCAACGGCCGGAGCCTGAGGAGCATCCGCGGTGCGAAGCACTTGCCGCGCCACCGCGGAAATATCTATCTCGCCATGGGCGCCTTCGAGACGCGACCGCACCGCGCGAGCGCGCTGATCGGACGCCTCGCGGAACATATGCTCTTCGACCTGGCGAAATCCTGCGAGCAGCCGATCGGAAACGGTGCCCTCGGCCGCCTGTTGCAGGGCGTCGGCCGGAGCGCAACCACCATTGAGCGCATCAACCGCATTGCGCAGGAAGCTCGCTTCCATTGGCGAGCTCGCTTGCGCGTGCATCGAGCGAAGATCGGCGATCGGCAGATCGCGGAACAGGCCGGGATCATCCGGGCCGATGATCAGGCTCGACACCTTGCTCAGGAAGCCCGGCGACAGTTCGGCGCGGCAATCTCGCTCGGCGGCCGCATGCAGCGCATCGGCGATCTCGCGCGTCGAGAAGGCCTGAACATATGCGCATTTGGCCGCGAGCTTCCAGCGCGGCGACATAGGCAGTGAACGATAGGGTCCATCACTCATGGCAGATCTCCTGGGACCCTAACTACTCGCGAACCTGACATTGTCAAATATATTTTTGTACATAGCTGACATTCTTACGGAAGGCTTCTCATAATCGCGCTCCCTAGCTCGCGTACAAGGCCGACTTCGCATGCCGCCAGCGCATCAGCTGTCGACGACGCATTCGCTCCGTGTCCCAAGAATCTCTAGATGCCGAGGATCATATCGGTCTTTTGCTTCCGCGCGCAGCATACTAGTGAGCGGCCGGGTGGTTGGGATCAGGAGCGCGGCGGATGAACATATGCCCTGACTGTTTCGAGAACGAAGGCTTGGGTAGAAGGATTGCTCAGGTGCGCCCCAAGGTATCTCAGGGTCAGTGCGATGAGCATCCCAACCGCAAGGGTATCCCGATTGAGGATCTGGCGAAGATCGTCGATCCGGTGTTCCGCGAGCTTTTTTGGTCGACGGCGGACGACGGTAATATTTGGCGCCAAGACCGGGGCAGCGATCTACTCGACACGCTCTATGATCTTACCGGCGCGATCGACGATGATATAAATCGGGCTTTGATTGGCGCATTGGTCGATCAGGATGACTACTGGCCGCCCGACGGAGAAGAGCCCTATTATGACGAAGAGGCGCTCTATGTCCTGCAGGACGACCAGTCCGGTTTGCACCTGCATGATTGGAACACGTTTCGACGAAGCCTGATGTTTGAGAGCCGCTTCTTCAATCCGGATGCGGAGCAGGCGCTGGGTAGGATTTTCGACGGTATCCAGCAACTGCGCGATGCCAATGGCAAGGGGCCGGTGTATCTGATCAAGCCGGAGGCGCCTGAAGCGCATTTTTTCAGGGCCCGAATCGCTAATAGCCGGGATGAGGCACAGCGGATCAAAGCGGATCTAGCGCGGGAACTGGGCCCTCCTCCCGAGCAGCTGCGCAAGGCAGGGCGCCTTAATCCATCTGGCATCAGCGCCTTTTATGGGGCCTTTGATCTTCCAACCTGTATTGCGGAGCTCCGCCCGTCGGTCGGCGGCGCGGTGATATCGGCAAAGTTCAAGCTCTTGCGTCCAATCTGCGTGCTCGACACGACCCTGTTCGCCGATAGACCCCAAGCGGTCAATCTGTTTGCTGCGGGCGCGTTGAAGCGCAAGCGGCAATGGACGTTTATGCAGACTTTCATGGAGGAGATCGCGCAGCCCGTCTTCCCGGGTGAAGAACATTTGCAGTATCTTCCGACACAAGCTGTTGCCGAGTTCCTGAACAGGCGCTTCAAATTGAGCTTTGCGGGCGAGAAACGCGCTATCGATGCGGTGATCTTCCGCTCGGCCCAGCGGCCGGAAGGACGCAACATTGTAATTCTTGGGGATGCGGCGATCGTCGAGACGGCCGCCGTCAAGGACGAGGCAGTTGGCCCGATAGAACATGACGAATTCGACATCTGGTTCGAGCAAGAACTAGAGGTTGTTAGGGCGGACAAGAAGCCAGGCTTGGCGATCGAGCCCGAGACCGTTCGCTGGACCCGCATAGACAGCGTGGAGTTTCGCCCCAAGGGCGGAGTTGACGATGATGCCGATGGGTACGACGATCTCCTGTAGGAAGCGCCTACTCCCGCCATACCAGGTTCTGATCGACAATTTTTGCCGATCGACCAGTGCCGCGCACGTGGCGATAAGGTCGCATCATCGGTGAATTTCCGGACGAGCAATGTCAGCTTTCGCCGAATGGTGATTCAAAAGCGCCTGTCTGCTGTCGGCCAACCTTGATCAGCGCGCCCTTGCACTTGGCGGGCTCAATTGTCGCCGACTCATAGCGGTGGCTTGTAGCGCGACCACGACACTGCAGCTTCGACCTGATCCCGGTCATCGGGCATTCTGTGACGACATTTCGCCGACATCAAATTATGAGCAAACCTCGTTTTGCAACGTGTCAGACGCGCTCAGCGTCGGAAACCAGATGACCAGTTTGACAACCTTTTCAGGCGGCGCTGGATCGATCCATCCGCCTTGAAGCGTTTCAATTCGATGATCGTCGTGCCTGGCGTTACGGATAAGCATCGCCCGTGACACCGGGGCAAAGGTCAGGGCCAGTTTTCGCGGGGGCCAGCCCAATCGGACCAATCTCCCCTTTCTCGACAGCTAGGCTTTTACCAACGCCCCTGGGACGGCACGGCCGAATATATGCGAAAGCCTGAATTCTAATAGCTTGCCGCAAGCAAGTGTTGACCCGTGTGGGGGCGGGGCATTATGGTGCGCAAATTACAACACCGCAGGGTTCTCGGACGCCCGCGAAGGGAGGATGATACGGATGAGAGACAACCATAGCGGCTTTCTCTCGCCATATCGGGTTCTGGACGTCACGAATCATCGCGGTGTGCTGGCCGGGCACATCTTGGCCCAACTGGGTGCAGATGTGGTTCATATGGAGCCGCCAGGCGGCAGTGATGGTCGACTTCAGCCTCCTTTCGCGCCCGATTGGAGTCAAGGTGAAGACTCGTTCTATTGGGCCGCCTACGCCTCTGGGACGCGTTCGATTGTCTGCGATCCGGCGACGGATTCGAAGACTTGGGCGAAGTTGCTAGGATCGGCGGATATTCTGCTTGATTCCACCGCTCCCAGTGACGGTCGCCCGGACTGGCTCGATCCGGCTGCAGTGGCGGCGCTTAATCCCAGGCTCGTTCACGTATCCATCACGCCTTACGGCCTCACTGGCCCCAAAAAGGACTGGCTGGACAGCGAACTGATCCTCTGGGCTGCGGGCGGGCCACTGTTACTCACCCGCGACAACGAGGGCCGGCCGCTTCGGCTCAGCGCCCCTCAGGCCTATCTACACGGCGCTGCAACCGCCGCCGGAGCTGCCCTGATCGGGCATGCCGAGCGCGGGCGCAGTGGAATGGGGCAGCATATCGATCTCGCCATTCTTCAAACCCTTCCGCAATGCACTCTCGGCGCGGTGCTTGCCGAATCCATCGGTCATGAGAATTTCGTGCCCCGACCCGGCGCCACATTATCGGGCGGCAAGGGTGGGCCAATGGATCTCAGCGGAAGCGGCTCGCTTACCCGGCGATCGAAGTGGCCGATTGCCGACGGGCTTGCGGAAATGCACTTGGCGATGGGACCCGCGACCGGTCCGTCGACCAATAAATTGTTCGCTTGGATGATCGAGGAGTCCGCGCTTCCCGAGACCTTTCACGACTGGGACTGGACGACGCTGCACGGACGGCTCGAAAGCGACATCAGCTGGGAAATGCTCGAGGAGGCTCGCCGCCATGTGTCGGCCTTCCTCGCGCGATTCCGCAAAGCGAACCTCATGCAGATCGCGCTCGATCGCGGCATCCGTATCGCACCGATCGAAACGATTGCCGATCTGCTGGCGAGCGAACAGTTTGCGGCGCGCGGCTTCCTCGCCACGGTGGCCGGCCCGGAAGGAAACTATTCGCTGCCTTGGGGCTTCGGCGGTGCATGCCCGGACGGATTCGCGCGCCCGACTGCCGCGCCGAGGCTTGATGCCGATCGCGCGCAAATTCTCGGCGAATGGTCAGCAACCAGCCAGCCCGAAGAAATCGCAGCCGAGCCCTCGTTGCAACCCCTCGCCGGGCTCAAGGTGCTCGACCTTGCTTGGGTCGTGGCTGGCCCTCTCATCGGCCGAAATCTCGCCGACTATGGCGCGACGGTTATCCGACTAGAGTCGGCAAAGCGTGTCGAGACGGCGCGATTGATGGGACCATTCCCAGCGGGCGATTATGATGTGCAGCGATCCGCCCTCTATGAGACCTGCAACGCCGGAAAACTCGGCCTGTCGCTCGACTTGTCCAAGCCGGAAGCACGTGACATCGTGCGTTCGCTGGCGCGCTGGGCGGATGTCCTCGTTGAATCCTTCACGCCCGGGCAGATGGCGCGTTGGGGGCTGTCTTATGACGAGCTGGCAAGAGATAATCCGGGTCTGGTCATGGTCAGTACGTCATTGACCGGTCAATCAGGACCGTTCGCCAGCTACTCGGGTTACGGCAACCATGGCGCAGCGATCGCTGGCTTCCAGAATCTCGTTGGAATGGAGGGGGCGACCCCGGTTGGACCCTATGGCCCCTATACGGATTTCGTCGCGCCGCGCTTCGGTATCCCCGCCACGCTGGCTGCGCTGGACCATCGTCGGCGTACCGGTCGGGGATGTTGGCTCGACGTGTCGCAGACCGAAGCTGGCGTCCAGTTCCTTGCCGCCCAGATCGCAGAAACATCGGTTACGGGAAATGTTCAGGGACCGATGGGCAATCGGGACCTCGCCATGGCCCCGCACGGCGTTTTCCGGACCAATGCCGAGGATAGCTGGATCGCAATCGCGGTGCAGTCGGATGCGCAATGGGAACGCCTTGCGGCGATCGCGCAAATCGACGAGCCCGCATGGAAAACATTCCAGGGGCGGAAGAGCGACGAGGACGCCTTGGAACGTCGGCTCGAGCAATGGGCTAGGCAGCAGGAGGTCACGGTCATCGAACAGCTTCTGCAGGAAAACGGCATCCCCGCGCATCGTCTGGTTTCGATCGAAGAATTTGGCAATGATCCTCAGATTGTGGCGCGTAATCACCTCGTCCATCTGCCGCATTCTCTCTCGGGCACCGCCGTCGTCGAGGCGTCGCCATTCCAGCTCGCGCGCACGCCCGCCGAATACGCACGATCCGCGCCCTGTTACGGGCGCGACAACGCGCATGTCTTGCGAGACATTCTGGGGCTGGATGCGGCGACGATCGAGGCGCTCGAAGCGGCCGGGATACTCACCTGATCGCGAACCGCTCGGCGCATTTGGTGCGGGACGGGCGGGAAGGAGATCGCGCTGAAGAGAGGCGCAATGGCGTAGCAGTGCTTCACGCCCTTTGCTCGGGGCGGCGCCGCCATTGGGCGTCAAGCCATTAGGCGACCAGAGCGTTCAGCGCTCCGTCCACCGCAATGACCGAGCCGTTGACGAAGGCTCCCGCATCGCTTGCCAGCATGACGACAGGGCCGACCAACTCTTCGATCCTGCCGAGGCGGCGCGCAGGCATTTGCGCGATGCGTTCGATTCCGGTCGGACTGTCGAAAAATTCCTCGTTCAGCTCGGTCTTGAACCAGCCCGGTGCCAGAGCATTGACGCGAATATTATGCTTGCCGAGATCGATCGCCATGGCGCGCGTGAGCTGGATGACTGCGCCCTTCGACGCACAATAGCTCGCCAGCCCGGGTTGCACGCCCAGTCCCAGCACCGACGCCACGTTGATGATCGAGCCGCCCTGCTTGGCCGCTACGAGCCGGCGAGCAGCCATCTGACCCACATTCCAGACGCCCCGAAAATTGGTGTCGAAAACCGCATCCCGGGCCGCCGGTTCGATCTTCAGGAAATTACGGGCATCGGTGACGCCGGCATTGCTCACGATGACATTCACAGTGCCATAGGCGCGCTCCGCGGCATCGAAAGCCCGCTCGATGCTCTCGGCGTCGGTCACATCCGCTTGCGCGGCCAGCGCGCTTCCTCCCGACTGCTCGATTTCCCGCACGAGGCCGTCGAGGCGGTCCGCGCGGCGCGCCACCGCAACGACGCGTGCGCCTGCCGCGGCCAGGCCCAGCGCAAGCTCCCGGCCGATACCGCTCGACGCGCCGGTGACAAGGGCAACACGCCCGGAAAGCGAAAACAGGTCAGCGTTCACGAATAGATCCTTGCTTCTGAAGGGGCGTCGAGGTCGGTCAGGAGCTCCAAGGCAGCTTTAGCGCCCTCGTGCCGCGACAATTTTCCCTGCGACATGTGTTCCACGATTGTGGTCAGGCGCGGGTCGGACGTGCCGAGCAACAGCGCGGCCGCGGCGTCGGCAACGTCCTGAGCGAGCGTCGATCGTGATATCCCGCCTCCGGCGGCGGCGTCGGGCGGGCCGGCCGGAAGCCCAGCGAACCTGTCGTCGATCGCGTCGCCGAGCGCCTTGAGGCCGTCCCGAGTTTGCGTCGATACCGACAGCATGGACCGGCGTTCCTCATGGCCCCGGTGGTGCAGCATGGCTTTCAAATGTGTGGCCGTTCGCGCGGCGTCGGGCAGATCCGCCTTGTTCACGACCAACAGGTCGGCGATTTCCAATACGCCGGCCTTCATCGCCTGCATCTCGTCGCCAAGGCCGGGTGCGCACACGACGATCTTCACATCGGTCAGGTTGGCAACTTCGACTTCTGACTGACCCGTGCCGACGGTTTCGACGATCACGAGGTCCATATCGGCGGCCGCCAGTAGATCCATGACCGATCTTGTGGTTCGCGTCACCCCGCCGAGGTGGCCGCGCGCAGCGAGCGACCGGATGAAAACGTCCGGATTTGCGCTGTGCGCCGCCATGCGAACGCGATCGCCCAGCACCGCACCGCCGCTGATCGGGCTCGATGGATCGACCGTCAGGATCGCGACGCGGCGGTATCTCGGCAGCAATTCGGGCAAAAGCGCATTGATGAGCGAGGACTTGCCGGCGCCCGGTGGCCCGGTCACGCCGAGGGTTCGGCACCGGCTGGCCCGGCCGCGCACCGCGACCGCCAGTTCGGTTCCTACCGCCGTGCGGTTTTCGATCGCGGTGATGGCGCGCGCAATCGCCAGCGGATCGCGATCGCGGACCGCCTTCAGCAGCGAAGCCGCGTCAGATCCTGCGCGCGTCCCGGTCAAACGTGACTCCGATAGGCGCGGGCAAGGCGATCGAACGTCGCGACAACATCGGTCAGCGGTGCGCCGCCGCGGAAGATTTCCCGGACGCCCACGGCTTCGAGCGGCGCGACGTCGAACGGACGAATGACCCCGCCGACCACCACCGGCAAATCGGGGACTTCGCGACGCTGTAGCTCGGCGACGATCTTTTGCGTGGTTTCGACCTGGCCTCCCGACATGAAGCTCAGCCCGATAATATCGACGTCTTCCTGGAGCGCGACGGTGACTACATCTTCGGGCTGCTCATAGTCGATCAGCACCACTTCCATCGCGGCGTCGCGCAGCGCGAGCGCGATGGTCGCAATGGCGCGATCATGGCTGTCGATGAAGCTCTTGGTCAGGAGGACGCGCGGCTGCGGCGCAGTATCTGGCATGGCGATCGGTTTCCTATTTGTTGCGCCCGAAGACTTCGTGAAGAATGGCCTGCATCTCGCCGAGCGTTGCATCGGCTTCGGCGGCGGCGACAAGGTTTGCCATTACCGACCCGATCGCCCGGCCTTCGTTGACCTCGACCGCCGCACGGCGCAGGTCTTCAAGCGCCGCCGCGCAGCGCGTCGCATCGCGTTCGCGGCGGTGCCGCTCGACGTCGGCGATCGCAAGGCGCGCGGCTTCGGGATCGGGCTGGAACACCGCAAATTGCTCGGGTTCGTCGGTGGTATATTTGTTGACGCCGACCATCGTTCGCGCGCCGCTCTCGATTTCCTGACGCCATTGGTAGGCGGCGGCAGAGACCTGCTGTTTGATCCAGCCTGACTCGATGCAGGCGATCAGCCCGCCGCGGTCGTCGATGTCGGCGATGATCTCGAACACCCGGCGTTCGATCTCGTCGGTGAGCGCTTCCACATAATAGGATCCGCCGAACGGGTCGGACACATGAACGGCGCCGGTTTCCTCAGCAATGATCTGGCTTGTGCGCAGCGACAGCGTCACCGCTTCTTCGGTCGGCAGGCCGAGTGCCTCGTCATAGGCGTTGATCGTCATGCCGTTGGCGCCGGACAGGACGGCCGCCAGCGCGCCATAAGCGTTGCGGACGAGATTGTTCAGCGGCTGCTGCGCGGTCAGCAGCGACCCTGCGGTCTGGGCATGGATGCGCGCTTGGAGCGAACCGCTTTTCTTGCAGCCGAAACGCTCGCGGTTCACCTTCGCATAGACGCGCCGCAGCGCGCGGGTCTTCGCGACCTCTTCGAAGAAATTCTCGCCGTAGCGGACGTGAAATCCGAAGCGTGGTACGACGGTGTCGGGGTCGATGCCGAGCTTCACGCACTCCTCGTTGACCGCAATGATCGCAGCGATCGAATAGGCGACGGCTTGGACGTTCGTGGCGCCGGCTTCGCAGATATTATGCTCGCTGATGGTGAGGGGATTCCACAGCGGCACATGCTCGGCGCAATAGGCCGCGATGTCGGCGATCAGCCGGTAGCTGCCGCGCGGCGAGAAGTTCGTTCCGCCGCTATGGCCAAAGAAATCCCAGATATAGTTGGTGAGATTGCCGCCAAGCTTGTCGAATGCAAAGCCGCGGCGCTTGGCCGCTGCGAGATACAGCCCGAGCATGGCCGGCGACCCCGCGTTGAGGACCATCGAGACCGTCGTTTTCGCCAGATCCTTGCCGTCGAGCAGGATCTCGTAATCGCGCGCCTTGCAGACCGAAATGCCGCAGTCGCCGATGCTGCCGCGCACCCCGGGGTGGTCGGGATCATAGCCCATCGACGTCGGCATATCGAAGATGAAATTATAGGCTTCGCGATCGAAATAGCCCTTCGAGCCGCCCTGTTCGAGCAGAAGATCCATCCGCTCGCGGGTCTGCGAGGGCAGGCCGAAGCCAATGATCTGGAGGTCCATCCACGGCTGGAACTGATAATGGATCGGGTAAATGCCGCGCGTATAGGGATATTGCCCGGGCATTTCGGCTTCGTTGCCATGACGGTCGAGCCCACCGTAAACCGGATCGACCTCGACGCCCGAGCGGTTGCGCGCGACAAAGGAGCGATCCTTGTACCGCGCCGACACCGTTTGCTGCCAAAGCGCATAGGGGCTCTCTTCCGGCTTCGTGTCGGCGCTAATCATGAGACTGACGGCTCCCTTTCAGGCTTTGGGTCTGCGACGACCGCGTCGCGAGCGTGCAAGCGGTCACGCCGCGAAAATGGTCTTCAGATGAAGTGTGTCATTATATTCTTTGACCGCCGCGATGCGGCCATCACGGATCGTGAACAGAAAGTGATATTCATTATTGTAGATGCGCCCGTTCGTGATCTCGCCATGCGCTTCGACCTCGGCAGCGACCTTGTCGCCTTCGCCGATCATGCCGCGGATCCGCATGTCGATACCGCCCGGGATCTTCGCGCCGATACCGCGCAGGACGGCGCTGATCCCTTCCTTGGTCTTCATTCCGGCCTGCGGAAGCTGGTCGGGCTTGCCGCCGATCCACCAGGTCGCGTCGTCGGTTAGGCTGTCAATCAGACCGTCGGCATCGCCGCTTCCGAATTTGGCCAGAAACTGTTGGACAATGGCTTTGTTTGCTTCGATCGACATGGCTTTACTCCGGTAAGATGGTGCGTGAGAGCTGGTGTTCAGGAACGGACGAGATCGGCCGGCACGGCAATTTCCATGCCGAGCAGGATTTGCGCATAGCCCTTGCCCTGCGGATCATTGCGCAGCGAGGCGATGCCGCCGCCGCCCAGAACGTCGTAGAGCATGAAGTTGAGGCCATGGATGCCGGGGAGGTCGAAGCGCCGCACTTCAGCGGGCGCATAATGTTGGAACAGGGCGCCCACGACATCGGGCTGCAGTGCATGCCGGATGTAGGGAAGAAATTCGGGCCGCCGCGCAATGATGCCGATATTGGCGTGATTGCCCTTGTCGCCGCTGCGGCCCCACGCGAGCTCGATCAGCGGAACTTTGGTACGGCCGGTCGCAGCAAGCGGTGTGGACCGTTCGGGCTCCTGATCGACTGGCGGGTTGGCGGAAGACGGCCTTGGCACATCCGGCAGAGCGACCACTTGTCCTTCGACTTCGACATTCACCTGGACGTCGACGATCGCCTTGTCGACCGCAGTCGAAAAGAGGCGGACGAGCGGCATGACCTTGGGGCGGTTGCCACCCATGCCGGTAAATCCGGGCGCCATCGACGTGCCGGCGGAGGTGAATTCGCGGACCAGCAGCTCCAGCGCCTTGGGATCGCCATGCTTCGCGGCGATCTTGAGCACAACCTCGCGCGCGCCTCGCGCCTGGCTGTTCGCGCCATAGCTCGATTCGGCGCCGATGATCTCGATCGAAGTCTCGCTGAACGGCGCTGAACCCGCCGCGGACAACAGCGACGAGACTCGCGTCACAACTGCTTCGCCCACCTTGGCTGCCTTGCTGGCAGCAGCCTCACCGATAATCGTCCAGGTCGCGCCGACGCGGTAGCCATCCTGCCAGGTTGCGCTGGCCTTGTAGGTTTCGGTCGGTGCACGGCCGCGTGCGCCGGTGACCCGCACCCGCCCGTTATCGGTTTCTTCGATCTCGACCGACCGCCAGTCGCAGCTGACGTCGGGAAGGAGATAGGCCGCGGGATCGCCGATTTCGTAAACGAGCTGCTCGCTGACCGTGCCGCGCGAGACAAGGCCGCCGGTCCCTTGCGGCTTGATGACGTCGAACGCACCATCGGCGTCGATCACTGCGATCGGATAGCCGATATTCGCCCAGTCGCCGACATCCTGCCAATCGGTGAAGAGACCGCCGGTCGCCTGCGCTCCGCACTCGATAATGTGGCCGGCGAGCGATCCGCCCGACAGGCTGTCGAAGTCCGACATGGACCAGCCGAACGCGTGAATGCACGCGCCAAGCACGGTCGCGCTATCGACGCAGCGACCCGTGACGACGATGTCGGCGCCGGCATCCAATGCCGCCGCGATCGGTGCGGCCCCCAGATAGGCATTGAGGCTCATCAGCCGCGACGGCATCGCGGCGCCCGAGAACATTTCCCTACTGGTCTGAAGCTCGGGCTGCATCGCGATCAGATCGTCGCCAGTGACCACGCCGACCCGCAGGTTCAAGCCGGCGGCCGCAATTTTTGCCCGAAGCGCTTCCGCGCAGGCCGATGGATTGACGCCCCCGGCATTCGCAATCAGCTTCACCCCGCGTTCGGCGATCCGCGGCAGGTGACGCTCGACCAGGCTGACGAAATCGGTCGCATAGCCCAGCGATGGATCCTTCGCGCGGGCGCGGGCGAGGATCGACATCGTGACTTCAGCCAGATAGTCGAAGGAGATATAGTCGAGACCGTCATGCTCGAGCAGCTGGGGCAGGGCGATCGAGCTGTCGCCCCAAAATCCCGATGCGCCGCCGATGCTGATTGTTCGCTGCGTCATGCCGGCTCCCCCTCGACGATGAAGAGGATGTCGCGCGCCGCTACCTGCTGGTTCGCGGCGACCGCAACGGTGGTGACTTTGCCACCGATCGGCGCGATGATCTGCTGTTCCATCTTCATCGCCTCGAGCACCGCAAGCACGTCGCCGCGGGCCACGAGCTGGTCCTGGCCGACCCGCACCGCGGTAATGGTGCCGGTCATCGGGGCGCGCATCACGCCGTCACCGCCGGCGCTGGCGCGCGACGGAGCGCGGTAGGTGGTATCCTCGAACCGATAGACCCGCCCGTCGAGATCGATCGCGATCTCATCACTGTCACAAAGATAGACCGCCCGCCGGAGCAGGCCATCGACCTCGAACCGGACCAGCGTGTCGCCGCGTTCGACGATGGCGATCGACGCCGAATGTGCGTCGCTTTGCGCCGACCAGCGCTGCCCGGCCCGGGCTACGCGCACGATGGTTTCGCTGCCGTCGCTGGCGAGATTGACCTGATGCGCCTGCTTGCCATTCGACGACCAACCCTGTCCGGCCGTTTCGGCGGCAAGGATGGCGGCAAGCAGGATCGCAACTGGGTCGCCTTCGCCCGGCTTGAAGCCGTCAGCATAATGCTTGCCGATGAAGGCCGTCGTCGCATCGCCGCGCCGGAATTCCTCGACCGACAAGGCGTCGAGCAGGAACTCGCGGTTCGTCGCGACGCCGAGCAAGTGCGTGCCGCGAACCGCCTGGACGAGGCGCCGCAGTGCTTCGTCGCGGTTCGCGCCGGTGGCGATGATCTTGGCGATCATCGGATCGTAGAATGAACTGATGACCTGGCCCGTCACCAGGCCGTGATCGATGCGCACGCCGTCGCCGGTGGCGGGCTGCCAGATCGACGCGACGCCGGTCTGCGGCAAAAATTCCTGTCGCGGGTCCTCGGCGTAGAACCTTACCTCGATCGCGTGACCCGAGATCGAAATATCGTCCTGAGCAAAGGGCAGGGGCAGTCCCGCCGCCACATCGATCTGGAGATCGACGAGGTCGATGCCCGTGACACATTCGGTCACCGGATGTTCGACCTGAAGGCGGGTGTTCATTTCGAGGAAGTAGAATTCGCCATCCTTGCCGAGCAGAAATTCGACGGTTCCCGCCCCGACATAATCGATCGCCGCCGCAGCGCGAACCGCCGCGTCGCCCATTCGGCGCCGCAGGTCCTCGTCCACCGCAGGCGATGGCGCCTCCTCGATGACCTTCTGGTGCCGACGCTGGACCGAGCAGTCGCGCTCGCCAAGATGCACAACCGATCCGAAGCGATCGCCGAACACTTGAATCTCGACGTGGCGCGCATCGACGACGGCGCGCTCGAGCAGCAGCCGATCATCGCCGAACGCATTCTTTGCCTCCGACCGCGCCGAGACCAGCGCTGCCGCGAGGTCGCTGCGATCGTGGACAAGGCGCATGCCGCGTCCGCCACCACCCGCCGAGGCCTTGACCATGACGGGGTAGCCGATCCGGTCGGCCTCGCGCACGAACAGGGCGTCGTCCTGATCATCGCCCTCATAACCCGGCACACAGGGGACGCCCGCTTCGATCATTCGCCGCTTCGATCGCGCCTTGTCACCCATCACCCGCACCGAATCGGGCATCGGTCCGATGAAGGTGATCCCCTCGTCGGCACACTGCTCGGCGAAATCGGCATTTTCGGAAAAGAAGCCGTATCCGGGATGGAGCGCATCGGCACCGGTCGCGCGCGCCGCCGCCAGCACCCGTTCGGCCGACAGATAGGACTCCTGCAGCGGCCCGCCGCCCAGGCGGAAGGCTTCATCGGCTTCGAGCACATGCCGCGCGCCCGCGTCCGCGTCGCTGAAAACGGCAACCGTCGCATAGCCCTTTGCCTTGGCGCTGCGGATCACGCGGCACGCGATTTCACCGCGATTGGCGATCAGGATTTTCGAAAACGGCTTCATGTCGTGGCCCATGCCGGCGGTCTCTTCTCTTTGAACGCTGCGATGCCCTCGGCGCCTTCGCCGAGGACGGCTTCAGCGAAAACTTCGGCTGCGACTTGCGAAAAGGCGGCGGCGTCAAATCCCGCCAAGCCGTTGAGCAATGTTTTCGTCGCCGCGAGGGCGCCAGGGGCGCAGGCGCGTATCTCGGTCAGGATGACGTCCAGCCGGGCATCGATCGCAGAGCGATCGGCCAGCAATTCATCGACAAAGCCAAGTCTCGCCGCTTGTGCCGCATCGAACCGGCTGCCGGTCAGCGCGAGACGGCGCGTGGTGGCCGGGCCGAGACGCGCGACCACAAAGGGTGCGATCTGAGCCGCTACGAGGCCAAGGCGCGCTTCGGAGAGGGCAAAGCTGGCACCCGGTGAGGCGAGGACGATGTCGGCGCATGCGGCCAGTCCCATGCCACCGCCCATCGCAGCGCCCTCGACCACCGCGATCACCGGCTTGGGGAAGGCGTGGAGGCCGCCGAAAACACGCGCGCCGCGGATCGACAGTTCGACCATCTCGGCATGCGGATCGTCGCTCGATGCCCCGAGGGTCTTGCCGCTCAAATCGGCACCGGCGCAAAATATACGGCCATTGCCTTGCAGAACGAGGGCGCGAACGGCCGGGTCGGCGCGATAATGCGAGAACAGCAGGTCGAAATCGGCCAGCAGCGGGTCGGAAATCGCGTTGCGCGTCGCGGGATCGTCGATCGTTGCGAAAAGCGCGCCGCTGCGCTGCTCCAGCCGCAACACCGACATCTGCGGAGTGTCGATCATGCCCCCGGTCACAGCCGCGCAATCCCGAAATTGTTTCGCGCCGGCTCGCGCGCATCGCCCTCGGTGCATGTGTCCAGGCAGAAGGCCACGACCCGCCGCGTGTCGCGCGGGTCGATGATGCCGTCGTCCCAGAGGCGCGCGGTCGCAAACAGCGCCTCGCCTTCGCGGTCATATTGCGCGATCAGCCTTTCGGACATCGCCGCCAGTCCCGCATGGTCGGGCTCGACGCCGCGCGCCGCGGCACCGTCTTCAGCGACGATCGTCAGGACCTTTGCCGCCTGTTCTCCGCCCATCACCGACAAGCGATTGTTCGGCCATGAAAAGATGAAGCGCGGACCGAACGCCCGGCCGCACATCGCATAGGCGCCAGCCCCGAAACTCGCGCCGATCTGGATGGTGACCTTTGGCACCGACGCGTTGGTGACAGCCTGGATCAGCTTCGACCCATGTTTGACGATACCCGACGTTTCCGCCTCCACCCCGACCATGAACCCCGTCGTGTTCTGGAGGAACAGCAGCGGCGTTCGCGATTGGCAGCAGAGCTGGATGAACTGCGCGGCCTTGGTTGCACCCTGCGCATCGATCGGCCCGTTGTTACCGATGACGCCAAGCTCACGGCCTTCGATCCGGGCGTGACCGCAAACGGTCTGCGGCCCATATTCCGCCTTGAACTCGGTGAAATCGCTATCGTCGACGATGCGGGCGATGACTTCGTGCACGTCATAGGGTTTGCGGTAGTCGGGCGAGACGATCCCGAGCAATTCTTCGCTGTCGTAGCGGGGACCGGGCTTGGCCGGCTGCGGCAGGCTTCGATCCCAGCGCAACTTTGCAAGAACCTCGCGCGCCTGGCGCAGCCCGTCCGCATCGCTTTCTGCCAGATAGTCGCCGACCCCTGTCACCCGGGTGTGCAGCACGGCGCCGCCAAGATCTTCATCACGGGCAATTTCGCCCGTGGCTGCCTTTAGCAAAGGCGGGCCGGCCAGAAATACCTTGGAGCGGCCGCGGATCATGATGACATAATCGGAGAGGCCGACCTGATACGCCCCCCCCGCCGTCGATGAGCCGTGGACCACCGTAATCGTCGGCAGACCGAGAGCGGACATGCGCGAGAGGTTGGCAAAAGTGCGGCCGCCCTCGACGAACATTTCGGCCTGCAGATTGAGGTTCGCGCCCGCGCTTTCGACCAGCTGGATATAGGGCAGCTTGTTTTCGATTGCGATGTCCTGGACGCGGAGCTGCTTCTTGATGCCCATTGGATGCGCAGCACCGCCCTTGATGCCGGCGTCGCTCGCGAACACCATCGCGCGGACGCCCGAGACGAAACCGATCCCGGCGATGACACCGCCGCCATAGACATTCTCGACGCCGTCATCGTCGTGCATGCCGATGCCGGCGAGCGTCGACAGCTCCAGAAATGGCGCGTCACGGTCGAGCAGCAACGCGACACGATCGCGCGGCAGCAATTGTCCGCGCTTGGCGAATTTGGGGCCGGCGCGGGCGGACGCCGCCAGCACCTTGGCTTCGAGCGCCCGAAAGTCGCCGATCAATTCCAGGTGCGCCGAGCGGTTGTGCTTGAATGCTTCGCTCTCGGCGATGGCCATGCTTTCGATAATCGCCACGCTCAGCCTCCGAACAAATTGATGAAGCGATTGCGCAGCTCGACCTTGCGGAGCTTGGAAGTCGCGGTGAGCGGAAGATCGTCGACGAACTCGAAGGCCTTGGGCACTTCATGCGGCGCGAGCATCTCGCGGCAGTACATATGGATATGCCAGGATTCGGCGGTTTCGCCGGGCTTCAACATGATCACCGCGACGACGGCCTCCTGCCAGCGCGGGTGCGGCACGCCGATCACAGCGGCGTTCGCGATCAGATGGCATTGCAGCAGGACCTGCTCGACCTTGACCGACGAAACATTCTCGCCGCCGCTTTTGATCATGTCCTTCAGGCGGTCGACGAAAAGCAATTGGCCGTCGTCATCGATGACGCCCAGATCGCCGGTATGATGCCAGCTGAAGCGCCGCGATTCAGCGGTTGCAGCGTCATCCTTATAATAGCCGAGCATGACGTTCGGACCGCGATGCACGATCTCGCCGATCTCGCCATGTGGCAGCAGCGTGCCGTCCTCCGCCATGATCGCCACGTCGTTGACGATCGACGGCTCGCCCCAATAATTGCCCTCCTTGAGCAACTGCTGCTCCGGACGCAGCATCATCGTGCTCGGGTACATCTCGGTTTGGCCCGAGGACAGGACAAAGGTCGGGCAAAACTCGACGAGCAGCCGCCGCAGCAAAGGTCCGGGCATGGGGGCCATCGCGTAGATGCAGTAGCGCAGCGATGCGAGGTCCAGCGTGTCGCGGACCGGATGCTCCATCATCGCGGCGTACATCATCGGCAGCCCGACGAAGAAGCTCACTTTTTGCTGATCGATCGTCGTCAGCACCTGTCCGGGTTCGAAGCCGTTGTGGAGGACGACGGTCGCGCCGGCGGCGAGGAATGTCGTCAGGAGGCAGTGCGCCGACACATGGAAGAGCGGCAAGACGATCAGGATGCGATCGTTGCGCGTGACCATCCATTCGCCGATGTTGCACATCACGGTGGCATAGACGGCCAGATTGCAGTGCATGACGCCCTTGGGCCGCGATGTCGTCCCGCTCGTGTACATGATCATTGTCAGGTCACGCTCGTGAATCGGCAGATCGGGTTCGCGGTTGGACGCAGCCTCGAGTCTTGCATCGAAATCGGGACCGAGCGTCAGCACCAACGGCTCACCTTCGGTACCGCCAGGGACCGCCTCACCACTGTTCGCATCGGCGATAACGATGGCGGCCTCGGTATGATTGAGAATATAAGCCCGGTCGTCCGCCGAGAGGGCGGGATTGATGGGAACCCAGACGAGCCCGGCCTTGTGAATTCCGAAGATGGTGACGATGAAGTCGATGCTGTTCGCGCAGATGGTCGCGATCCGGTCGCCGGGCTTTGCGCCTTTTTCGAGCAGCATATTGGCGCAGCGGTTCGCTTTGTCGTCGAGCTCGCCGAAGGTGATGGTGCTCGATGGGGTGACCACCGCTGCCTTGTCGCGGAAGCGGCGCGCCGAACGCCGCATCAGGTCGCCGAGAGCCACGCGCCCGATACCCTCGGTCACGAGCGGCGAGGGCTGAAGGCCCAAGCTGACGGGTGAGGTCTTTGAGCCCTCGTAAGACGCCGACCCCGATCGAGCCATTTCGACCGGCGCGCTCAAGACCGGAACCTCAGGCTCGCGCAAGGCCGGGTCGATTTGATCTCCACGATCACAGAATCTCTCCGACCAAATTCTGGCCAAGGCAGTTGATCCAGATATGCGCCAGCCATCGGCATCCTCTTCTCATTCGCTTGTGCTCGGGGAGAGCGCGACTCTTATCGGTCGGCAATAGCTGCCGCGTGGGTCATGGTCAAGACTTGCTTGCCGCAAGCTAGTCTAACTTGCTTGTCATTCGCGCCGAGCTGAGCCGCCGCCTATTCGCTGCAATCCTCGACGCAGCGCGGGATATTTCGCGAGAGGCGGCGCGTGTTTTTCGTGAAGGGGCGGACAACAAAAGTCGGGGAGGGCAGGTGGACGCAAGCCTGCCCAAGTCCCGTCGATGCTTCGAGGTTGCTGAGCGGATTATTGTGCCACGCTTCAGGCTTCGCCGATGAGTTCGCGACCGATCAGCATCCGCCGGATCTCGTTCGTCCCGCCACCGATACCGAGGAGCTTTGCGTCGCGATAGAGACGCTCAACCGGCCAGTCCTTGGTATAGCCTGCACCGCCGAGCGCCTGAACAGCTTCACTCGCCACACGCTCGGTGTTTTCGGCCGCCAGGAGCAATGCGGCCGCTGCATCAAATCGCGTCGTCCGGCCCGCATCGCAGCTTTTTGCGACCGCATAGACATAGGCGCGCGACGAATTGAGCGCGACGTACATGTCGGCGATTTTGGCCTGCATGAGCTGGAACTCGCCGATCGGCTTACCGAATTGCTTGCGCTCCCGCACATAGGGCAAAACGACGTCGAGACAGGCTTGCATGATGCCGAGGGGAATACCGGCCAGAACCGCGCGTTCGAAATCCAGCCCGCTCATCAGCACGCCGACGCCGCCATTCACCGGCCCCAGAGCATTGGCCTCCGGCACTTCGCAATTGTCGAACACCAGTTCCGCGGTTGGCGATCCGCGCATGCCCATCTTGTCGATCTTCTGTCCGATCGAGAAACCCGGCATATCCTTTTCGATGATGAAGGCGGTGATACCGCCGCTGCCTTCCCCGGTCTTCGCGTAAACGACAAGCGTGTCGGCATAGGTCGCATTGGTGATCCAGAATTTGGTGCCGTTAAGGACGTATCCGCCCTGCACGGCATCGGCTTTCAGTTTCATCGAGACGACGTCGGACCCCGCTCCCGCCTCGGACATCGCCAGGCTCCCGAGATGCTCGCCTGAAATGAGCGGCGGCAAATATTTCGTCTTCTGTTCGGCCGAGCCCCAGCGAGCGATCTGGTTGATGCACAGGTTGGTGTGCGCGCCATAGCTGAGTCCGATCGCACCCGAGGCCCGCGCGATTTCTTCGCAGGCAATCACATGTTCAAGGTAACCGAGGCCGAGCCCGCCATATTCTTCGGCGACGGTGATGCCGTGCAAGCCGAGTTCGCCCATGCTCGCCCAGAGCTCGTCGCGCGGAAACCAGTCGTCGGCGTCGACCTTTTTCGCGAGCGGTGCGATTTTATCGGCCGCGAACCGGCGGGTCGTTTCCCGGATCATGTCGGCTGATTCGCCGAGATCGAAGTCAAACAGCTGCATAAATCGCTCCCATCATTTCTGTCACATAAGGATTCACATTCTCACCGGGCCGCCTGGCGACGCCGAAATCTGTCCGGCAGTGCCGGGCAGAGGACGTGTTTGACCGGGAGGCGCGGGCCAAAGGCTGGCCGCCGCTGCGGTATCGGCTTCGGCGAGCGTGAGCCCTCGCGCGGTCGAGCCGTCGGACCCGCCGTCACCGGCGGCGTGACGACGCAGTTCGAGCTTGGCGATCTGGTTGCGATGGACCTCGTCGGGTCCGTCGGCCAGTCGCAGCAGCCGGGCTGTCGCAAAGGCGGCGGCAAGGAAATGATCGTTATTCGTTCCGCCACCACCGAAGAGCTGAATGGCCCAATCGACCACCTGCTGTGCCATGGCAGGCGCGGCGACTTTGATCATCGCGATCTCCTGACGCGCAGCCTTGTTGCCGACGGTGTCCATCATCCAGGCGGCACGCATCGTCAGCAATCGCGCCTGATCGATCAAAATTCTCGATTGCGCGATCCGCTCCAGGGTGACGCTCTGTTCCGACAGCGGACTGCCGAAGGCCACGCGCTCGGTCGCGCGGCGGCACATCCGCTCCACGATCCGCTCGCTAAGCCCGATCAGCCGCATGCAATGATGGATGCGGCCGGGCCCAAGCCGACCTTGCGCGATCTCGAAACCGCGGCCTTCGCCCAGCAGCATATTGGCGGCGGGGACGCGGACATTCTCGAACACAACTTCCGCCGACCGATCGGGAACGCCGTAAAAGCCAAGGACAGGCAAGGCCCGAACGACCCGGACACCGGGGGTATCGCGCGGGACAAGGATCATCGATTGCGCCTTGTGCCGGTCGGTTGTCGCATCGCCGGTGCGGCCCATGAAAATGAAAAAGGCGCAGCGCGGGTCGGTTGCTCCTGTCGTGTACCATTTGCGGCCGTTGATGACATAATCGTCATCGTCGCGCGATATTTCGGAAGCGATATTGGTCGCGTCGGACGACGCGACTTCGGGCTCGGTCATGGCAAACGCCGATCGCGTCTCGCCGGCGAGAAGCGGTTCGAGATAGTCTGCTTTTTGTTGATCGGTGCCGAACAGCAGCAGGGTTTCCATATTGCCCGTATCCGGCGCGGAACAGTTGAAGATTTCCGGGGCAAAAAGCGAACGGCCCATGGCTGCGCATAGCGGGGCATATTCGACATTACTCAGCCCGCTCGCATCGTGCGAGGCCGGGAGAAACAGATTCCACAAGCCTTCGGCGCGTGCGCGGGCCTTGAGATCCTCGATATGCGGATAGATCGCCCAGGGGCCGAGGCGCTCGGCGGCCAGATACAGCTCGCGCTCGACCGGATAGAGATGCGCCGCCATGAAATCCTGCAGCCGGTGCTGCAGGACGACGCTGCGCGCGCTTTGAGTGATGTCCACGTTAGTTCCTCATGAGGCCGGGGCGCCGGCGCGGCGCGCCTGTTCCCAAGCGAGTTCGGCCAGTTCGGGCAGCGCCTTGACGCGCTCGGCGGCTTCCGGCGACGCCGCCGTGCCCCGCGCCAGACGGCCCTTGATGCCATGGATGATGGCGGCGAGCCGGAAGAAGGAAAAGGCCAGGAAGAAATCATAGTCGGACGTATCCGCAATACCCGTGCTCTCGGCGTATAGCGCGAGATATTCCGCTTCGCTCGGCGCGTTCAACATCGCGAGTTCGGCGCCCGCCAGTCCGGCAACGATGTGACCGGGCATGCGATACATCATCGCGTGATAGGCAAAATCGGCGAGCGGATGCCCGAGCGTCGCGAGTTCCCAGTCGAGCACCGCGACGATCCGCGGTTCGGTCGGGTGAAAAATGAGATTGTCGCAGCGAAAGTCGCCATGCACGATCGCCACTCGCTCGGGATTTCGCGGTCTGGCATGGTCAAGCCATGCAATCATCCGGTCCATGTTCGGATCCCGGCCGGCGACCGTATCGGCCAGATACTGCTCGGAAAGCCGTTTTATCTGGCGTTCGACATAGCCAGTCGGCCGGCCGAAGCCGCCGAGGCCAATTTGGTCGGGGTCCAGCGCGTGCAGGTTCGCGATTGCCGCGTTCATGGCCCGGAAATAGTCGGGTCGATCGCCGGTGCTGACGTCGGGAAAGGTTGCATCCCAAAAAATTCGGCCTTCGACCAGTTCCATCAGGTAAAACATCGTTCCGATGACTTCGGGGTCGACGCAGCTTGCGTAAATCCCGGCCACGGGAACGCGCGTGTCGGCGAGCGCGGACTGCACCATCGCTTCGCGATCGACGGCATGGGCGCCCTTTAAAAGCATTCCCGATGGCTGCCGCCGCAGGACATAGGAGCGTGACGGTGTGCCGACCAGATAGGTTGGGTTGGACTGTCCGCCGCGAAACTGCCGCACGCTGATCGGGCCTTCATAACCATCGACATTGGCGCCCATCCAGCGCGCGAGGCTATTTTCATCAAAACGATGACCCTCGCGAACGGGCATGGCGCCAACGGTTCCGGCTATATCGGCGGGTTCGGCCACTTGCAGACATCCTCTCAATCGCGACGCTCTCGGTCGATCCTGGGAGTTTTAGCTTGCTAGGCGCAAGCAAGCAAGTGAGCATTTTGCACAAAATTGTGCTGTTTCGCCGGTATCGGCGGTTTGGGGTGGGCCCACCGGCGGGCGATGCGCGTTGCAAATCCATGCGAAGAACTGCCTGGGCGAAACCGTTGTTGGCCGGGACGGGCTTTCGCAAATTCGCGACACGTAGCAGGGATGGCAAGCGTGTCCGTTCGTCACCGTCGCATTGTGCGCGGACGAGTCTTGCTTTGCCGGAACTATTATCTGCGTTGCAAGCGCCCACGCGAATAGCCGACTTCGCCCCGGATCTATGGGCGGCTTCCCACAGCAAGCGATCGAGCTTGCCGCCACCGGTGGAGTAGCGAGGGCGACAGCGGTGCGGCACAGCACGCCATCCTTCGCCGGGCCACATCAACATCTCATCGCCTTCGAGGCGAATCACTAGCTTGCTCGAAACAAGCGAGTGGACTAGAACTCAGGCAAATCTTCCACAAAAAGGATGGTAAATTGGTACAAATGCGAAGGTTGAAGCCTGCGAGCAGGGCAAGCAACAAGGCGCCGCGACTCACACAGGCGGAACGCACCGCGATTTCCGACGGGCGGATGCTCGAGGCGGCGATGGCGCTGGTCCTGGAGCGCGGAACCCATAACACCACGCTCCGCGAGGTCGGCGAACTTGCCGGCTACAGCCGCGGTCTGGCGAGCAATCGCTTCGGGTCGAAAGACGAGCTGTTCGCCGAATTGATCGACGTTTTCAACGAGCGCTGGAAGAAGGAAAGCAGCGCGCTCGTCGGCAGCAAGACCGGGCTGGAGGCTTTCGACGCCGCGAATGAAAGCATCATCGACTTCATGAACGATAACTCGGATTATATCCGCGCGATGTTCATCCTATATTATGAGACGGTGGGAAGCAGCACCGTGATGCGCGAGCGGCTGACGGAACAGCACGGCGCCTATCGCCGGGCGATCGCTCGCTATATCAGTCAGGGCATCGCCGAGCAGACGATCAAGAGGACCGTCGATCCAACCCGCGTCGCCCTCCAATATACGTCCTTCTTCTTCGGCCTGGTTTATCAATGGCTCGCGAACCCGGACGCGATCGAGTTCGAGAGCGCATTGCATGATTTTCGCGACGCCATGATTCAGGTTATCGGCGAAACGGACATGGCAGTTCGACGATCCGCCTGATCGCCCGCGATCAAGCGGCGAGGTTAAATTCCTGGTAGTTGGGATCGCGGAGGACGTCGCGATACTCGTCCGGCGTTCCGGTCCAGTTTTCCGGCATGCCCTTTTCGTCCAGATACCAGTTCTTGCAGCCCGTGTTCCAAATCGTCTTCGGCACGGCTGAAAGCACGCGTTCGCGGAACTGGGCCATTGCTTCCGGCCGGGCCTCGATCGAATGAAATCCGTTGTCCGCGCAATAGCGGATGACCTTGACGATATGGTCGACGATCGCTTCCGAATAGGCGATCGCGCTGAAATTACCGCGCGGCGAATGTGGCCCACCTATGAGCATGAAGTTCGGAAACCCCGGGACATGGACCGACAGATGCGCGCCGGTCTCTTTCTTCCACACTTCTGTCAACGATTCGCCGCGGGCGTTGGTCAGTTCGATCGGGCGATGGTAGGCGCGCGCATGGAAACCGGTCGCGAAAATGATCACATCGAGTTCGTGCAAACGTCCCGACTCGTCCAGCAAGCCTTTCTCGGTTGCCCGCACGATCCCGTCGCGCACAATCTCGACATTGGGGCGAGCCACAGCCGGATAGAATAATGTCGACATCACCATCCGCTTGCAAAGCGGCTCATCGGTGGGGGTCAGCTTCGCGCGTAGTGCCGGGTCCTTGACGCGGCTCAGATGCCATTTGCACATGGCGGACAGGAATTTGCGCTGCCAACCCTGCTTGATGACTGCTTCGGCGAAAACGCGTTCGAAGAACCACCCGTAAAAGCTACCCGCCAAGCGCCCGATGAAAGGAAAGGCGCGGACGATGGAGCGCTCCATCTTGCCGAACTGGCGATTTGGCAAGGGAAACACCCATTGCGGTGTGCGGATAAACGCCTTGAGGTTGACCCCTTGATTTGCAATCGCCGAGATGACCTGCGTTCCGGTCGACCCGCTGCCAATGATGCCGACGCGCTTGTCCGACAGGTCGATGCCGTCAAGCCACTCGGCCGTGTGAAACTTGGTCCCTTTGAAATCGTCGATGCCTTCGATATCGGGGAAGGCCGGGACATGCAGCGGCCCCGTCGCCGCAATCAGAAAATCGACGGTGTCGCGCTGACCGTTCGATGTCTCGAGATGCCAACGCTGACCGTCGAACTGCGCCTTCGTCACCTTGGCGCCAAACACGATATCGCGTCGAAGATCGTATTTGTCGGCGATCTTGACCATGTATGACTGGATTTCCGGCCCGAGCGCCAGCCGGTGGCTCCAGCCGGGGTTGTGTTCGAACGAATAATTATAGTGATGCGCCGGGACGTCGCAGGCGATGCCGGGATAGCGGTTTTCGCGCCAGGTGCCGCCGACCTCGTTCGCTTTTTCATAAATGACGAGATCGTCGAAGCCAGCTTCGCGCAGTTTGATTGCCTGCATCATCCCTGCGGCACCAGCTCCGATGATCGCGGTGCGCGGACGATAGGCGGAATTCTGGGTCCGCGACGCATTCGTCGCCGGGCCTTTGGCCATCTGATTTTCCATTACTCTCTCCACTTGCTTGTCACACACTAGTATCGCATTGTCGCCATGACAAGCATATTGAAAGCGAGAGGTGGGTTCGATGGAGCGTGTTCGCGGCAAAAGGGCGCTGGTGACCGGGGCAGCGCAGGGATTGGGTGCCGCGGCTGCCCAAATGCTTGCTCGTCACGGCGCCCACGTTTTGCTGACCGATATCAACGAAGCCGGGGCACAGCAGGTCGCCGAGTCGATCAATCTTGAAATCGGCAGCGAAGTGGCCTGGGGTTTCCAGCACGATGCGACCAGCGCCGAGGATTGGGCAGCGGCGATCGAACAGGCACGCCACCGCATGAATGGCCTGTCCGTGCTCGTCAACAATGCCGGGATGGTACGGACAGGATCGGTCGAGGATCTCGATCTCGAGCAATGGCACCATGTCATGCAGGTCAACACCGACAGTGTTTTTCTGGGCTGCAAACTGGCCTTGCCGATGATGCGCGAATGTCAGCCTGCGTCGATCATCAATCTTTCATCAATCGCCGGATTGATGGCGTCTCCGAACCTCGCTGCCTATAATGCCTCGAAGGCGGCCGTCTGGCTTCTCACCAAATCGGTCGCGCTTCTCGCGGCCAAGAAGGGGTGGGACATCCGCTGCAATTCGATCCACCCGACATTCATTCGAACGCCGATGCTCGACGATCTGCGCGGCGATCGCGACGAAGCGGAAACGCTCGCACGTCTTGCGAAACAGGTTCCATTGGGCCGTCTCGGCGACCCCGACGACGTGGCTTATGCTGTCTTGTATATGGCCTCGGACGAGAGCCGTTTCATTACCGCTGCGGAATTCAAGATCGACGGTGGAATTTCAGCGATTTAGAAACTTGCTTGCGCCTAGCTAGCGTATTAGTTATGACGAATCACCTTCAACGAAGATTGAGGTGGGAGAGGACGAATGAGCGCTAGGAAGCCTAATCAACGCAAAGGCCCATTCATTGCACGGCAGCGCGCTGGCGCGAGTCGCGCGTCAACTGTCCCATTATCGCTGTCACATGTCGGTCGGCGCGAACGCCGGTTCGTGCCGATCCTCGGGAGAATTTCTCTCCCGTAAGTTTCGGGGGATCGGTTTCACAAAAATAAAATCTAGGGAGAGCTTCAATGAACCATGTCAATCGTGCGCTTTTGGGTGCCAGTATCGCTGCTATTGCCGTTGCCGGCCAGGCGCATGCCCAAGCCGTCGCGCCCGCTGCCGATGCCCCCTCCCAGCAGCCGGTTGAGGTTGAAACGGCCAATCAGGCGCCAGATTCGAATGATATTGTGGTTACCGCCAACAAGCGCGAGCAGCGTTTGAACGACGTCGGGATTACCGTTGCGGTGGTGTCAGGGGATGCGCTGCAGAACCGGCAGATCAACTCGCTGGCGGATCTTGCAAACGCGACACCCAGCCTCTCCTTCACGAACAGCGCGAACGGCACACCGGTGTACACTCTGCGCGGCGTCGGCTTTTACGAAACGTCGATCGGTGCTTATCCGACCGTCAGCACATATGTGGACGAAGCGCCGCTCGCGTTTCCAGTCCTTTCGTCCCACTCGGCGTTTGACCTGGAGCGGGTCGAAATTCTGAAGGGCCCTCAGGGCACCCTGTTCGGCCAGAACGCAACCGGCGGCGCGATCAACTATATCGCTGCCAAGCCGACTAGCGAATTGAGTGCGGGCGGCAGCATCTCCTATGGTCGCTTCAACGAAGTCGTTGCCGATGCCTTTATCAGCGGTCCGATCTCCTCGACACTGAGTGCGCGCCTCGCAGGCCGGATCGAACGCGCCGACGGCTGGCAGATCAGCAACTCGCGACCGGGGGACCGGAACGGCAAGGTCGAAAACTATATGGGCCGACTGTTGATTGATTTTGAACCGACAGAGCGGCTGCGTTTCAAACTGAATATAAATGGCTGGAAAGATAATAGCGAAACGCAAGCGCCCCAGTATATTGCGCTGTTTCCGCAAGCGCCTGCGTTCCTGACCCCCCAATTGGCAGCAGCGCAGTTTTCGCCGGAGCGGCCGCAAGCAGCTGATTGGACTCCCGGCGTCCCCCGGCGCAGCAACAGGCTTGGACAAGCCACTCTTCGTACCGAATTCGACGTGAGCGACGACGTCACGTTGACATCGCTCACGTCTTACGCCGATTATAAGCAACGGCAGGGTGATGAGGGCGATGGCCTTCCGCTTTCGACGCTTGACCTTGTCAATAACACGGGCCGCATCAAGAGCTTCAACCAAGAACTCAGGATTTCGAACAATAGCGGATCGGACTTTCGCTGGGTCGTCGGCGCCAACTATGAGCGCAGCACGGTCAATGAACTTATCGACTTATCGTTTCCTGATGTTTCCGTCAGAGGCCTTTATGGATCGTTCGGTTACCCGTTCTTCTCGCTATCCTATTCCAACGATCAAAAGATGGAGAACTACGCCGGCTTCGCGAATATCGAATATGATATCGGCCAACTGACGGTTAAGCTGGGTGGCCGCTATACCAAGTCGAGGACCGATGCCAGCGAGTGCGGGTTCGACGACAGCGGCAGTCCCACGAACACCGGCCCCCTGTTCTACGATGTGCTTTTCGGCGGAGCGTTGGGGCCATATGCCGGGCAATGCTATCAGATCAACAATACGCCGGACACGTATAACGGTGTAGCACCTGGCGCATCGGGCCGCTTCACCGACACTCTGAAAGAGGACAATTTTTCGTGGCGCGTGGGTCTGGATTACAAGCCGGTGGACGACGTCCTTCTCTACGCCAACGTCGCGAAAGGCTATAAGGCCGGCAGCTATCCGACGCTCTCGGCCTCGCTCTTTAGCCAGTATCTCCCGGTCGTGCAGGAGTCTGTGCAGTCTTATGAGGCCGGGTTCAAAGCCACGCTGCTCGATCGGACGCTGCAACTGAACGGTGCGGTCTTCTATTATGATTACACCAACAAGCAGCTGCGGTCGAAGTTCGTAGATCCGAATTTCGGAATTTTGGACGTGCTTCAAAATATTCCGAAGTCGGACGTCAAGGGCTTCGAAATCGAGATGAGCATCCGCCCGACGCAGGGGCTCGTGATCAACAACACCTTCACCTATCTCGACGCCACCATCAAAGAATTCACCGGCATCAACTCAGGCGGCATTTCAGCCAATTTCGCTGGCGCAAATGTCCCGTACACGCCGAAATATCAGTTCGGGAGTAACATCGATTATGAGTTCCCTGTTTCCGACTCGTTGAACGCCTTTCTGGGCACGAGTCTGAATTTTCGATCGAAAACGGTGGCGACGATCGGCGGCGAAACCAATCCTGCGGGAGTCACTTCTCCAGTCACGACCGTTTTCGGCATCGACGATTATGTTCTGATCGATCTTCGCGCTGGCGTGGCAGCGGCTGACGACAGCTGGCGGGTGTCCGTCTGGGGCAAGAATGTGGGCAACGAATATTATTGGAACAATGTAGTTGCCGCGTTCGACACCATTCAGCGCTATGCTGGCAAACCCGCCACCTACGGCGTCAGCGTAAGCTTCCGCTACTAGGCCGCGCGCGTACGTAATTTCAATCAAGGACAAGATGATGGCAGACAGACTGAATGGTAAAGTGGCCGTAATTTCGGGCGGCGCGTCGGGCATCGGCGCGGCAGCGGCGCGTCTCTTCGTTTCGGAGGGCGCCCGAGTCGTCGTCGCGGATCTCCAAGAGCCACTCGATGAAAAGCTTGCTGAACTCATCAACAGCAAGTCCGAAGCGATCAAATTTCAGAAATGCGACGTGTCTTCAGAAGATGAGGTCGTATCAGCGATCGACGCTGCAGTCTCGGCGTTTGGTAAGCTCGACACGATTGTTGCCTGTGCCGGCGTAGCCGGAATGGGCGCAGCAGGTGATATTTCGGCGGAACATTGGGACAAAACCTTCGCAATCAACGCACGCGGCGTGTTCCTGTTTACCAAATACGCCATCCCGCACATGATTAAAGCGGGCGGCGGTTCAATCATCAATATCTCCTCTGCGTTCGGGATTGTCGCAGGCCCTCATTTCGCGGCCTATGCTGCATCAAAAGGCGCGGTGCGCAATTTCTCGAAGTCGGTTGCGCTGGACTATATTGGCCAAGGCATTCGATCAAATTCGATCCATCCGGGTTACATTGACACACCCATCGTGCAGAACATCATCAACAACGCCGCGGATGTCGATTCTGCGCAGGCGATCTTCAACAGTCTTCAGCCCGGCGGTCGCCCCGGGGTTCCCGAAGACATTGCGTGGGGCTGCGTCTATTTGGCCTCGGATGAGGCACGCTTCGTCACTGGTGCCGAACTCGTCATCGATGGGGGGCTACTCGCGCGCTAGAAGTGAGGGCTCGCTCCGGAAACGGCTTGCGGCGCCGTCTGCGAGGGGCGCCTTTGCAGCGGGCTCGGTTGTTCACAATTCACGGCCGCTCTACCACCATAAGGGGGCTACTGACGTGACCCTCTGGTTTCTACCAGTCGGAATTAGAGCCCAGTCGATTTGTTGCGCATGAGCGCGGTGTAAGCAATAGCCTAAGGCGTTGTCACTGCCTTGCGCAGTCAAAGGTTCTGTCGGGCACAAAGGCGCTTCGGCATGATCCTGGTGTTGCAGGTTGATGACGCTTGAAGCCCGCCAACTTATTGATTATTTTTTGAGTGGCCAGTTCTTGGCTTTGCTTTCTCACTCACACTCGTGATTTCGTTCTCTTACTGCACGTCATCATGGAAAGTTAAGACATGATTCTGTATGACTCGAATTTCGCTGCTCCCAATCCATACACGGTTCGTCTTTTCGCTCACGAGCGCGGAGGTCTGAACTTCCAGGCAGAGACGATCGACCTCGCCAACCTTGCCAACCGTGCCCTGTCTTACAGAACAGCGGTAAATGCGCGTGGCGAGGTCCCTGCGTTGCGGTTGGACGACGACCGGATCGTGACCGAAATTACGGCGATCTGCGAATATTTCGATGAGATCGCGACAGGTGGTCGCTCGCTCATCGGCCAGACAGCGGAAGAACGCGCAACCGTGCGGATGTGGACGCGTCGCGTCGATCTGGAGGTTGCCGAGCCAATGGTTGCCTGGTGGCGCGGTGGAGCGGATGCCGAGGCCTACTATCGCGGCAACCGCGTACTCACGCCTGCCGCGCAGCAGGACAACCGGCTCATTGCCGACCGCGGCCTCAATCAGCTGGACGACGACCTGTCCGGTCGCGACTTCCTGTGTGGTGATCGCCCGATGATGGCTGACATACTTCTCTATGGCTTCATGGCAACCAGCGTCAGCGTCGTGCCGTGGCTCAACCCTCCTGGCCGCACGAATGTTGCCGCTTGGTTTCAGCGGATGGCCGACCGTCCCGCATCGGCAAAGGCCCTGGATTCTTTCGAAGCGCAGGTTTCGCTGGCACCGAACAGCGCAGCCTGAGGATCACTGGCCGACCTTGCGGGATTGGTTAGGGCCAACTAGCGCGACTACGATCATTGCGAGGGCCAAGCCGTTCGGGCCTCTCTACACTACGGATGTCGCGCCGATGTAATCAAAAATGGAATGCTCCTTGGCGGCGAACGCGCGAGTCAGAGAGGGCAGGACAAATTCTTCCTCATCGAGCCGGATGGCTGCGACAGCCGCGACTGCCTCGGGCGAGGTCAAAGCCCAGCTCATGGCCTCGCTGCTGGGCCACCACATTTCGGTCACCCCGTCCGGCGCCGGTTGCCAGCCTCGCAATTCGGCAAAATCGAATTTCGCTGCCGGATCCCGATGGTTCTGAACATATTTGCAGATGCCTAGCGCCGCCGCGTGCTGCCGGACGAGATCGGCGTGCTGCGCCCGCCAGCGTGCGCTGAATTCCGCTGTGCTGAGGTCCGGTCGCTTCCAGATGTCGATGACTATCTTGACGGCGGTCCCGAAACCGGGCGGCGATCCGTCGGAGATGTCCAGAACAACCTCTTCCTGAGCGACAAATCCGCTGACATTGCTCGTTTCGGTGAATTCCCGCTCATCCACTTCCAGGATGGCGCTGGCCTCTCCGCCCTCGGGCGAGGCGAGCGCGCGCTCCATGCTTTCCCAGCTATCCCACCACAGTTCCGACTGACCGTCCAACGGGGTGCGCCAGGTTTGCCCCGCGGTGAAATTGTCTATTTGGGGCAAGGCGATCCGGTGGGTCTGAACGTAGCGCAAGAAGCCCATCGCCCGCGCGTGGTTACGGACAAGGCTCCCATGCCCCTGGAGATAGCGCGGGTAGAATTCGCCCTCGCTCATGCCCAGTTTCCGAGGCACTTGGCATAACATCTTGATCAAGCGAATCTCCTTAAAGCAGGGGCCGGCCGTTCGCGGCTACCTGTCCAGATGCTTGTCGAAAAACGCGCCTGCCTCCTCGAGTGCAGCCTGACCTTCGTCCAGCATGCCCGTAAACAACTGCCAGACATGAGGAAGTCCCTGATAGACCCGCAGGTGCACCTGGACATCCACCAGAATCGCGGCTCGTAAAAGTCTGAGGGAATCGTCCAGAAGAGCCTCATGACTGCTGACCTGGATCAGGATCGGCGGCAATCCCGCTAGGTCGCCATAGATCGGTGACGCTTCGGGTGATGCGGCATCTGCGCCTGCAAGATAGGTTTCCGCCATGCCGGGAGCCACGCCTTCGGTGACCACAAAATCACGGTCCCGGTTGTCGACAAGCGACTGTCCGGTCGTGCCCATGTCGGCGAATGGCGAAAACAGAACAGCTGCGCGGGGAAGAGCAATATTGCGCGCCTTGCATCGCAGCATCGTGGCGACGACAAGGCCGCCCCCCGCAGAGTCGCCAGCGAAGAAAATGCGATCGGGCGGCGTGCCGCTATCGAGAAGCCACTGATAGGCGGTGACGGCATCATCGATAGCCGCTGGAAAGGGATGTTCAGGTGCCAAGCGGTAATCGACCGCCATGGTGCGCATCGATGCGGCCTGACCCAGTCTCGCAACAAGGCCGCGATGCGACGTGAATGAGCCGATCACATATCCGCCGCCGTGCAGATAAAGTAAGGTAGCGTCGGTTCTGGATCCCGGCGCGACACCGATTTCGCAGGGCACCCCATTGGCATCGACAAGCTCGAACTCGATCGAGGAATCGAACGGCGTAAAATCGCCAAACCCGTCGAACGCCACGCGCAATTCCGGTACCGGCAGCGACCCGAGATCCGGGCCCGAGCGGATCATCTCATTGACTTGTTGTAGCTGGTCTTGGGACATGATCGTCAACTCCGCTCTGTTTCAATGCCTAAAAGGTTCAAAAGTGAATTGTTACGCTCGTCATTCGAAGGAGCACCGCGCTCGGCGTGTGGAATTCGCCGGACTGTGCGTGCTTGCTCGCGGCGCTCGCCGGAATCGCGGGAGCGTTGGCGGGCGTTCTTCGTCAAATGGTCTCAATTGGGCCGCGACGTGAATCGTCCGGTGGCGCCGAGCGTCGCATCTGCAATTCCTCTCCATATTTTGACAGCAACGCTATCCAAATAGCTTGCGGCAAGCAAGTGTTTATAGCGCTTTGCCGGGTCGCGTTTGCTCATCCCTTCAGGAAAAATGGGGCCGCCGCGTGACGTCTCGCCGAAGTTTTGCTCTGGTGAAAAAAAGGAGACCACCCCACCGCTCGGACGATCGAGTGGGAGACTACTCGGGAAAAATGTCAGAAGAACCGCGGAGGAGCGAGGGGCATGCCGCCGGGCTTAGAATCGGCTTCTGAAATGCGATCGAAAGATCAGACCATGCGTAAGCCGACTGCCCTTTCCGGCTAAGCGACGGGTCGCAACGCAATTATTTTGTGGGGATGGATGTGGGGTCATTTTCGCGACCACTATAAAAACTATCTAAAATCAAAGCTTTAGAGGGTGTAATTGGCTCCCCGGGTAGGATTCGAACCTACGACCGATCGATTAACAGTCGATTGCTCTACCGCTGAGCTACCGAGGAACACGCCGCCGTCGCGGACAAGGCGGCCCCTTTGCCGTCGCTTGCGACATTTTGCAAGGCCTCAAACGATAAATTGTTCCATTGCGATGCGTTCGTCGAGCCCTTGGTCGGGATCGAACAGCAAAGTCAGCGGGCGGCTGCGATCGGTGGTGACCAGCACGGTCTTTACATCGCGGATTTCGCGTTGGTCGGCGACCGCGCTGACCGGGCGTTTTGCTGCCTCGCGGACGTTGAAGCGGATGCTTGTCGATTCGGGAACCAGCGCGCCGCGCCAGCGGCGTGGCCGGAACGGGCTGATCGGGGTCAGCGCCAGCATTTCGGATTCGAGCGGCAGGATCGGGCCATTGGCACTGAGGTTGTAGGCGGTCGAGCCCGCCGGGGTCGCCACCAGCACGCCGTCGCAGGAGAGCTCCTCCAGCATCGTCTTTTCGTTGATGATCACTTCGAGCTTTGCCGCCTGGCGGGTTTCGCGGAGCAGCGAAATCTCGTTGATCGCGGGCAGAATATGGCGTTCACCGCTGATCGTCGTGATGTCGCCGCTCAAGGGATGGATCAGGAATGGCCGCGCGGCGGCGATCCGGTCGATCAGCCCCTCGATGCGAAACTCGTTCATCAAAAAGCCGATGGTGCCGCGGTTCATCCCGAACACCGGCATACTGCGACGCTGGTCGAGCAGCTGGTGCAGCATGTGGAGCAGGAAGCCGTCGCCGCCGAGCGCGATCAGCAGATCGGCCTCGTTCAGGTCGACGAAGTCGTAGAGAGGGCGCAGCTCGGCCTCTGCCTCCATGGCGGCGGGCGCGTTCGATGCGACAAGCGCGATCTTGCGATGCATATTGGTCCGGTTCCCCTCGCGGCCAGGTTCAGCCGCCCGTTGCACTCATATGACGCGCGACCGCCGGTGTGGACTTTCGTTCGATATGAAAGTCATGCGCGCGGGGTTTGCCAGCCAATGCCAGATCAATCAACCCATCTACATCGCCCGCGCCGCGCAGGGCGGCGCGCAGGTCGACATGGTCGTCCTGGCCCAGGCACATATAGACGCGCCCCTCGACGGTCAGGCGAATGCGGTTGCACGTCGCGCAGAAATTGTCGGACAGCGGGGTGATCAGGCCGAGCGTCACCGGGCTGTTCTCGATCGCGAAGTAACGGGCCGGGCCGCCGGTGCGCTTCTCTACCGGATACAGCGCGCTGACGTCGCGCAGCGGCGCGATGAAATGGTGGAGCGGGATATAATGGTCGCTGCGGTCGGCTTCGACCTCGCCCAGCGGCATGGTTTCGATCAGCGTCAGGTCGCAGCCGGTCGCATCGCAATAATCGAGCATCGGCAGTAGCTGGTCTTCGTTGAGCCCGGCGAGCGCGACCATGTTGATCTTGACCGCGATCCCGGCCGCGCGCGCCGCGGCAATCCCGCCGAGCGCGACATCGACGTCTCCGACGCGGGTGATGTGGCGAAAGGCGACGGGGTCGAACGTGTCGAGACTGACATTGATACGGCGGACGCCAGCGGACGCCAGCATCGGGGCATATTCGGCCAGCCGCATGGCGTTGGTGGTCAGGGTGAGTTCGTCAAGGCCATGCCCGATCATGGCGCCCAGGCGCATTGCCAGCGTATCGATGCCGCGACGCACCAGCGGCTCGCCGCCGGTCAGGCGAATGCGACGGATGCCGCGCGCGATAAAGCGTTCGGCGAGATCGCCCATTTCCTCGATGCTGAGCACCGCCGATTTCGGCAGGAAAACCATATCCTCGGCCATGCAATAGCGGCAGCGCAAATCGCAGCGATCGGTGACCGACAGGCGTAAGTAGCTGATCTGGCGGCCATGGCCGTCGATCAAGGGCGCCGTCGATGCGGCAGGTTGGGAAAATGTGGCAGCCACAGGCGCCTTGTGATGCAAAAGGCAGGAACTTGGCAAGCAAAGCCTGCTAGGGAGACGGCCATGAATCGTTTATCCGAAACCCTGTCGGCATGTGTCCGAAAACTCGAAGCCCTGCACGCACGCCACGATGCCGACGCCGGCGTCATTCTGGTCCAGATCGACCAGATGGCGCGGATCAACAGCAGTGCGGGCACTGCGACCGGCGACGCGGTGCTCGACGAAATCGGGCGGCGGCTGGAAAATTTCGCCAGCGACGAATTCGGGCAGGGGTCGTGCGTCGATCGCCTGGATGGGCCGCGCTTCCTCATCGTGCCGTCGAGCCCTATGTCGTTGGGAGCACTCCGCGCGCAGGAACGCGCGCTGCACGTCGCGCTGGCCGAACCGATTGTGGGCGATCCGAACGGGCGGCTGTCGATCAGGATTGCGGCGGCGCTGATCACCCGCGACGAATCGGTCGCCGAGCAATTGCGTGTTGCGGGGGACCAACTGTCGCGTCCTGCGTCGGCGCGCGACGGCGTGATGGTGAACGCGGCGCTGGCGGGCAATGAGGTGGTGATCCATTATCAGCCGCAATATGATGTCGGCACCGGCGAAATGGTTGGGGTCGAGGCACTGCTGCGCTGGCAGCATCCCGAGCTTGGCCTGCTCGGAGCCGGGCCGCTGGTCACCGCGGCGCGCGCGGCGCGGCTGGAATGCGAGCTGACCGAACATGCGCACCGGGTCGCGCTGACCGAAATGGCTGGGTGGCCAAAGGCGCTGGCGAAACTGCGCGTGTCGCTCAACATCACCGCGGCCGATCTGGGCGATCCCGAATTTGCGGGGCGGTTCGCAGCGATGGCAAAGGCGGCCAAGGTCGATCCCGACCGGCTGACGCTGGAGCTGACCGAACAGGCGATGCTGAGCGATCCGGCGAGCGCGGCGGAGCAGTTGGCGCAGATTCGCGCGCTTGGCTGCGCGATCGCGATCGACGATTTCGGCACCGGCTATTCCAGCCTGTCGCTGCTCGCGCGGCTGCCGATCGATTATCTCAAGATCGACAGCGGCTTCACCCGCACCATCGACGGCAGCGATCGCGACCGCATTGTGGTCCGCGCCATCGTCGATCTGGCGCGCGCGCTGGGGCTGCTGGTGGTCGCCGAGGGGATCGAGAATGAGCGGCAGCTGGAGCGCCTGTCCGAACTGGGGGTCGCGTCCTGGCAGGGGTTTTTGAAGTCGGGTCCGGTGCCGGGGGATCAGTTGCTCAATCTATTGAATATCGAACGCCGTTCGCCCTGAGCTTGTCGAGGGGCCGTTCTTTCTTTGCAGCGTCGAAAGGAAGGACAGTGCTTCGACAAGCTCAGCGCGAACGGACGAAAGGTGGTAAGAAGGGGCTTAGGCCACCTGCTTCGCCAATTTCCCCAGCCCCTTCGACAATTGCAGCGCGCCGTTCAGTCGCGCCCCGGTGCTGGCCCAATCGCCGCTGACTGACAGCTTGTTGTCGGGGCGGATACGCGCGCGGCCTTTCAGCCGCTCGACATAGGCGATCAGCCCGGGAACATTGGCGAACTGGTCGCTGTGGAAACTGACCAATGCACCCTTGGTGCCCACGTCGAGCTTGGCGATGCCCGCGGCGCGGGCGTTCGCCTTGATCTCCATCAGCAGGACCAGGTTCGCGGTCTCGGGCGGCAGCGGGCCGAAACGGTCGATCATCTCGGCGGCAAAGGCATCGAGTGCCGGCCGGTCGGCCGCATCGTTGAGGCGGCGATAGAGCGCCATGCGCAGCGGCAGGTCGGGGACATAATCCTCGGGGATCAGGATCGGCGCGTCGACGGTGATCGTCGGTGACAAGGCTTCGCGCGGCGGCAGTTTGCCCGCGCCTTCGGCCTTGGCCATCAGGATCGCCTCCTCCAGCATCGACTGATACAGTTCGAAACCGACCTCGCGGATGTGTCCCGACTGTTCGTCGCCAACAAGATTGCCCGCGCCGCGAATGTCGAGATCATGGCTCGCCAGCTGGAACCCCGCGCCCAGCGTGTCGAGATCGCCGAGCAGCTTGAGCCGCTTTTCGGCGGTATCGGTGATCGCGCCATGCTCGGGGGTGGTGAGATACGCATAGGCGCGCGTCTTGGCCCGCCCGACCCGCCCGCGCAGCTGGTACAGCTGGGCGAGGCCAAAGCGGTCAGCGCGGTGGATGATCAGCGTGTTGGCGCTCGGGATATCGAGCCCGGATTCGACGATCGTCGTCGACAGCAGCACATCATATTTGCGGTCGTAAAAGGCGCTCATCCGGTCCTCGACCTCGGTCGGGGTCATCTGGCCGTGCGCGACGACATATTTGATTTCGGGGACACGGTTGCGCAGGAACTCCTCGATATCGGGCAGATCCCTGATCCGCGGTACCACAAAGAAACTCTGCCCGCCGCGGTCATGCTCGCGCAGCAACGCTTCGCGCAGGACGACGGCATCCCACGGCGCCACATAGGTTCGCACCGCGAGGCGGTCGACCGGCGGGGTCTGGATCACGCTGAGCTCGCGCAGCCCCGACATCGCCATTTGCAAGGTACGCGGGATCGGCGTCGCGGTCAGCGTCAGGACATGGACGTCGGCCTTGAGCTGCTTTAGCCGCTCCTTGTGGACGACGCCAAAGCGCTGTTCTTCATCGACGATGACGAGGCCGAGGTTTTTGAATTCGACCGATTTGGCGATGATCGCATGGGTGCCGACGACGATGTCGATATGGCCGCTCGCCAGCCCGTCGCGGGTCTTTTGCGCTTCGCCCGCCGGGACCAGACGCGATAGGCGGCCAATATTGACCGGGAAGCCTTTGAAGCGCTCGACAAAATTGGTGTAATGCTGGCGCGCCAGCAACGTCGTCGGCACGACCACCGCGACCTGCACCCCCGCCATCGCGGCGACGAAGGCGGCGCGCAGTGCAACCTCGGTCTTGCCGAAGCCTACGTCGCCGCAGACCAGCCGGTCCATCGGCTTGCCTGAAGCCATATCGGCGAGCACATCGCCAATCGCACGATCCTGATCGTCGGTTTCCTGATAGGGAAAGCGATCAGCAAAGGCGGGATAGGCGGCATCGGCGGCGAGCAATTCGCCCGAACGCAGCGCGCGCTGCGCCGCGGTCGCGAGCAGCTCGCCCGCGATCTCGCGGATCCGTTCCTTCATCCGCGCCTTGCGGCGTTGCCATGCCTCGCCGCCGAGCCGGTCGAGCGCAACCCCGTCGCTCTCGCCGCCGTAGCGCGAAAGGACGTCGAGATTTTCGACCGGGACGTAAAGCTTGTCGCCGCCCGCATAGGTCAGCGCGACGCAATCATGCGGGCTGTTCCCGACCGGGATTGAGGTCAGCCCCTCATAGCGCCCAATGCCATGATCGAGGTGGACGACCATATCACCGACGCTGAGCGTCGCGAGTTCGGCGAGGAAGGCGTCGGCGCTCTTGCGGCGCTTCTGGCGGCGGACGAGGCGCTCGCCGAGGATGTCCTGTTCGGTGAGCAGGCTGATCGCGTCGGAGGCAAAGCCGTGGTCGAGGGGGAGGACGATGAGGGCGACGTTGCCCGTCTCAGCCGATCCCATATTCCCGTTCGTGTCGAGCGAAGTCGAGACACGCCGCGGGGTGGCGCTGTTTTTTGCGGTGTCTCGACTTCGCTCGACACGAACGGAACTGGAACCAAGCGCCTCCTGCCAAGTCTCGGCCTGCACCAACCCCGTCACACCATGCTCGCGCAGCAACCCCGACAGGCGATCGCGCGCGCCGCCCGAATAGCTGGCGATGATCGTCCGTCGGCCCTTGCGGCGTTCGTCGCTCAGATGATCGGCGACCTTCTCATAGACGTTGGCGTCGGCGGCACGTTCGGGGGTGAAATCGCGCGCGGCAAAGGTTTCGAGGTCGACGACGGTCGGCGACGGCGCGACGTCGAACGGGGTGATGATGTGGATCGGGCGGTTCGTCGTCGCGCTCGCCCATTCGCCATCGGTCAAATACAGCGTTTCAGGCGCCAGCGGGCGATAGCTGCCGGCCGATTCCTTTTCGGCCGCGACGCGGTTCGCATGATAATCGACGATCGCGGCAAAGCGCGTCTCGGCGGTGGCTTCGCTGCGGTGACCGCGCAGCACTGGGGTCGCGGGGTCGATATGGTCGAACAGCGTCGCCAGACGCTCCTCGAACAGCGGCAACCAATGGTCCATGCCCGCTTGCCGCCGTCCCTCACTGACCGCCTGATACAGCGGATCGCCGGTCGCCTGCGCCCCGAACAGATCGCGATAGGTCGAGCGAAAGCGCTTGATCGTGTCCTGATCAAGGAGGGTTTCGGCGGCGGGGAGCAGTTGCAGCGCCTTGGCGGGGCCAAGGCTGCGCTGGTCGGCGGGGTCGAACCGGCGGATGCTTTCGATCTCGTCGCCGAAGAAATCGACGCGCAGCCCGGTTTCCTCGCCCGCAGGGAACAGGTCGAGAATACCGCCGCGCACCGCAAACTCGCCCTGATCGGCGACAGTGTCGACGCGGCTGAAGCCGTTCGAGACGAGCAGCTCGGCGAGCGCGTCGCGGTCGATCCGTTGGCCTGCGGCAAGCGTGGTCGCGAGCTGGCGGATGCGGAAGGGGGTCAGCGTGCGCTGGGTGATCGCGGCGACGGTGGTGAGGAGCAGCTCGCCGCGTTTCGCAGGCTGTTGCAATGCCGACAGCGTCGCCAGCCGGTCGGCGCTGACCCGCATCGACGGCCCCGCGCGGTCATAGGGCAGGCAATCCCATGCCGGGAAGCGGTGCACGATGAGGTCGGGGGCGAAGAAGGGCGCGGCGTCTGCAATGGCTTGCATCGCCGTGTCGTCGGTCGCGACATAGACGAGCCGCTTGTCGCTGGCGCGTGCCAGATCGGCGAGCAGCAGCGGCAGGAAACCGTCGGCGGCGCGGGCCAGTGTCAGCGGCGCCGCTGCCGATCCGATCGCGGCAAAAATGTCGGCGGCAGGAACGGTCATGGCAGCGGGATATAGTCCAGGCGGCGCATCGCGGCGATCATTTCGGGACGGTTGAGATGCGCGGGCGGCTCGCCGGTGCCGAGCGCCCACGCCATGATGTCGACATCGTCCTCCTCGACGACGATCTCGTACCAGGCGATCTCGTCGTCGGTCCAAGTTGCGGCATAGCGGTCGAAAAAGCCGCCGATCATATAGTCGGCCTCGCGCGTGCCGCGGTGCCAGGCGCGGAATTTCAGGCGTTTGAGGCGGTCGGTCATCTGTTTCTCTTTCCCTTCTCCCTCGACGGGAGAAGGATACGGAGCCTAGCCGCTTGGCGGCTAGGCGAAGTTGGATGAGGGTGAGCGCTCGCATGGCGAGCGCGCGCTCGCTTTGCAAGCGCATACCCCTCTCCCGCTGCGACCAACGAGCAGGCTCGTAAGTCTCGCTGCCCTCTCCCGCAAGGGGAGAGGGGGTGTAACTTTGCGCGGTCAGCGTTAGACACGATGAGCCATGCGACCCGAAATCCTCAATCCGCTCTTTGCCGCGCTCACCGACCTGAAAGGTGTCGGGCCGCAGCTTGCCAAGCCGCTGGCCCGGCTCGGGCTGGAGCGCGTCGTCGATGTGCTGTTCCATCTGCCGACCGGACTCGTGCAGCGCCATCCGGTCGATCGCCTCGACGACGCCCAGCCGGGGCAACAGATTATCATCACGCTCACCGCGCAGGACTACCGGTCGGGCCGCAGTCCGCGTGCGCCCTTTGGCGTCGATGCGTTCGACGCCGCGGGCGACCATGTCCGGCTCGTCTATTTCGGGCGCACATCGGCACTGGCAAAAAAGCTGTTCCCGCTCGGCGAACCGCGGCAGGTGTCGGGACGGCTCGATACCTATGGCGAGATGCGCCAGATCGTCCATCCCGACCATGTCAGCGAACCGGACAGTGATGAGGCGATTGCGACGAGCGAGGCGGTCTATCCGCTGACCGAAGGGCTGACCAATGCGCGGCTGTCGCAACTGGTCGAGATTGCGCTCGAACGGCGACCAGAACTCACCGAATGGATCGACGGGCCGCTGCTGACCAGTCGCAATTGGCCCGCCTGGCGCGAGGCTCTGACGCGCGCTCACGCCAGTCCGCACGACGCGGCGGCGCACGACCGGCTGGCCTATGACGAGATTTTCGCGAGCCAGGTCGCGCTGATGCTGATCCGCGAAGGACTGCGCAAGCGCAAGGGGCGTGCAGTGGTCGGCGATGGGCGGCTGATCGACGCGCTCAAGCTGCCGTTCGGGCTGACCGGGGCGCAGGAGCGGGTGGGGCGGGAGATTGCCGCCGATATGGGGCGCGAGACGCCGATGCTGCGCATGCTGCAAGGCGACGTCGGGTCGGGCAAGACGCTGGTCGCGCTGCGCGCGATGCTGGCGGCGGTCGAGGCGGGGACGCAGGCGGCGCTGCTCGCGCCGACCGAGATTTTGGCGCGCCAGCATTTCGCGACCTTGCAGGCGATGCTCGCGGGGCTGCCGGTGAACATCGCGATCCTGACCGGGCGCGACAAGGGGCGGGTGCGCGAATCGACGCTGATGGGGCTGGCTGACGGCAGCATCGACATCCTCGTCGGCACCCATGCAATTTTCCAAGATGCGGTGACGTATCGCGATCTGGCGCTGGTGGTGGTCGACGAACAGCATCGCTTCGGCGTCGCGCAGCGGCTGATGCTGACCCAGAAGGCTGCGCGCCCGCCGCATCTGCTGGTGATGACCGCGACCCCGATCCCGCGCACATTGCAACTCGCCAACCATGGCGAGATGGACGTGTCGCGGATCGACGAGATGCCGCCCGGGCGCACCCCGGTCGATACCCGCGTCGTATCGGTCGACCGGCTGGACGAGGTGGTCGGCGGGCTGGAGCGCCATCTGGCTACCGGGGCGCAGGCCTATTGGGTCTGCCCGCTCGTCGCCGAGAGCGAGATGAGCGAGCTTGCTGCTGCCGAGGAACGCGCGGCGCTGCTGCGCGAGCGGCTGGGCGCGGATCGGGTCGGACTGGTCCATGGCCGGATGAAGGGGCCGGACAAGGATGACGTCATGGCACGATTCCAGGCGGGCGCAATCGGGGTGCTGGTCGCGACAACGGTGATCGAGGTCGGGGTCGATGTTCCCGCTGCCAGCCTGATGATCGTCGAACATGCCGATCGCTTTGGTCTTGCGCCGCTCCACCAGCTGCGCGGCCGCGTCGGGCGCGGCGCGGCGAAATCGGTGTGCCTGTTGCTGCGCTCGCAAAACCTGTCCGAAACCGCGCGCGAACGACTGGCGTTGATGCGCGAGACGAACGACGGGTTTGTGATTGCCGAAAAGGATCTGGAACTGCGCGGCGGCGGCGAGCTGCTTGGGCTCAAGCAGTCGGGCGATGCCGATTATCGGCTGGCGAGCGCCGAACAGCTGGTCCGGTTGTTGCCGGTTGCGCACGACGACGCGCGGCTGTTCGTCGAACGCGACGGCGGGATGGACGGCGCGCGCGGCGAGCCGGTGCGGCACTGCCTTTATCTTTTCGAGCGCGATGCGGCGGTGCCGTTATTGCGGAGTGGCTAAACTTCTCCCCTCCCGCTTGCGGGAGGGGTTGGGGGTGGGCCAGCACCCTTTCGGATGCCCACCCCGCTGCGACTAGCGAGCAAGCTCGCAAGTCTCGCTGCCCCTCCCGCAAGCGGGAGGGGATTTCTCAATTCAAATCCGCCCGCGCGCCCATGGCGCGGATCATCGGCAGATAATCTTCGACCGCGATCGACTTGTCGAACTGGACACCGGTCTTGCCACCGAGCGACCACACGACCTTCGCCGCGGTGCGGCCGATGATCGGCATGCGGAACACGACGAGGTCGCCGATCTCGAGGCCGCGTTCGAAACGCATCAGCATACCGTCGGCGCTGATGTTGACGCAGGTGCACATTTCCTGCCGTCCGTCGGGCATGACGAAGGGCAAGCGGACATAGACGTCGCTACGCGGAGCAATTCGCTGGTCGAGCCCGACATAATGGGCCTTGCTGGTATCGATCTTGCGCATTTTTGTGGACCTTGTTGATTTGGGCATGAAAATCCACTCGAATGCTGAAGATTGGGTAAACGTGGTTCTGCGCCTTACCGCGTCACAAGGCCATGTTTTTTCGCGCCCAGGCTCAGCGGCACGGGATCGGTGCCGGGTAAGATCAGGTGGTGCGGGTCGCGAATGACGACGCCATCGACCTTCACCGCGCCCTCGTCAAGCTTGCGCCGCGCCTCCTTGTTCGACGCGGCAAAGCCCAGGTCGCGCAGCGCATCGACGACGCTGATCCCCTCGGCGGGCGCGAAAGCTTGCGGCAAGTCGCCACCAATCTGCCCCTTTTCAAAGGTTTGCGCGGCGGTTTCCGAAGCGGTGCGCGCCGCCTCTTCGCCGCGGCACAGCGCGGTTGCCTCGTTCGCCAGCACCTTCTTCGCCTCGTTGATCTCAGCCCCGCCCAGCGCTTCGAGCCGCGCGATCTCGTCCAGCGGCAGGTCGGTGAACAGCTTCAGGAACCGGCCGACGTCGCGGTCGTCGCAATTGCGCCAGAACTGCCAATAGTCAAAATGGGACAGTTGTTCGGGATTAAGCCATACCGCGCCAGCCGCAGTTTTGCCCATTTTGGCGCCCGCCGCGGTGGTGAGCAACGGAGTCGTCAGGCCGTAAAGGTCGGCGCCGTCCATCCGGCGGCCCAGCTCCATGCCGTTGACGATATTGCCCCACTGGTCCGACCCGCCCATCTGCAGCCGCACCCCCATGTCCTTTGACAAATGGCGGAAATCATAGCCCTGCAGGATCATATAGTTGAATTCGAGGAAGGTCATCGGCTGCTCGCGTTCGAGCCGCAATTTCACCGAATCGAACGTCATCATCCGATTGATCGTGAAATGGGTGCCGACTTCCTGCAGCAGGTCGATGTAACCCATCTGCCCCAGCCAGTCGTGGTTGTTGACCATCACCGCGTCGGTCGGGCCGTCGCCGAAGGTCAAATACTGCTGAAAGATGCTGAAGATCGACGCAATGTTCGCGGCGATCGTCGCGTCGGTCAGCATCTTGCGGCTTTCGTCGCGCCCGGTCGGATCGCCGATCCGCGTCGTCGCGCCGCCCATCAGCACGATCGGCTTATGCCCCGTCTGTTGCAAGCGGCGCAGCATCATGATCTGGACCAGGCTGCCGACGTGCAGGCTGGGCGCGGTTGCGTCGAAACCGATATATCCGGGGACGACCTGTTTCGCCGCAAGCGCATCGAGCCCTTCCGCGTCGGTCATCTGGTGGATATAGCCTCGTTGATCGAGGACGCGCAGCAGGTCGGATTTGTGGTTGGTCATAGCGCCTTCTTTTCAAGCGGGGCGCGCTTAGCATGGGGTTGGGGTTTTGGATAGCATTCGCAAGTCGCTGATCTGCCACCCCGACACCCCGGCCCGAACCGTGCGGTCGGTCGCGGTCGAAATCACACTCTCGTTCGATGACGGCTTTGCGCTGCGTTATGTCGTCAAGGGCGCGGTGGGTGATATCGTGCTGCCGCCGGGCGATGGCCAGCTCGTCATCGCCGACAGCGCGACCGACGGATTGTGGCAAGGCACCTGTTTCGAGGCGTTCCTGACCGAGGAAGGTCAGCCCGACTATACCGAATTCAACTATGCCCCCGACGGCCGCTGGGCCTGTTACCAGTTCGACGATTATCGCTCGCTGCTGCGCCCCGACGAGCTGGCGCCGTGGGAGATGGTTGCCGAACGCAGCGATGCGCACTATGCGCTGCGCGTCGAACCGGGGATATTTCCCGACACCGGGTCGAAACTCGCTTTATCGGCAGTGATCGAGGAGCTGGACGGCACCAAAAGCTATTGGGCGCTCGCGCATCCGCCCGGCAAACCCGATTTCCATCATCCCGATTGCTTTGCGCTCACGCTTGCGGCACCGGGCGCGGCATGACGATGACATTCGGTATCGATCGCCTGCTCGCCGACCCCGCGCTGCGCGCGCCGCTGGCGGGTCAACGCGTCGCGCTGCTCGCCCACCCCGCCTCGGTCACCGCCGACCTGACCCACAGCCTCGACGCGCTCGTCGCCGCGGGGGTGAATGTCACCGCGGTGTTCGGGCCGCAGCATGGGGTGCGCGGCGACCTGCAGGACAATATGATGGAGTCGCCCGACTTCACCGACCCGGTCCACGGCGTTCCGTGCTTCAGCCTCTATGGCGAGGTACGCCGTCCGACCGGCCAGTCGATGCACACCTTCGACGTCGTGCTGATCGACCTTCAGGATCTCGGTTGCCGTATCTACACCTATGTGACGACCCTGCTCTACATGCTCGAAGCCGCGGCGCAGCATGGCAAGGCGGTATGGGTGCTCGACCGCCCGAACCCGGCCGGGCGCCCAGTCGAGGGCAATTTGCTCCGCCCCGGCTGGGAAAGCTTCGTCGGCGCGGCGCCGATGGTCATGCGCCACGGGCTGACGATGGGCGAGATGGGGCGCTGGTTCATCCGTCACTACGGCCTCGACGTTGATTACCGCGTGATCGAAATGGAAGGCTGGGCGCCGCAGTCCGGTCCGGGCTATGGCTGGCCCAGCGACCGCGTGTGGATCAACCCCAGCCCCAATGCCGCGAACGTCAATATGGCGCGCGCCTATGCTGGGACGGTGATGGTCGAGGGCGCCACGCTCAGCGAAGGCCGCGGCACCACCCGCCCGCTCGAACTCTTCGGCGCCCCCGACATCGATGCCAAGGCGGTGATTGCCGAAATGCACCGCCTCGCTCCGCACTGGCTGGCGGGGTGCAAGCTGCGCGATATCTGGTTCCAGCCGACCTTTCACAAGCATGTCGGTCAGCTGTGCAGCGGCGTTCATATCCATGCCGAAGGGCCGTGGTACGACGATGCCGCGTTTCAGCCCTGGCGGGTGCAGGCGCTGGGGTTCAAGGCGATCCGCTCGCTCTATCCCGATTATCCGATCTGGCGCGGCAAGGACTTCAAATATGAATATACCGACGATGTGCTGGCGATCGACGTGATCAACGGCGGACCCGATCTGCGGCTGTGGGTCGACGATGCGGGCGCGGATGCGGGCGATCTCGATGCGCTCGCGCTGCCCGATGAGGCGGCGTGGCGGGATGAGATTGCAGACCTTTTGATTTATTGATCCAGAACTTCTGGCCTCGTTCGTCCTTAGCTTGTTGAAGGACCGCCCTTTCTTTTCGACGTTGAAGTGAACAACGGTGCTTTGACAAGCTCAGGACGAACGGGTTTGAGGTTGGGCGAAGAATTTGGTGAGATTGAAATGATCCAACGCAGGCAATTTCTTGGCACCGCGGCTCTCGGCGGACTGGCCGCAACGCTGCCTTCATCGGCCTGGGCGGACGATACCGCCGGTCTTCCCAATCTGGCCGCCAAGGCGGTTCCGATCGGCAAGGCAGAGCGGGTGGCGCGGCTCGCCAAGGCGACCCAGCTGCTGCGCGCGAACGATATGGACGCGCTGCTGATCGAGCCGGGGTCGAGCCTGATCTATTTCACCGGAGTGCGCTGGTCGCGCAGCGAGCGGCTGACCGCTGCGGTGCTGACCCGCGAGGGCGAACTGGCGGTCGTCACGCCCTTTTTCGAAGAGCCGTCGGTGCGCGAAAGCCTGGACGTTGCGGCCGACGTGCTGACCTGGAACGAAGATGACAATCCGCTCGCCGCGGTCGCCGCTTGGCTGGGCAAGCGCGGGCTGACCAAAGGCAAGATCGGCGTCGAGGAAACGGTGCGCTATTTCGCGGTCGACGGGCTGGAAAAGGCGATGCCGAACGCGACGGTCGTCAACGGCGCGCCCGTCGTGCGCGGCTGCCGGATGCACAAGTCGCCCGCCGAAATCGCGCTGATGCAGGTGGCGAACGACATCACGCTCGCCGCCTATCGGCACACCGCGCCTCGCATCGAGGCGGGGATGACCCCCGACCAGATCGGCGCGATCATGGCTGCGGCGACAAAAGCGCTCGGCGGCAAGAGCGAATTCGAGCTGATCCTGCTCGGCGAAGCGAGCGCCTATCCGCACGGGTCGGGCAAACCACAGGCGGTGAAGGACGGCGAGGTCGTGCTGATGGACTGCGGCGCGACCGTGCATGGCTACCAATCCGACATTTCGCGGACGTTCGTTTATGGCAAAGCCACCCCGCGCCAGCGGCAGGTGTGGGACCAGATGCGCAAGGGGCAGGACGTCGCCTTCGCCGCGGCGAAACTCGGCACGCCCGCGGGCAAGGTCGATGACGCGGTGCGCGCCTATTATGAAAGCCTCGGCTGGGGGCCGGGATACAAGCTGCCCGGCACCTCGCACCGCACCGGCCATGGCATCGGGCTCGACGGGCACGAGCCGGTCAATCTGGTGCGCGGCGAGACGACGCAGCTGGCGCCGGGTATGTGTTTCTCGAACGAACCCGGCATCTATATCCCGGGCGAGTTCGGGATCCGGCTCGAGGATTGTTTCTACATGACCGACAGCGGGCCGAAATGGTTCAGCGAACCGCCGCCGTCGATCGACCAGCCGTTCGATTGAAGCTGCTAAACATAGACGGCGACATAAGCGATCAGCATTGCCGCGGGCAGCAGCAGCGCTTGCGCAAGGATCGTACCGGCGAGGCGGCTCAGCGAAATGAAGGTGATGGCGCGGCGGAACTCCGCCTCGTCGACTTTGCCCTCGACCGCATCGTCAGTCATCACCGACAATTGCGGGTCGATGAAGGCGAAGAGGAGGATTGTGGCGAAACCGTTGATCAGCGCCGACAGCTGCGATGCGGTGACGCGGAATTCGGGGGCAAGATAGCCGGCGTAGAGCGACGCGACGACGCCGACCGCGAGCAGCGACTGCGCGAGGCAATTGGCGATCAGCACCCCCCAGCTGATCCCCTTCGGCATCCTCCAGCTTTTGAGATGCGCGAGGCTGGGAAGTGTCAGTGACCGGCGCAGCGTCCGCAGTCCGCTCGGGCTCACCGCCTTGACCGCCAGCTTTGTCGTCGACCGGTTGGTCTGATACCAGCCGATCGCGGCGGCAAACATCCGCTGCCCCGTCGGCACCAGCAATATGCCAATCAACGTCGCGACGCTCGCCGCGGCGAGCACAAGCTGCATGTCGATGAACAGTGAGGCGCCGCTGCCGTCGTGCAGCCGCGTCTCGATCCGCTTGGCGAGGAAAGGACCGAGGAAGCTGTTCGAGGTGCGTGAAAAGAGCACGAGGATGTTGAACAGCGCAAACGACATCGCAATCCGCCGCGTCCGCACTCCCGCGATCCGCGCCGCATAAGCGAGCGCGCCGATCAGGTTGATGAAGCCGGTCAGCAGCAGGATGGTGACGAGGGGAAGGTCGATCATGAGGCGCCTAGCGGAACTTATGAAATCCGTTCGTGTCGAGCGAAGTCGAGACACCCCGAGCGCGTGCGCGGCCGATAGGTGTCTCGACTTCGCTCGACACGAACGGGATTAGGGGATCGGCGTGAAATCGTCACGGCCTAATCAGGCCGTCTCGCTCAATGCTTGCGCGTCAACTCGCGCATCGCATCGTCCAGCCCCGACAGGCTCAGCGGATACATGCGGTCGTTCATCAGCTGTTTGATCAGTTTCACCGACTGGGTGTAGCCCCAATGCGCCTCGGGCACCGGGTTCAGCCACACCGCGGCGGGATAGACTTTGGTGATCCGCTGGAGCCAGACTGCGCCCGATTCCTCGTTGAAATGTTCGACGCTGCCGCCCGGATGGGTAATTTCATAAGCCGACATCGACGCATCGCCGACGAAGATCACTTTATAGTCGTGGCCATATTTGTGGAGGATGTCCCACATCTGGTGGCGTTCGGACCAGCGGCGCTTGTTGTCCTTCCACACCCCTTCATAGGGGCAGTTGTGGAAATAGAAGAATTCGAGATTCTTGAATTCGGTCGTCGCGGCGCTGAACAATTCTTCGCACAGCTTGATGAACGGGTCCATCGACCCGCCGACGTCGAGGAAGAGCAGCAGCTTGACCGCGTTGCGCCGTTCGGGGCGCATCCGGATGTCGAGCCAGCCCTGGCGGGCGGTGCCGTCGATGGTGCCCGGAATGTCGAGCTCGTCCGCCGCACCCTCGCGCGCGAATTTGCGCAGGCGGCGCAGCGCGATCTTGATGTTGCGGGTGCCAAGCTCCTTGGTGTTGTCGAGATTGGCGAATTCGCGCTTTTCCCAGACTTTCAGCGCACGCTTGTGCTTGCTCTCGCCGCCGATGCGGACGCCCTCGGGATTATAGCCCGAATTGCCGAACGGCGACGTGCCGCCGGTACCGATCCACTTGCTGCCGCCCTCGTGGCGCTTCTGCTGTTCTTCGAGCCGCTCTTTCAGCGTCTCCATGATCTTGTCCCAGTCGCCGAGCGATTCGATCGCGGCCATTTCCTCGGGCGTCAGGAATTTCTCCGCGACCGCTTTCAGCCAGTCGGCGGGGACATCGACTGGGTTCTGACCGTAATCGGAAATGATCCCCTTGAAGACCTTGTTGAACACCTGGTCGAAGCGGTCGAGCAGGCCTTCGTCCTTCACGTAGATCGCGCGGCTGAGATAATAGAATTGTTCGGGACTGCGGTCGATCACCTCGCGGTCGAGCGCCTCCAGCAGCATCAGATGCTCTTTCAGACTGGCGGGAATGCCCGCGGCGCGAAGCTCGTCGAGGAAGCCGAAAAACATGGGGGAGGGTTATCGTGTCGCGGCGTGGGGTGCAATCCCTTTACGTAAACGGAAAGCGACGCGCGAAATTGGCGCGCCGACCGATCAAGCGGGCGCGTGCATCCGCCGTTCGTGATGCAGCACGGCCACCACCGCGATGATCGCGGCCAGATAGGTGCCGAACTGAAACACCGGTGAAAGCGCGGCGGACTGCCCCGATGCCTGTGCGCTGAATGATGCAAAATCCCACGCCCCATGCATCAGCATCCAAATCCCGCCGCTGACCCGGCGCAAAACATAGAAGGCCGCGCCCATCAGCGAGGCGAAAACAAATTGGAGCAGGCTGGCGTAGAGCGGAATACCGAACAGGGCGTTAGGGATGTGCATCGCGCCAAACAGGATCGACGACCAGACGCACACCCAGTGTTCCTTCGTGGTCGACCCGCGCGCGCCGGTGACGATCACGCCGCGCGCCAGCAACTCCTCATTAAATCCAACCATCACCCCCCGCGGCGACGAGCATCAGCAGGTGCGTCGGCGAAAAACCTGACCAGTTGGCGGCGCCGCCGTTGACGACGACCATCCCGGTCATGCCGATCAATACAAGGGCGAGCGCCCAGCGCGGGCCGCCGCGGCGCTCCTCCTTTACGGCCGGTTTCCACCAACCGAGCCAACTCACTGCGGCCGCGAGAAAGACCGTGCCGAGCGCGAGCGGAAGCACTAGGCTGGTCAGCACAACATCGGCCGACACCATGTTGGCGTAGCGCGCCCCGACAACGCCCCAGGTAGCTAAAATTATCGCGCTGTAGATCAGATAGACGCAGACCGCCGCGCCGAGTGTTGGTTTGATCCGCATACCTGCGTCACCCCGTCCGCGATTATGGTGGGTTGCCAACGCGCTAAAATCGCTGCGCCTGATTGGGTGGCGTGCCTATTTGGCCCACACCAGATGCGCCACCTTGCCACCCGACCGCTCCTGCGTCGCGGCTTGGCAGAAGGACGAATGATCATTCGCGGCAATGGCAATCTGGGCGCCGAACGCCATACCGAGCGCGAGGGTGGCCTTGCGGTCCAGTTCGACCCGCTGACCGGCATTCAGGGTGCGCGGCTTGCCCATCGTGTCGTCATAGATGAGGTTGAATTCGTTCGCGAACGCGCGCGGATCAAGCTCGAAGCCGGGACATGTTGCGGCCACCGCTTTCTGGTGGCCGAGCGATTGCAGCATCGCGATATGGCCTTCATCAAATGTTCCATCGAGCATGGTGCGAATCGCGTCGGTCACCGCCAGATCCATATTGACGGCGTCCGAGGGCGAAGCGGTGGGGGCCGGGGTCTGCGCCAAAGCGCAGGGCGCAAATACAAGTGCGGCAGCGAGCGACAGGGTGCGGAGCATCATGGTCAATATCCCCTGCGGTACGGATCATAGGAGAATTGGCGGTCGGTCCATTCATAGGAAAATTGTCCGCGCACGAAGCAGCGCCGCTCACCGCGATAACAGCTGACATCGGGAGCGGGCGAGAAATAGTCGCTGCCATAGCTTTTGCCATAGCCGTAGCGATATTCGTCGCGCCGCTCTTCCTCCTTACGCTTTTTCTTGGCCGAAATTGCGGCGGCAATGCCGATCAGGCCGATGCCGAGCGCGACGCCCGCCGCTGCGTCCCCATCATGATCGCGGTCATGGTGGTGGTCGCGGTGCCAATCGTCATGGCGTTTGGCATAGGCCGGTGCGGGAATGATGAGCGCGGCGACCACGGCAGCCGCAAGAAACCTGGAACGCAGCATGACACCGAACCCCTGTTGTTGCGCACCGAATAAAACATAAATCGAACGAGAATGAAAGCACGCGATCCTTTGTATGGGATCATCCGCTAACCATATTCATGCAGAGGCTCGCTTGGGCAGGGTCAATGCCGCCGCTGCCATTGACCCCCCGTTAACCAATTTCCGGCATGACCCGTCGATTATGTTCAGGTGGGTGTGCCAATGAAATTTGATCCGATCAATCCGGCCGCGCCGGTGCTCGACCAGTCGGTCGCGAGCGACTGCGGCGAACTCGCGGTCGGATGCAGCGAGGCGGCGGGGCGTATCAAGCGCTCGACCGATCAGATGGACCGCCAGATCGAAGAGCTTGGCCGTCTTGAGGAATTTGTCGTCAGCCTGGAATCGGACCAGCGCCAGATCGCCGATTCGACCGATGAGGCAAAGCTGCTGTCGGCGCGCGCGTGCGAACAGCTCGACGCCGGGGCCGAGCGCGTCAACGCCGCGGTCACCGAATTTCGTTCGGTGATTGATCTTGTCGCGCGGCTCGGCACCCATGTGACCAATTTCGCCGCGGTGATGGCGCAGGTGCAGCAGGTCAGCCAGTCGATCGAGGCGATCGCCAAGACGACCAACATGCTGGCGCTCAACGCTGCGATCGAGGCCGAGCGCGCGGGCGATGCCGGTCGGACCTTCGCCGTCGTCGCCGCCGAAGTCAAAAAGCTGGCGCAGAATACCCGCGGCGCCACCGATGAAATCCGCCGCAGCATCGGCAGCCTTGCCGCCGAAGCAAGCGGGCTGGTCACCGAAATTCAGGCGGGGGTCGAACAATCGAGCCGCGCCGAAGCGCAGTTCGAAACGATCACCGACGCGCTGCACGACGCAACGCACCTCGTCGCGCTGCTCGACGACCAGAGCGACCGCATCGCGCAATCGAGCGCGATGGTCCACGCCAATGGCGCAAAGGTGCGCGAAGCGGTCGACCGCGTTGTCGGATCGGTGCGCGACAATCGTGCGACGCTGGAAGATACGCGCACGTCGATCCTGTCGATGGAGCATGTGTCGAACCGCATGTTCAACGCGGTCATTTCGGCCGGGGTTAGCCCGCAGGATTCGGCGGTGGTCGAACTTGCCGCCAAGGTGCGCGACAAATTTGTTGCGATCGCCGAACATGCACTCGCGAACGGCGAACTGACAATGGAGCAATTGTTCGACACCAATTATGTCCGCGTTCCGGGGTCGAACCCCGAACGCTTCCGCACGACGCTCTGCGATTGGGCCGACGCGAACTGGCGACCGCTGTTCGACGATGTCGTCACCAATCATCCCGAGGTCAAGATGTCGTCGGCGGGCGACATGAACGGCTTCCTGCCGACGCATATCACCGCATGTTCGCGCGCCCCAACCGGTGACGTCGCGCACGACACGGCCTATTGCCGCAACGGCCGCATCCTGTTCGACGACACCGACAAGGCCGCCAAGCGCAGCACCGCGCCCTTTTTCATGGCGGTGTATCGCCAGGAGGGCGACGGAACCAACTATGTCACGGTGCGCAACGTCTATACGCCCGTCGTGATCAACGGGCGCCGCTGGGGCGACGTCGAGGTGGCATACCAGCTCTAGACAGTCTCACGACTTCTGCTCCCACAGCCGTTCGTATCGAGCGAAGTCGAGATACGTCCGGCGCGGCGTTCGCGTGTCTCGACTTCGCTCGACACAAACGGACGTAGGAGTGCTGCCGCTAGCTCCCCTGACGCCGCGCCATGAACGCCAGCTTTTCGAACAGCATCACATCCTGCTCATTCTTGAGCAGCGCGCCATGCAGCGGCGGGATCGCCTTGCCGACGTCGCGGTTCTGCAGGACTTCGAGCGGCATGTCTTCATTGAGCAGCAGCTTGAGCCAATCGATCAGCTCGCTGGTCGACGGCTTTTTCTTGAGCCCCGGCACGTCGCGAACTTCGTAGAAAATATCCATCGCGCGGCTGACCAGTGTCTTCTGGATGCCGGGGAAATGCACGTCGACGATCGCGGCCATCGTGTCGCGGTCGGGGAATTTGATGTAATGGAAGAAACAGCGGCGCAGGAAGGCGTCGGGCAGCTCCTTTTCATTGTTCGACGTGATGACGACGATCGGGCGTTCCTTCGCGGTGATCGTCTCGTCGGTCTCATAGACATGGAACGCCATGCGATCGAGTTCTTGAAGCAAATCGTTCGGGAATTCGATGTCGGCCTTGTCGATCTCGTCGATCAGCAGCACGGGCAGCTTGGGCGAGGTGAAGGCCTCCCACAATTTGCCTTTGCGGATGTAATTGCGGATATCGTGGACGCGCTCTTCGCCGAGCTGGCCGTCGCGCAGGCGGGCGACCGCATCATATTCGTACAGGCCTTGCTGCGCCTTGGTCGTCGATTTGATGTTCCAGGTGATCAGCGGCGCGTCGAACGCCTTGGCGATTTCCTCGGCCAGCACGGTCTTGCCGGTGCCGGGTTCGCCCTTCACCAGCAGCGGGCGGCGCAGCAGCGTGGCGGCGTTGACCGCGACCTTCAGGTCGTCGGTGGCGATATAGGCGCTGGTTCCATCGAAACGCATGGGCTCGTCTTTCCCTTAACGTGAACGTCAATCAAGCGCGGGCATAGCGAGGGGAGGGAGAGGGTGCAAGTAACGAGGCGTCGAGACGATCCTCCCTGTCGCGCAGCGATGGGGAGGGGGACCGTTCGCGAAGCGAATGGTGGAGGGGCGAAGACGGTGGCGTCCATGCCCCTCCGTCAGCGCTTCGCGCTGCCACCTCCCCATGGCTGCGCCACAGGGAGGATCGGATTTACGACCTCGCCCGGCTCGCCGCGCGCGCTGCCATCAGATCCCACAAGCCGCTGTGCTGGGTGATCAGCTGCTGCGCGCCGAACATCATCGCACGTTCGACTGCGGGGCTGCTGGCGACGGCCCCGGCCAGCCGCGCGGTTTCGCGCAGGTCGGGTAGGGTGCAGGTCGGCGGCGCCATGTCGAGTCGCTGGGCGCTGATATCGAGCAGCACGCGGATCGTCCGCCAGTCGAGCGTCAGCGCGATCGCGGCGCCGACCGCGCAGCCATGGCGGTCGGATTCGGACAGCATGTCAATCGCCTTGCGCTGCGCGGCGACCGCGGCTTCGCATTGGGCTTGTCCTTGTGTGCTCGGTACCGGCCCGACGGCGGAGGCGATCTTGGTCAGAAAGGCGCGTTCTTGGACAAAGGCGTCGGCGGCCTCGTCCATCCATTGCCGCGATGCGGGATCGACTGCCTTGCGCGCGGCATTGTCGATCACGCCGGGGTGGCGACCATGGAGCAGGCACAGGAAATGAACCGCATCGGCCAGGTTGCGCATCGCGTCGGGGCCGCTCGACAGCGCGCCGGCGCGGACGTGCGGATGCGCGCCGGTGCCGCCGCTGGCGACCAGCGAGTCGAGCATTTCGGCGGCGCCGCGCGGCTGCTGCAGGGGCTGGGTCGATTGGCTCAACGCGGGTTCCTCGCCTGTGGCGCGGGCCGCAAGGGCCAGGCCGGTGGAATTTCAGCGGCCAGTCATAGGGCAACGTCGTAAACGTCGCGTTTATGGGCGCGCATTGATTTGTACCGGTGCCTGTTTCAGTGAGGGACAGACGCAAAGGGACCGGCAAGCCCCGGGGGAAGCTTGCCGGTCCCATCGATGGCGCCGGTCGGGCGTCATCTGGGCGGGAGGCCGGACCCGGGGAGAGGGATTGTCCGGCCAATTCCGCTTAAGCGGCGAGCGCGAACTCCTCGGCTTTTTCGTTGGGCTGCACGGCAGCTTCGACCGCGGACACCGCCGGAGCAGCAGTGGCGACCGACTTGGCGGGGAACAGCAGGCGCGATGCCAGCACCACGGCGCCAAGGACGAAATAGCCGATGAAGGTCTGGACCGGGAAAAAGAAGATCGGTGCGACAAAGGCGAGCCGCAGCCACAGCGGGTTAAAGCCAAAATCCTGGCCAACGGCCTCGCAGACCCCAAAAAAAGTGTCGCGGCGGCGGAAGAGGTTGGTCGTTTCGTTTTCCATCGTCTTGTCTTTCTCTTGGGCGGCGAGAACTGCCCCGTGCCGATGTCCAGTGCATCGCAAAGGCCGTGCCAGTTTCAACAATCTCCCAAATTTCCGAGCTTTATGCGGTCGTCCCTGATCGGCCGTCCGCTCAGGACCGTGTATTCCTTCCCATTGATTGGGAATGTTTGCCATTTGATGGGTAGCGCCTGAACCCTTGATGAAGCGCGCCGCATCGCGTGACGACGGCTATCTGGCGTTGAAATATGAAGATTTAAAGAGGATGGGGCGAAATAATTGTGCGGTGCAGCATCGGATCCTTTTTCGTCATCCCGGCGCAGGCCGGGATGACGGATATGAAAAAGGGCGGCCCGTTGCCGGACCGCCCTTGATAACCTTGCTCTCGATCCGCGCTTACTGGTCGAGGAACGACCGCATCTTGCGCGACCGCGACGGGTGCTTCAGCTTGCGCAGCGCCTTCGCTTCGATCTGGCGAATGCGTTCGCGGGTCACGCTGAACTGCTGGCCGACTTCCTCGAGGGTGTGGTCGGTGTTCATGCCGATACCGAAGCGCATGCGCAGCACACGCTCCTCACGCGGGGTGAGCGATGCCAGCACGCGGGTGACCGTTTCTTTCAGGTTCGACTGCACCGCAGCATCGACGGGGATGACGGCATTCTTGTCCTCGATGAAATCGCCCAGATGCGAATCTTCCTCGTCGCCGATCGGCGTTTCGAGGCTGATCGGCTCCTTGGCGATTTTCATCACCTTGCGGACCTTTTCGAGCGGCATCGACAGGCGCTCGGCCATTTCCTCGGGCGTCGGCTCGCGGCCGCTTTCGTGGAGGAACTGGCGGCTGCACCGGACCAGCTTGTTGATCGTCTCGATCATATGGACCGGGATACGGATCGTGCGCGCCTGGTCGGCGATCGAGCGGGTGATCGCCTGGCGGATCCACCAGGTCGCATAGGTGCTGAACTTGTACCCGCGGCGATATTCGAATTTGTCGACCGCCTTCATCAGGCCGATATTGCCTTCCTGGATCAGGTCGAGAAACTGTAGCCCGCGGTTCGTATATTTCTTGGCGATCGAGATCACGAGGCGCAGGTTCGCTTCGACCATTTCCTTCTTGGCGATACGCGCTTCGCGCTCGCCCTTCTGGACCATGTTCACGACACGGCGGAATTCGGTCAGGCTCATGCCCGCAGCCTGCGCGATTTCCGAAATCTCGATGCGGATACGGTCGACCGCACCGGCTTCATTCTCGGCAAAGGCCGCCCATTTCTTGTCGATCTTGCCGACGCCGTCGATCCAGTTTTCTTCCAGCTCGCGCCCGACATAATTGTCGAGGAAGGCCTTGCGCGGCACCTTGTGACGCTCGGCCAAGCGCAGCATCTGGCCACCGAGCGCGGTCAGGCGGCGGTTGTAGCTATAGAGCTGATCGACCAGATATTCGATCTTGGTGTTGTGGAACTGCACGCTCTCGACCTGCGCGGTGAGTTCTTCGCGCAGCTTGTGATATTTCTTTTCCGACGCCGCGGGGAATTCGCCCGCGGTCGACAGCGCGTCGAGGCGCGTTTCCTGCAGCTTCGAAAACGCCTTGAAGCTCTTGGTGATGTTGGCGAACTTCTCCAGCGCGTCGGGCTTGAGCAATTCTTCCATCGCCGCGAGGCTCAGCGTATTGTCTTCTTCGTCTTCCTCGAAGCTTTCTCGCTTGCCCGACGAGCTTTCGCCATCCTCTTCATCGGCGTCGGCGGCGGGCTCTTCTTCGACCTCATCCTCGTCCTTGAACGACACGCCGGCCGTCTTCTCGCTGATTTCGCCGTCGTCTTCGGCGCCTTCTTCTTCCAGATTTTCGGGCGCCGGGTCTTTCGACAGCATCGCTTCCAGGTCGACGATCTCACGCAGCTGCATGTCGCCATTGTTCAGCGCGTTCGACCATTCGATGATCGCGTTAAAGGTCAGCGGGCTTTCGCACAGCCCCAGGATCATCGTGTCGCGGCCGGCCTCGATGCGCTTGGCAATCGCGATTTCGCCCTCGCGGCTGAGCAACTCGACCGCGCCCATCTCGCGCAGGTACATGCGAACGGGATCGTCGGTGCGATCGACCGTTTCCTTCTTCTTTTCGATCGCCGGGTTCGACACCGAACCGGTGCCGGCGCTGACATCGACTTCATCGTCGGGTTCGGCGTCGGCCTCTTCCTGCACATCCTCGTCGCTTTCGACGATGTTGATGCCCATGTCGGAAATCGCCGACATGATGTCCTCGATCTGCTCGGACGACATTTCGTCCTGCGGCAGCGCCGCATTCAGCTCGTCATAGGTCAGATACCCGCGCTTCTTGCCGCGCGCGATCAGCTTTTTGACGTCGGCCTCGTTCAGGTCGATCAGCGGGCCGTCGGTATCGGCTTCGGTTTCGGCGGCGGTGTTCTTGGTGGCCATATATGTTCCTGCCAAAGGGGCAATAAGGGGTCGTTCGGACTGCGCGTAAGGAGATCAAGCGTCGCAATTCTCTGCGCCACGCTAGCCCCTGTCGCTTTCCAGCCATCGATTGGATGAGAAGTGCAATCCGTCGGCTCTGAGCAATGTCGTCGCCTTATTATACACTTTCATTGCCGCCAATATGGCAAGCAACCCCTCACAATCAAGCCCTTCTTGACGGTTTGGGTTGTCAAGCGTTTCCCAACCCTAGTCCATCCAATCCAGAGCTTCGCCATATAGCTTCGAGCGCTCGGCTTTCAGCAGTTGTTGGCGCTTTTGGATCGCGTCATACGTTTCAGGCGTGAAGTTGTTGATAAGCTCTCTATCCAGCCTCTCGAATTCCAGATTCAAATCGGTCTCGACAGCGAGAAAATTGATGAATTTGGGTAAACGCTCTTGGACAAGTTCAGGCTGGATATTCCAGCTAAATCTAAGATCCTTTTGAAGATCGAATTTGTGAATCGAGTCAAACTCGCCGCGAGCTACGATTTGCGCAATCGCATCATCGTCACTGCCAGGGTTCTTGAACAAGAAATCGCAAATGACGTCCTGCCAGCGCTTCAAATCGTCGTAAATTTTATCGTCGAGCATCTTGATGCTGCCGATGCTTTCATAGTGATTCAGCAGAAACTGCGGAAACCGCGAAGCAGCGTGAAAGGCGCTCCGTACATATGATTTGTACAGCACGACATTTTGCTTCTCGGATGTGGCGATAGCGGACTGATAAATGGTGTGCCGATCTTTCGCGTTCCATCCGAAATCTTGATAGAATCGGGTCTTGAACCAGCTTCTGTACTGATCGGAGATCACTCTATCGGGAGTGGAGTCGGCAATCTCAGTAAGCGAATTTAGAAGCTTCGCCCTTCCTTCGGGGACGTTGAAGTTCGTCTCTAGAAGCGTTGACTGATAGGTGAACTCTGACAGTGGCGTCGCGGCCGCAATCAGATTCTCAAATGCTTGACTGCCTTGATTTCGAACCACGTCGTCCGGATCTTGGCCGGGCGGTAGCTGTGCAATCTTTACGGTTTTGCCATTGGGCAAAATCTTGATTGCCAGACTTGCGGCTCTCCTCGCAGCTTTCGTCCCTGCGTTATCGCCGTCAAAGCAGAGAATCGGCTCGTCCACCATCCGCCAGATCAGCCCGAGCTGCGCCTCGGTCAGCGCGGTGCCGAGCGGCGCGACGGCGTCGGCGATCCCCGCCTCGGCCAGTGCGATGACGTCCATATAGCCTTCGACGACGATGATCCGGTTCGTCTGCCGCGATGCGGGGCTCGCTTTGTCGATATTGTAGAGGACGCGCCCCTTGTCGAAGAGCGGCGTGTCGGGCGAGTTCAGATATTTGGGCTCGCCATCGCCCAATATGCGCCCGCCAAATGCGATCACCCGGCCGCGCGCATCGCGGATCGGGATCATCAACCGGCCGCGGAAGCGATCGTAGGGCTCCTTGCCCTCAACCTCGATCAGCATCCCCGATTCCACCAGCATCGAAGTTGGGAATTTCTTGAGCGCTTCTTTCAGCGCGCTGCGGCTGTCAGGCGCGAGGCCGAACCCGAACGCCCGCCGCGTCGGATCGGATATGCCGCGCTTCGCCAGATAATCGCGCGCCGGAGCGCCGTTGCTGCTGTCCAGTTGCTGGGTGAACCACTCAGCCGCCCCCTGCACCACATCGCGCAGACTCGCCGCCTCCTCGGCCTTTTTCGCGGCGCGCGGATCGGCGGCGGGAACCTCCATCCCGGCTTCGGCGGCGAGTTCCTTGACCGCATCCATAAACGACAGCCCGCGCTGGTCGGTCATCCAGCGGATGGCGTCTCCGTGGGCGCTGCACCCGAAGCAATGGTAGAAGCCCTTTTCGTCGTTGATCGTGAAGCTGGGCGTCTTTTCGTTATGAAAGGGGCAGCAGGCTTTGTATTCGCGGCCCGCGCGGGTGACCTTCACCGTCCGGCCGATGAGGGTCGACAGGGTGATGCGCGAGCGGAGTTCGTCCAGCCATTGCGGGGTGAGGGTCAACTATCCCCCTCCCGATCCTTGGCGAATACCCCATTTCCGTTCGTGTCGAGCGAAGTCGAGACACCCATCGGTGTGGCGCTATCCCGCGAGGTGTCTCGACTTCGCTCGACACGAACGGGATGGGAGGGGCGTTCTTTAGGCGGTTTCGCGAAATGGCTCACTTCGTTCCAATCACCTCTGATCAGTGCTTCCTTTTTCGCGCGCGACCATTTCTTGATCCGCATTTCGGCGTCCAATGCCTCGTATCGTGTAGCGAAATCCTGCGACCATATCAGGCGCACGGGCAGGCGCGACGAGGTGAAACCTTCGATTTGGCCCGATTGATGTTGGCCGATCCGATATCCAAGACTATCCGTATGCCCGGTGTAGTAGCGCCCATCGGCACAAAGCAGGATATAGGTCCAGAACGCCATCCCACTCCTCTACCCGTTCGCGTCGAGAGAAGTCGAGACGCCTATCGCGCTGGTGCTATGCCGATGGGTGTCTCGACTTCGCTCGACACGAACGGGAAAGGGAGGTCGATCTTTTGGCGCGGTCAGCTCAAAGCCGCCTTAACCCACCCACTCGCCTTGCTCATGTCCAGCTCGGACCCGTGGCGTTCCTTCACCGCCGCCATCACCTTGCCCATGTCCTTCAGGCTTTCCGCTCCCATCTCCGCTGCAATCGCCTTGATCGCCGCCTGCGCTTCCTCATCCGAAAGCTGCGCGGGCAGGAAATCCTCGATCACGACAACCTCGGCCGCCTCGATATCGGCCAGCTCCTGCCGCCCGCCCTGTTCGTACATCGCAATCGATTCGCGGCGCTGTTTGACCATTTTCTGCAGCACGTCGGTGACCAGCACATCGTCGTCGGCCGGCGCGGTGCCGGTGCGCAGTTCGATGTCCTTGTCCTTGATCTTGGCCAGCATCAGCCGGATGGTGCCGAGCCGCGCCTTGTCGCCGGCTTTCATCGCGGCGACCTGCGCAGCCTTGATGTCATCACGAATCATACGTGTCCCCATGCGCTGCAAATTTCGGAAAGGCCCTCTCTAGCGCCAAGATTCCAAATTCGATAGCTTGTGAATCACTTTTTTGCTGCCTACTTGATCGGCCGTTTAGCCCCCCGTCCGGAGCATGTTGAATGGCACCTGCCAACCCCTCTGCCGCGCCTGTTGCCCAGCCTGATGGCGCCACCGGCGTCCTCGTTCTTGCCGATGGCACCGTCCTGTGGGGCGTCGGTTATGGCGCGGCCGGTGCGGGGGTGGGCGAGATTTGTTTCAACACCGCGATGACCGGCTATCAGGAAATCCTGACCGACCCGAGCTATGCGGGCCAGATCATCACTTTCACCTTTCCGCATATCGGCAATGTCGGCGCGAACCCCGACGATATGGAGCGCGACAAGCGCGCCGCAATCGGGTGCATCACCCGCGAGCTGCCGACGCTGCCGAGCAATTTTCGCAGCGTCCAGACCTTGCCCGAATGGATGGCGGCGCAGGGGCTGATCGGCCTTGCGGGCATCGACACCCGCGCGCTAACCCGCCGCATCCGTGACGGCGGCGCGCCGACCGGCGTCGTCGCGCACAGCCCGGAGGGCAAGTTCGACCTCGCCAAGCTGTTGATGCTGGCGCAAGGCTGGCCGGGGCTGGAGGGCATGGACCTCGCCAAGACGGTGACGCGCGAACGGCAGGGTGAATGGGATGCCGGGGTTTGGCATCTGGGTTCGGGCTATGAAAATGGTGCGGGCAATAAAAAGCCGTTCGTGTCGAGCGAAGTCGAGACACCCCTCGATAGCGCCCGGCCTGACGGTGTCTCGACTTCGCTCGACACGAACGGAATTCAGGGGGCAGCGCACGGAAATCAGGGTGCAGCCGGAAAACCCCACGTCGTCGCCATCGATTATGGCGCGAAGGACAATATCTTCCGCAACCTGGTCAAGGCCGGCGCGCGCGTCACCGTGGTGCCCGCAAAGACCAGCCTCGAAGACATCGTCGCGCTGCGCCCCGCGGGGGTGTTCCTGTCGAACGGCCCCGGCGATCCGGCGGCGACGGGCGATTATGCGGTGCCGGTGATCAAGGGGCTGCTCGAACGCAACGTCCCGATCTTTGGCATCTGCCTCGGCCACCAGCTGCTCGCGCTCGCCGCGGGCGCGAAGACCGTGAAGATGCATCAGGGTCACCGCGGCGCGAACCATCCGGTGCAGCGCGTCGGCGGCGATTTTGCCGATGGCGTGGTCGAGATCACCAGCATGAACCATGGCTTCGCGGTCGACGCATCGACCCTGCCGGGCGGCGTGGTCGAGACGCACAAGAGCCTGTTCGACGGATCGAACTGCGGCATCGCGATCACGGGGAAGAACGCGTTCAGCGTGCAATATCACCCAGAGGCGAGCCCGGGGCCGCAGGACAGCTTCTATCTGTTTGAGAAATTTGTGGGTGGCTTGAAGAATGAGTGACCAAACTCTGCTCTTGGGCTTGAAACTCTACGAAATCCTCACTCTGATTGGGATCATTCTTGGTCCTATTGCGGCTGTTATCATTACGTTGTGGGCTCAAAAGCGGTCCGAAAAAAAGCAACGAAGAATTGAAGTTTTGCGGACCCTTTGGGACACCCATTATGATGCCAGTCAGCCCGAGTACTCGCGCGTAATCCGCATGGTTCCGATCGAATTCAACGATGAAAATGCGGTGATGACTGCGTGGCGTCGTTATATGAGAAATGTCGATACCAGACCAAGCCCGGAGGGAGCTGCTGCCCACGAAAAAGAATTCGCTGACGCAAAGAATGATCTCATCGCGAGCGTCGCGAAGGCGGTAGGTATTAACGTCACTGATCGTGATATCCGCGACAGCGTTTACATCGCGACAAGCTATACAAACAGAATAAAGCAAACGAACGATGCAGAAATGGCTCAAATTCGTATCGCGAACGCTTTAGAGCAACAGACGCAGATACTTCGGGATAACTAGAAAAATCATCATGCCCAAAAGAACCGACATCCAATCCATCCTCGTCATCGGCGCCGGCCCGATCGTTATCGGTCAGGCGTGCGAGTTCGACCATATGGGGGCGCAGGCGCTCAGGGCTGCCAAGGGTTGATGATGGTAGCGCCCGTTCTTCCCATGTCTGACAGGTTGCGCGTGACGAGCGGCATGTCCGCGGCGATGGCTTGCGCGGCAATGAGCATGTCGAGTTCGGCAACCATCGTTCCTGCCGCGGCAAGCCGGGCCTTGACGTGGGCATATGCGCGAGCGGCATTGGCGTCGAAGTTGAGGGTTCGTTCCTCCAACCGAAACGTAAGGTCATCAAACCAGGTCACGAGCCGCTCGCGCCGCGTCGCATCGGTCAGCCGTGCAATACCATATCGTATTTCGCCGAGCACAAGGGCTGACAGCCACGCAACTTCGAAACGGCTCGATATGAAATCATTGACGTTCTGGTCAGGACGGACTTTCGACAATTCGCTCCAAACGTTGGTGTCAATCAGCACCGAAAATATCCCGGTGCGGATCAACGCTTCGCTCGGGCAGTTCGAGTTCGGCGCCATTCGCGACCTTGACCAGATGCTCGATGAATTCCCGCCCACTCATCGCCCGAATGCGCGCGGCGCGCTCGTCTTGCCGGTGGGCATAGGTCCGCTCCAGCAGCGCGCGCAGTTCGGCCTCCAGCGACCGTCCATTCGCCGCCGCAGCCAGCCGCGCATTATGTTTGACCGTGTCGTCAAGGTTCCGGATCGTCACCGCACCCATCACCATTCTCCCGCGATTGCAATGCAATCAATGTATGCAACGATAGCGAAATAGACAATGACCAAAAGAACCGACATCCAATCCATCCTCGTCATCGGCGCCGGCCCGATCGTTATCGGTCAGGCGTGCGAGTTCGATTATTCGGGGACGCAGGCGATCAAGGCGTTGAAGGAGGAGGGCTATCGCATCGTCCTCGTCAACTCCAACCCCGCGACGATCATGACCGATCCCGACCTCGCCGACGCCACTTATGTGGAGCCGATCACGCCCGAGATTGTCGCCAAGATCATCGCCAAGGAAACCGCGCTGCATCCGGGCGGCTGGGCGGTGCTGCCGACGATGGGCGGGCAGACCGCGCTCAACACCGCGCTGGCGCTGTTCAACGACGGCACGCTGACCAAATATGGCGTCGAGATGATCGGCGCCGATGCCGAGGCGATCGACAAGGCCGAGGACCGGATCAAGTTCCGCGACGCGATGACCAAGATCGGGCTCGAAAGCGCGCGTTCGGGCATCGCGCACACGCTCGACGAAGCGCTCGCGGTGCTCGAACGCACCGGCCTGCCGTCGATCATCCGTCCGTCGTTCACGCTCGGCGGCACCGGCGGCGGCATCGCGTATAACCGCGAGGAGTTCGAGCAGATCGTCCGCGGCGGCTTGATCGCGTCGCCGACCACCGAAGTCCTGATCGAGGAATCGCTCCTCGGCTGGAAAGAATATGAGATGGAGGTGGTGCGCGACCGCAAGGACAATTGCATCATCATCTGCTCGATCGAAAATGTCGATCCGATGGGCGTGCATACCGGCGACAGCATCACCGTCGCCCCGGCGCTGACGCTGACCGACAAGGAATATCAGATCATGCGCAACGCGAGCATCGCGTGCTTGCGTGAGATCGGGGTCGAGACCGGCGGGTCGAACGTCCAGTTTGCGGTGAACCCCAAGGACGGCCGCCTGATCGTCATCGAGATGAACCCGCGCGTGTCGCGCTCGTCGGCGCTCGCGTCGAAGGCGACGGGCTTCCCGATCGCCAAGGTCGCGGCAAAGCTGGCGGTCGGCTACACGCTCGACGAGATCATGAACGACATCACCGGGGTCACCCCGGCGTCGTTCGAACCGACGATCGATTATGTGGTGACCAAGATCCCGCGCTTCGCCTTCGAGAAATTCAAGGGCGCCGAGGCGGTGCTGTCGACCGCGATGAAATCGGTCGGTGAAGTGATGGCGATCGGCCGCAATATCCATGAGAGTATGCAAAAGGCGCTGCGCGGGCTGGAGACCGGCCTGTCGGGCTTCAACTTCGTCGATCGCCTGAAAGGCGCGACGCACGACCAGCTGCGCAGCGAGCTCGCCAAGGCGACCCCCGACCGGCTGCTCAACGCCGCGCAGGCGATCCGCGAGGGGCTGCCGCTCAGCGAGATCAACCGCATCGCGGGCTACGACATGTGGTTCCTCGAACGCATCGAGGAAATCGTCGAGGCCGAAAAGCAAGTGTGCCGCGACGGCCTGCCGCGCGATGCCGAGGGGCTGCGCAAGCTCAAAGCCATGGGCTTTTCGGACAAGCGCCTCGCCTATCTCGCGCTGCAATCGGCGAACCTGCAACCCGGTACCCGCCGTGCGACGGCGAGCGGCCGTGGGCTGATCCACGAGGCGGTCAAGGCAATGACCGGCGGCGTCACCGAGATGGAAGTGCGTCAGCTCCGCCACAAGCTCGGCGTGCGTCCGGTTTACAAGACGATCGACACCTGCGCCGCCGAATTCGCGGCCAAGACGCCCTATCTCTATTCGACCTACGAAGCGCCGACCTTTGGCGAACCCGAGTGCGAGGCGAACCCGAGCGATCGCAAAAAGATCGTCATCCTCGGCGGCGGTCCGAACCGGATTGGGCAGGGGATCGAGTTCGATTATTGCTGCTGCCACGCGTGCTTCGCGCTCGAAGAGGCGGGGTATGAGACGATCATGATCAACTGCAACCCGGAAACGGTCAGCACCGATTATGACACCTCCGACCGCCTCTATTTCGAACCGCTGACCGCCGAGGATGTGCTCGAAATCCTGCACGTCGAGCAGTCGAAGGGCACCCTTGTCGGCGTAATTGTTCAGTTCGGCGGCCAGACCCCGCTCAAGCTTGCACAGGCGCTGTCCGATGCGGACATCCCGATCCTTGGCACCTCGCCCGACGCGATCGACCTTGCCGAAGATCGCGAGCGTTTCGCGGCGCTGATCAACAAGCTTGGCCTGAAACAGCCCGAGAACGGCATCGCGCGCAGCCGCGAGGAAGCGATCGCGGTCGCGGCGCGCATCGGCTATCCGGTGCTCACGCGCCCCTCCTATGTGCTCGGCGGCCGCGCGATGGAAATCGTCGATGACCAGGCGCAGCTGGAAAATTATATCGAAACCGCGGTGCAGGTGTCGGGGGATTCGCCGGTGCTGATCGACCGCTATCTGCGCGACGCGATCGAGGTCGATGTCGATGCCTTGTGCGACGGCACCGACGTGGTGGTTGCGGGGGTGCTTCAGCATATCGAGGAAGCCGGCGTGCATTCGGGCGACAGCGCCTGCTCGATCCCGCCCTACAGCTTGCCCGCCGCAACCATCGCCGAGATCGAGCGCCAGACCGAATTGCTCGCGCGCGCGCTCGAAGTGCGCGGCCTCATGAACATCCAGTTCGCGGTCAAGGGCGACGATGTCTATCTGATCGAAGTCAACCCGCGCGCCAGCCGCACGGTGCCGTTCGTCGCCAAAGCCGTCGGCTCGCCGATCGCCAAGATCGCGGCGCGGGTGATGGCGGGCGAAAAGCTCGCTGACCTCCCGAAGATCAACCGCGACATCCAGCATGTCGCGGTGAAGGAAGCGGTGTTCCCCTTCGCGCGCTTCCCCGGCACCGACCCGGTGCTGTCGCCCGAAATGAAATCCACCGGCGAAGTCATGGGAATCGATCGCAATTTCAACTTGGCCTTTGCCAAGGCACAACTGGGGGCGGGCGACCGCCTGCCGACCGACGGACGCGTGTTCGTGTCGGTCAAGGACAGCGACAAGCCGCGCATCATCGGCGCGGTGCAGCAGCTGGCGGCTTGGGGCTGGAAGGTGATCGCGACCGGCGGCACCGCCGACTATCTCGCGGGCGAGGGGATTCACGTCGAACGCGTCAACAAGGTTGCCGAAGGCCGCCCGCATATCGTCGACCGGATCAAGGACGGCGATGTCCAGCTGATCTTCAACACCACCGAGGGCTGGCAATCGCTCCAGGATTCGCAGTCGATCCGCGCCTCGGCGCTCGCTGGCGACGTCGCTTATTACACGACAGCGGCGGGCAGCGATGCAGCCACGCACGCGATCGGCGCGTTGCGTTCGCACTCTCTTGAAGTAAAGCCGCTTCAAGACTATTATTAAAGGACCGCTCCACCCCCCGACATTGACGGAACAGCGGCGCAGCCGCCCGGCGAAGTTTCGCTGGCGGCGGGTTATTGACGAAGGACAACAGGATAATGGCAAGCGTTGAAAAGGTGCCGATGCTGGCAGAAGGCTATGAGAAGCTGAGCATGCAGCTCACCGCGCTCAAAGCCGAGCGACCGCTGATCGTCGATGCGATCGAGGAAGCGCGCGCCCACGGCGACCTTTCGGAAAATGCCGAATATCACGCCGCAAAGGAACGCCAAGGCCAGGTCGAAGCGACGATCGGCGACCTGGAGGACAAGCTTTCGCGCGCGCAGGTGATCGACCCGACCATGCTGTCGGGCGACCGCATCGTGTTTGGCGCGACCGTGACGCTCGCCGACGAAGACGACAAGCCGGTCAAATACCAGATTGTCGGCCAGGCCGAAGCCGATGCGAAGGATGGCAAGATCAGTTACAACTCGCCGCTCGGTCGCGCGCTGATCGGCCGCCGCGTCGATGACGAGATCGAAGTCACCGTGCCGGCGGGCGACAAATATTATCTGGTCAAGAAAATCGAATTCATCTGATGGGTCGATGACGATGAAGCCGCAGGAAGCGCCGCTGGTCACGGGCTATGCGCTGGCGTGCGTCATCGTCTTTGTCCTGCTGTGGATCACCGGGTTCCAGGTCGACGCGATCATCCGCGCCGGGTTCATTCCGGCGCGGTTCGCCTCCGAACTGATCGTCCCGCCGGGGACGATGGTGCCGTTCTTCCTCACCCCGCTAACCTCGGCCTTCCTCCACGGCGGGGTGTTGCACATCCTGTTCAACATCGTCGTGCTGCTGTTCATCGGGCGCCAGCTTGAGGCACCATTGGGCGCCAAGGCCATGGCAGTGTTGTTAGTCGCGGGTGCCTATGCTGGCGCCTTTGCGCAGTTTCTGGCCGATCCGCAATCGGCGGTGCCGATGATCGGCGCCAGCGGCGCCATCTCGGCGGTGATCGCCGTCTTCGCGCTGATCTTCAGCCGCTCGCAGGCTCCGGCGATTGGTCCGATCCCGGCGCATTGGGTCCGCGCCCTCTGGCTCGCCGCGGCGTGGATCGCGGTACAGCTGCTGATCGGCTTTGCGGGCGGCGGCGGGTTCGGCGCCATCGCGATCTGGGCCCATGTCGGCGGATTTCTGGCGGGATTGCTGCTCGCGCGGCCGCTGCTCAGGTGGCGGTTCGGGGCGCGTTAGGGTCGACCTAAGAAATCCGTTCGTGTCGAGCGAAGTCGAGACACGTTTGGGACGCATGACACTGCGGGATGTCTGGACTTCGCTCGACACGAACGGGTCAGAGGTTGGCCACCAACCCACCCGCCAGTAGCATCGCCACGCGTACATCGATCCCGCACCCCTCGGCGCGCTTCGCCGCGACGAAATCGGCAACTTCCGGCAGCGGCACGCGGTGAACGATAATGTCCTCGCTATCGACCCCGCCGCCGTCGCCAACCTTGGTTAGCCCCGTCGCCACCAGCAGCGTAAAACTCTCGCTGACCATTCCCGGCGAGCTGTAGAATTCGCCGACCGTCCGCCAATGCGCTGCGCGATAGCCGGTTTCCTCTTCCAGTTCGCGTTCGGCCGCGACCTCGACCGCTTCGCCCGCGCTATCGTCGCCGACCAGCCCGGCGGGCAGTTCGAGGCAGTTCTTGCCCATCGGCACCCGAAATTGCTCGACCAGAATGACATGCCGCCCGTCCGCCGCATCGTCGATCGCCAGGATCACCGCCGCATGGATACCGCGCGAGCGCGACACATATTCCCACGTCCCCTGCTGTTTCACGGTTATGAACCGACCCTCCCACCGGGTTTCGATGGGCGTGTCGGCGGCAGGGCGGGTCATAGGATTCCTCTCATCGTCATTGCGAGCGTAGCGAAGCAATCCAGATCTGTGCAAGGCCACCCTGGATTGCTTCGCTACGCTCGCAATGACGAACGGCTAAATCTCGATCAGCCGGTCGGGCAATTCGTTCGGATTTTCGCTACCGCGCGGGAAGTGCTGGGCCAGCACGGCGCCCATCTGCGTCACCGCCGCCGCCATGCCTGCCCCCGGCTCGCCCGCACGCACGCGTTCGATCAGCGCCGCCATGGCATCGCCCCAGACCTCAGGCGCGACTTTCGCCGCGATCGCCTCGTCGGCGACGATGTCGGCGCGATGTTCTTTCAGGCTGAGGTACAGCAACACCCCGGTGCGGCCCAATGTCTTGGCCTCGGTCCCGACCTTGAACAGGTCGATCGCGCGGGCGCGGACGCGCTGGGCCTTGATCGCGCGCGGAGTCAGCGCCATGCGCAGCGGTTTCCACAGCAGGACCAGCCATGTCGCGATCCATTTGACGACGCCGACCGCGATCACGATGCCAAGCCATTGATTGGCGGTCAGCTCATAGCCCCAGCCACCGGTCAGCCGGTCGTAAAGCCCGCGGAAAAATTCGGGAAACAGCGCGATCACCGACATCGCGACAAACGCGACGACGCTTGCCCAGACGAGCGCGACATCGTCATACTCGTTCGATTTCGCCGCGACGACGGTGACGATTTCGCCGCTGGTGTGCGCCTCGGCCGCGGCTACCGCGACGGTAACGACATCATGGTCGGCGGCGCTGACATGGCTGACTTTTTTCGGCACGGTCGCTTCTCCCTACCAGCCGCCGGAGGCGCCGCCGCCCCCGAAGGAACCGCCACCACCCGAAAAGCCGCCGAAACCGCCGCCACCGCCGCCGCCCCAGCCACCGCCGCCCCAAGACGATCCGCCGCTGCCGCCGCCCCAGTCGCCACCGCCCCAGATGATGATCGGCGCATCCCACGGACGCCCCTTGCGCCGTTTTTTACCACGCCGCCCGAGACGCGACAGCATCGGCAGGACAAAGAAAATCAGAATGATGAACCCAACGAAGAACAGTCCAGCCATGTTACCTTCGTCGGCGCGGTTGCGCTCGTTCGCGGCAGCCGCCGCAGCGCGCGCCTGCGCTTCCTCGGGCGGCAGCTGGATCTGCTGTGCGATCGCATCGACACCGGCTTGGATGCCGCCGGGATAGTCGTTCGCCTTGAACAGCGGCGTCACGGTATCGCGGATGATCCGCCCCGACAGCGCGTCGGTCAGTACCGGTTCGAGCCCCAGCCCGACCGCAATGTGCATCCGCCGCTCGTTGGGCGCGATCAGAAAGACGACACCATCGTCCTTCTCGGCATCGCCGATTCCCCATTCGCGGCCCAGCCGATAGCCATAGTCGCCGACGTCGCGGCCTTCGAGATCGCTGACCGTCGCGACGACGAGCTGGTGGCCCGTCGTCTTTTCCAGTTCAAGGAGCTGCGCATTGAGCGCGGCTTCCTCCGCCGCCGGAATGATGTCAGCCTGATCGACCACGGGATTGCCCGCGAGCTTGGGGAAGGTCTGCGCGGTGGCGGGCAACGCCAGCAACAGCAGCCCCGAAAGGGCTGCTGTTGCCAGAGGTCGCAGCAGGGCGGTCAGCGTCACCTTTACGTCCCGAAATCGACCTTCGGCGCCTGATTGGCGTTCGGGGTGATCGCCTTGTACGGCGTCATCGGCTTGGCGCCATGCACGATCTTGGCGCCGATGATGTCGGGGAAGGTGCGGATCGTCGTGTTATAATCCTGCACCGCGCCATTATAGTCCTGCACCGACACGTTGATGCGGTTTTCGGTGCCTTCCAGCTGGGTCATCAGGTCGGCGAAGCGCGCCTGACTTTTCAGGTCGGGATAGGCTTCGACGGTGACGAGCAGGCGGCCGAGCGCGCTCGACACATTGCCCTGCGCCTGCTGGAACGCCTGCACCTTGGCGGGATCTTCCAGATCGTCGGTGCTGAGTTTCACCTGCGTCGCCGATGCGCGCGCCTGGATCACGCCTTCCAGCGTCGATTGTTCGATGTTGGCCGCGCCCTTGGCGGTTTCGACCAGGTTGGGGATCAGGTCGGCGCGGCGCTGGTACGCGGCCTCGACATTGGCCCATTTCGCCTTGGCGGCTTCTTCCTTGGTGGGGACGCTGTTGATGCCGCAGGCCGACAGGCTCATCGCGGCGACGGGCAGGATCAACCAGCGGGCGGTACGATTGGTCATGGTCAAAAACTCCCTCCGGCGGCGTTTTGCCGCAACAATACACTACATAGGATGTTGCTTGCCTTTGTGCAATCGGCGCGGCACCGTTGATGCTCAGGATCAACCAGCCAGGGAGCAGCAACATGCTGGGAGAGTTCAGGGAATTTATCGCGCGCGGCAATGTCATCGACCTGGCGGTCGGTGTCATCATCGGCGGCGCATTCGCCACGATCACCAAGTCACTGACCGAGGATATCATCATGCCAGTCGTCGGCGCGATCTTTGGCGGGGTCGATTTTTCGAACATGTTTATCCGCCTTGGACCGGTGCCGGAGGGCGTCGCGGCGACCGACTATGCTGCGCTCAAAGAGGCGGGGGTGGCGATGTTCGGCTATGGCGCATTCATCACCGCGACGATCAATTTCCTGATCCTCGCCTTCATCATTTTCCTGCTCGTTCGCACGGTCAACCGCGTTGTTCGCAAGGCGCCTGACGCCCCTGCTGGGCCGACCGAGGTTGAAATCCTGGCCGAAATCCGCGACGAGCTGCGCAAGAAATAGCCTTTTTCGTCATCCCGGCGCAGGCCGGGATATCACCGGTGCGTAACATATCGGTGGCGAGATCCCGGCCTGCGCCGGGATGACGATTGTGGTGGGGCGGGGCGCTGCCCTTTCCAAAGCCTTTCATGCACCCTATATGGGTCAGGTCGGTTTCGGCCGACTATGAGGATAAATGGTGTCGTGGAATAGACACAGCGGACCCGGGGGCAGTACCCGGCGGCTCCACCACAAGCCCGCCTTCCGCCACGGAAAAGCGGGCTTCTGACGGGGCCGAACCAGGATCGACGTGTGTTCAAAGGCGATATTTTCTTCCGGGCTGAGTAACCCGTTCAAGGCTCAAAACCAATAGGTGCTAACGATAACGAAGCACTCGCTCTGGCTGCCTAACCGATAAGCCTCACGGCCTAAGGTTAGACAAATAGAACGCGGTTCGGACCGAACCGGGCAACAGAATCGGATACCAGCGGCTGGGGACGAGCCGGGCAACAGAATCGTCCCACCTTTCCCGTTCCTTTGATCGGCGTGCGCGAGATCAGCGCCACCCTATGTCCGTTCGTGTCGAGCGAAGTCGAGACACCCATCGGCGTAGCGCATCGGCAAGGGGAGTCTCGACTTCGCTCGACATGAACGGGACGGTGGATCATATTTTTGCACGATGCCTTAATGCGCACTCTCGCAATGCCCATGATCGCCCAGCGCCTCGATCACCCGGCAATCCGCCGCAACCCCGCCGCGGCAGCGCCCGACGATGCGCGCCAGTTCGTCGCGGAGCAGCGTCAGCTGCGCGATTTTTTCCTCGACCTGCGCCAGATGGCGGCTCGCGATGCGGTCGGCCTCGCTGCAATCGCGCGCCGGATCGTCCGACAGGTCGAGCAGCGAGCGGATTTCCTCGATCGTAAAGCCCAAGTCGCGCGAGTGACGTACGAACGTCAACCGTGCGCGGTGCGGATCGCCATAGCTGCGATAGTTCGCGGCGGTGCGATGCGGCGCGGGCAACAGCCCGATGCGCTCATAATAGCGGATGGTTTCGATATTGGTCCCGGTCGCCCGCGACAGTTCGCCGATTTTCATCTCTTGACCCTGTAGTTGCTACAGGGTGCATAGTGGGTGCCGACTCGAAGATCAAAGGAGGCTGTGGCTTGTCCGATCATTGCTGTGCCGGTGCCAGCGGCAAGACCGCGCTGAACGACCCGCGCTGGCGGCGCATCCTGTGGGCAGCGCTGCTGATCAACGCCGCGATGTTCGCGGTCGAGATCGTCGCCGGGGTCGCGGCGGATTCGCGCGCGCTACAGGCCGACGCCTTGGATTTTCTCGGTGACGCGGCCAATTACGCGATCAGCCTGGGTGTCGCGGGCATGGCACTCGCATGGCGCGCCCGCGCGGCCATGGTCAAGGCGGTGACGATGCTCGCCTTTGGCCTGTGGGTGCTGGGGTCGGCAGTCTGGGGTTTCATCAGCGGGTCGGCGCCGCACGCCGAAACCATGGGGGCGATCGGCGCGCTCGCGCTCGCCGCCAATGTCGTGGTGGCGCTGATGCTGTATCGCTATCGCACTGGCGACGCGAACATGCGTTCGGTATGGATCTGCTCGCGCAATGACGCGATCGGCAATGTCGCGGTGATGGGCGCCGCGCTGGGCGTGTTCGGAACGGGGCAAAACTGGCCCGACCTTGCCGTCGCCACGATTATGGCGACGCTCGCCATCTGGGGCAGCATTGAGGTGTTCCGTCAGGCGCGCGGCGAATTGACCGGTGCAGCGGGTGCGGCGAAAAACTGACCGACCGGACGTCTCGCTGCCTTTGCGGCCCCGATGCGAAAAGAGCCCCGCCGATCATTCGACGGGGCTCTTCCAGGCCGCACACAGTAGGTCACTGGCGAGGACCCTCCTCCTGCCATTCTGGGTCGCGTAGAACGACAGGAATATCACAAGCTCACCCTTTCGACATATCGCGGATGACCGGAAGCGAACCCGGCGCGACGCAATCGAAGGAATGGCCCCCCTTAGTCCTTGCAATCGATCCCCTATTTGGATCGACCGAAAGGATCATCCCCCTGTTGGGGGATCATCGACTTATGGTCATGACCCCAGGATAGGCGCGAGCAGGCGCATCAGTCCGGCTTCGCTGTCGACGCTGCATTTCAGATAGATATGCTTGATCTGCCCGCGCAGAGTTTCGGCGGTCACCCCGCGCTCGTCCGCGATCTGGCGGCGCGGCTTGCCTTCGAACAATCGCACCGCAATGTCGGCCTCGGCCGGGCTGAGGCGGTAAATCGCGCTTAGAAAAGGTATCACGCCTGCGCGATCGCGCCGGGGGCCGTTGGCGATCAGAATGGCGTGCGGCAATCGGCCGAGCGACCATTCGCGTTCGGGCAGACGAAAACCCTCGATCACCAGCGGCGGGCGTTCGTCCGCCGTCGCGATCCGCGTCCGGACATGGTCGAGGCCGCAGTTGGTGATCAGCGCCTGGACAGCTTGGCGCAGCGTGAATGGCGCGCCCGCCGCGTCGATCGATCGGCCCGACTGCCGGATGTCGCCAGCGGCCAGCATCGCGTCGGCACCCGCGCTGTGCGCGAGCAACTGGCCGCGGGCGTCGATGATGAAGGCGCTGACCTGGACGGCGTCGAACGCGCCGGCGAGCAGCTTGCCCTGCTCGCCCTCCAGCTTTTCTTGCAACCGTACGGCGCGTCGCGCGGCCGTGGCACCCTTGGCGAAAATCTTGCGCTGCGCAGCCGTCGTCCGGCCATCCTGGCGGCTGCGCAGCGTTGCGAGACCCACAACGCCAAAATTATCGATCACCAAATTGGTCTGGCAACCAAAGGGAATGCCAATCTCTTCGCACCAGTCGACATAGGCGGTCGAGGCAAGCTGCGGAATAACCCGGTCATAATGATCCTCGTGCAGCACGGGATCATAAAAGCCGCGTTCGATATGCCGGTTCGACGCGGCGACCCGAAAATTATGGCTGTCGGAGCCCCAGCCGCTGACCGCAAAATGTTCGATCATGCGGGGACCAAAATTGGTCACGATGTTGAACGGAATCTCGCGGGCGCCGCCGACCCCGATCAACTGGCCATGACCCGACCCGGTTTGACTGGCGAGAGCATCAAGCGCGCCAAGCCACATGTCAGGCTGCAACGCGGCCTGCATGAAAATATCATCCCAATCCGGTTCCGTCCGCAGCCCCATCGCGTCCGCTGTTTTTCCGATCATGTTTCTGTTTCGCGCTATGTCACCCAAATTTATGAAAAAAGCCAATAGATTAACTTTGAAAGAGTTAAGTTTGACGACGCGATGGGCATTGGGTGTCGCTGCGATAAAGTGGAGACCGCGCGCGGCGGGGGCGGCAGACAGATTTTCCCATTCGGTATCCAACCGATCCGGGTCGGGCGGGCGTCTTTCCGTTTCCCGCCATGGCTCTGGCGCCATGTTTGAAATGCGACGAACCGAGCCAATCTGCTCCATTTCTGTACAAGAATTTAAGGACTTGGTATCAACTCGCGGCCCAAATGACGCTTATGGTCCAATCAGGGGCAACTTCAGGGGCAATCCTCTTGCGCCGGCTGGCGCTGGCGTCGGTTTTTGTGGCCGGCGCTTGTCTGGTGCATGTTGGCGCCGAAGATCTTACCACCTTTGCGCTCATCGCCGTGGCCGTGGGCTGCGGCTGGGCGGGATCGGCGTGGCGGCATGACTGGAAGCTGTGGCGGTTGTCGCAGCGGCTGGAGATTATTTCGGGCGAGGGCCAGGAAATCGCGATTGCCGACCGGCTGGCGGAAAATGCCAACGGCCTTGAGCAGGCGCTGGCGACGATTGAGCGCCGTTTGATCGAACGCCATGGCGTCAGCGGCTTGCCAACCCGTGAGCCGCTGCTCGAACAAATGGAGCAGGACGGCTCCGGCGTGCTGGGCACATTTGCGCTCGACGACTTTGAACGTCTGGCCGGTTTCGACCCCGATCTTGCCGAGCGGGTGCTTTTGGAAATCGTCGGGCGCATCGTTCGCATGATCCCCGCCGAACGCCTGATCGCCCATGTCGATCAAGCGCATTTTGCCATCTGGTATGGCAAAGACATCGACCCGTTGCTGGCGCGATCGGAGATTGACGCCATTGCCTATGCGCTTGGTGGCCGCGTACAGATCGGGCCACGCGAGATATTGCCCAGCATTGCAACGCGTTGTGCGGCGTTGGTGGACGGCGTCACCCCGCAGCTGCTGCTGACGCGAACGCTTGCCTCCTTCGCGCTGGACGATTTGGCTGAGACGCACGAGCTGAGCGATCAGGCCATTGCGCAAGTTCAGCATCGCTATGCGATGGAACAGGATTTGCGCGGCGCGATCGCCCGCAACGAATTCCAGCTATTCTTCCAGCCGCTGATCGATGCGAACTGGCAATGCGTGACGGGCGCGGAGGCGCTGATCCGCTGGAACCATCCCGAGCGGGGGAGTGTGCCACCGTCGCTGTTCATCCCGATCGTCGAGGCATCGGGCTTGGCCGAAGAGGTCGGACTATGGGTTCTCAACGCGGCTGCGCGCCAGGCGAGCGAATGGGAGGGGGGCACGGCGGGTCCGTTGAGGATCGCCATCAACGTGTCTGCCAGCCAGCTTCACGACGCCAAATTCGCAGAGGTGCTCAGCCGCACGCTGCACAATCATTCGCTCGACCCCGCATGTCTGGAAATCGAACTGACGGAGGGGGTGGCCAGCACCGACGATGCTGCCCTCGCCCGGCTGTTCGGCAAGATTCGCGCGCTGGGCGTGAAAATCGCCATCGATGATTTCGGCACCGGATATTCGAGCTTCAGCACGCTTCGCCAGCTGACCTTTGACAAGATCAAGATTGATCGCGAGTTCGTGACCGACGTTCATCGGCGACCGCAAAGTCAGGCGATCTGCCAGAGTATCATTGCCCTTGGCCGCGGTCTCGACATTCGGGTGCTCGCCGAGGGTGTGGAAACCACCGAGGAATATCGCTGGCTGGTCCAGCATGGCTGCCGCCATTTTCAGGGCTATTATTTTTCCCGGCCGCTGTCGGCGGTCGATTTTCTGGCGTTCATCAACGACCGAGCCAGCCTGACCGCTTTGCTCCAGTCATCCATCCCCGTCCCCCAAATCGAGAGAATCACATCATGACGATTGCCGCCCAAAACGGCCCGCATCGGTATGTCCGGCGCACGATGGTTCTGGCCGCCGCGCTGGCTTTGGCTGGTTGCGCTAGCGGGCCAAAACCTGGCGCCGTCGCCGCTCCGGCCAGCAGCGCCCAAAATATCGACGCCATCGCGGAGCATCTGAACCAAGGTGACGTCTCCGCCGCGCGCAAGCTGATTAAATCGGGGCTGAAGCGCGATCCCAACAATCCTTCGCTTGCGCTATTGCGCGATTCGATTGCTCGCGATCCGGTCGAACTGCTTGGGCCGCAATCGTTCGACTATGTCGTCCAGCCCGGCGACACGCTCGCGGGCATCGCCCAGCGCTATCTCGGCAATCGACTGATGACCTATCAACTGGCGCGGTACAACGGGATTGAAAAGCCTGCGGCGCTGATCGCAGGCCAGATGTTGCGTATTCCCGGCACAAAGCCTGCGCCGGCGCGCCGGCTGGAGAAGCCGTCGCCGCCGCCATCGGCACCTGCGGCGCCGCGCGCCCAGCCGCCCAAATCGGCGGTCGCGCCGTCTACGGCGCGCAGCGACCCCGCCGCGGCGCGTCAATTGCGTACGCAGGGCCTCGCCGCGCTCAACAAAGGGTCCGCGACGCGCGCGGTGCAGTTGCTGCGGCGCGCTTCGGCGCTTGATCCCGGCAATGCGATGATCAAGGCCGACCTGGCGCGCGCCGAGCGGATCGAGGCAACCGTCCGGTCGCGACGCTAGTCATATTTCAACCTTCGCCCGCTAAGACGGGCGATCACGAGGGTCAGACCGATGAAGTCGCTTGGACGTTATACTATCGAGGGCCGCCTGGGCGAGGGCGCGATGGCCGACGTCTATCGTGCGATCGATCCGAGCATTGGACGCAACGTCGCAATAAAGGTTCTCAAGCCCGAATATGCGCGCAATCCCGGTCTCAATATCCGTTTCCTGCGCGAAGCGCGCGCGGCGGGGGCGCTCAGCCACCCCAACATCGCCACGATTTACGAAGTCGGCGAAGAAGCAGGCATCGCCTATATCGCGATGGAGCTGATTGAAGGTCAGCCGCTCGACACGTTGCTCCAGGCGAATGGCCGCTTGCCCTATGAACGGGTGTTGGTGCTCGGCCAGCAGCTCGCCGGGGCGCTCGCCTATGCGCACAAGATGGGCGTCGTGCACCGCGACATCAAACCGTCGAACATCCTGCTGTCGAACGACGGCCGCACGGCAAAGCTGGTCGATTTCGGGGTTGCGCGCATCGACGATCCCGATCCCGCGGGGAATGGCGACCAGCTTGCGCAAACCCAGTTCGGCCAAATGATCGGGACCCCGCGTTACATGAGCCCCGAACAGGCGCTGAGCCTGCCGGTCGATCACCGCTCGGACCTGTTTTCGCTCGGCATCGTGCTCTATGAAATGGTGACCGGAAAGGCTGCGTTCCCGGGCATCGGCCTCGCGACGCTGGCGATCCAGATCGCGCAGGAGCGGGTGGAACCGATCGAGCGGTCGGCGGGTGATTGTCCGCCGGGGCTGCGCTTCATCATCGACAAGCTGTTGTCCAAAAAGCCCGAACAACGTTTTGCCGATGGCGAGGCGGTGCGCAAAGCCCTCATGCGCGAAATGAGCGCGCGCGAAGAGAACGCAGTGCCGCGCCGCGGCCTGTCGCTGCGTGTCAAACTGCCTTTATTGCTGGCGACGGTTACCTTCGCGGTGCTCGCGGTCTGCGGCGCGCTGATCAGTATACGCGAAGATCAGGCGTTCGAGCAAATGGCGGCCACATCGGGGCGGACGATCGCTTCCTTTGTCGCGAGCAACGCGGGGGTGGTGGCGGTCGATAACGCGGGATTGCCGCCTGACCAACAGGATTGGGGGGCGTTACAAGCCTTTGTCACCAGCGCCAGCGACGGCAGCGAGATTCGCGCCATGACGGTCGTCGATGCGAACAACGTGGTCCGCGCCGCCACCGACAGCCGTCAGGTCGGCGCGCGCTATGCGGCGCCGCAAGGTGAGGCACGCATCGGCGCGACCCAGGGCGCCGTGGTCAGCTATGTCGGCGCCGAACAAGGTGCCGGGATGCGGATTGTGCAACCGATCCGCTATGCGGGGGCAAGCTATGGCAAGGTCGATGTCGTTGTCCGCACCGAAGCCCTAGCGGCCGCCGCCAACAACACGCGGTGGCTGCTGGTGATGTTGTCGCTTGTGGTCATGGTGACGGTCATGATCGTTGGCTATTTGAGCGGCGCTGCGGTCACGCGTCCGCTCGCGCGCCTTCGCAAGGCGCTCGATGAGGCGGCGTCATCGCGGTTTGCGCTGCGCATCTCGCATCGGCGGGGCGATGAGTTTGGCGCGGCGTTCGACGCCTTCAATCGTGCCGCTGCGGTGGCGGAAGAAAATTTCGCGGTCGGTACAACCGACGATGACGCATCGATGCTCGCCACGCGAATTGCCGAACCCGCCGTCGTCGCAGCGCCTGCCCGCAAAGTCGCCTGAGGAAAGCGCGGCCCATGTATATGTTGCAACTTTTCGAACGTGGCGATGACATCCATCCGGTCGATGCCCGGCTGCTGCGCGAGGGTGTGCTGCGGGTTGGCCGCGACAAGAGTGCCGACTGGTCGATCCCCGACCCCGATTGCGCCCTCTCGCGGACTCACTGCGAATTTACGGTCGCACCCGAAGGACTAACCCTGCGGCCGCTCGGTGCCAACGGCGTGTTCAACGCGGCCACTGGCGAGCGTCTTGCCGACCAAGCGGAGATAGCCATCCCGCTGCCGTTTGCGATCCGCCTCGGCGACTTTCGCATTGTCGTGTCCGAGGCGCCGCACGCCGATATCGCCGGTCAGGAAACGCGCACGATGGTGCTGACGCCGCCGCTCGGCCATTCGATCGATGTCCCCAGCGATTGGACCGATACCGCGGTCGCAACCCAGCCCGGTGCGACCGCGGCGATCACCACCGGGTCGCTGCTCGACGCATTTTGCGAAGGCGCCGGACTGGACGCTTCGCTGTTGGCGCGCGAGGATCCCGTCGAAATCATGCGCCGCGTGGGCGGGGTCTATCGCCAGATGGTGCTGGGCGTGGGCGATCTGATGAGCGAACGCGATCATGCCCGCTCGCATTATCAGATGACGCGGACGACGATCGGGAGCGCTGACAACAACCCCTTTAAATGGGCGCCGACCCAGCGACTGGCGATCGACCTGATCCTGGGCGGGTCGCACGGATTCCTCTCGGGTCCGGCGGCGCTGCAGTCGTCATTTCGCGACATCAAGCGGCATCTGGTTGCGACCTTTGCCGGCCTGCGCGGAAGTTTGCAGCAAGCGATCGCATGCTTTGACCCGGCGCGTCTTGAAGACGACACGCCCGCCCGGTCGCTGTTTCAGAACCGGGCGGCAGCGCAACTGAAGGAGCTGGAAAAGCGGCACGCCGATCTGCTTGAAGAGATTGAGGGCAAAAAATCGGGGGTGCTCGATCGGGCGTTCGTCCAGGCCTATGACATCGCCGACGCGGCCGCGATCGACGATCGCGAATGAATTTCCTGCGTATCTTTCGTCGCGGTGCGGCGCCGATCGCCACTGGCACGGCCGCGACTATTGCATCGGTAGCGCTCACTCACGTCGGCCACGTCCGCGCCGTCAATGAGGATCGCGTCCTCGATTTGCCCGAGGCCCGGCTCTGGGCGGTGGCTGACGGCATGGGGGGTCATCAATCGGGCGATGTCGCCGCGCAAATCGCCATCGATGCGCTCGGCGATCTGGCCAGTTGCGCCCTGAACCTATGCAGTGCCGACATCATTACAGCGCTGCAATCGGCCAATATGATGATCCATGACCGCTACAGCGACGCCGACCGGCGCAGCGGCACGACCATTGTGGCGGCTCTGCGCACCAACGATCAGATCGAGATTTTCTGGGCCGGGGACAGCCGCGCCTACCGATTGCGATCGGGCAAGTGGCAATTGCTGACCCGCGATCACAGCGTCGTTCAGCAGATGGTCGATGCGGGCGCGCTTCCACCGTCCGCTGCGGCCAATCATCCCAAATCCAATGTGATCACCCGCGCCTTGGGGGTGCATCGCGAGGTTGTGATCGACCAGCTGGCGACGACGTTCGCAGCGGGGGACATCATCATGCTTTGTTCGGACGGCGTATCACGAAGTTTGCGGGAGGGGGTGAACGATGCCCCCTCGCTGTCGTTGCTCGCGCAATCGATACTCGATCAGGCGCTGACTCGCGACGGCAGCGATAACGCCAGCCTCGTTCTGATTCAGGGGTGATTTGTCCGCCGCCGGCAATGAGTTGTGCGACATTGTCGTGAATCTTCTAACCGTTGAATTGCAAATGGCAGGGTCGATCCGAACCCGCTATGCGGGTGGAATCATGTCCGAGGAACAGCAATGAATACTGAAAAATCCGACCAGGTGGAGACGTTGCTGGACACGCCCAACCTCGCCGATGCGCTGGAGAACGAGCGGTTCAAACAGTTTCTCGATCATGTGCCGGTCGCTGTGGCGGTTTCGGAGCTTCATCCGTCGGAAGTTGTAACTTACGCAAACCGCGAATTCGAACGCCTGACCGGTCATCCGATTGCAGAGATCGAAGGAAAAAGCTGGCGGTCGCTGCCGGGCGTGGCCGCCCCTGCCGACGATGACCGGCTCTTGCGCGACGCCGTGCAGGCCGATGTCGATTATGTCGGCGAATTCCGGATCGAGCAGGAAGCGGGCGCCATTATCGTGGACGCCTGGTCGAACACGATCGAGGACGAGGACGGCACGCCGCTTTATCGGCTCGTCGCGCTGGCGCCCACCGGCAACGAACGGGCGGGGAATGAACAAACAACCGAGCTCGCAGCGAAAGACGCGCAGCTTCGCGAACTTCAGCATCGCGTCAAAAACAATTTGCAGATGATCACGGCACTCATCCGGCTCGAAGCGCGCAACATCCCCGACGGCGATACCGGGGAGCGCTTTGACCGGTTGGCTGGCCGAATCGGCGCTTTGGCGGTGCTTTATGACACTTTGTCCCGGGAGAATGCCGACGACAGCATTGATCTGGGAATTTACCTGGGTCAGATCGCGACGTCGGTGATGGCGGCCCATGCGACCGACGGCGTACGGCTCGACATGAAGCTCGATAGCTGGCCGGCATCGGTCAATGTTGCGATGCCGGCGGGCCTGGTGGTCAATGAACTGCTCACGAACGCGCTCAAACACGCTTTTGTAGGACGCGACGGCGGTACAATCACCCTCCACAGCCTGATCGACGACGTCGGTTGCCACATTACCATATCCGACGATGGTGTAGGCCTGGCGGACGGCGTCACATGGCCCAAGCCCGGCAAGCTTGGTGCCATCATTGTCCAGTCGCTGAAGCAGAATGCGTCGGCAAAGGTCGCCGTCACGTCTGAGCCGGGCAGCGGACTGAAAGTTGTCATTTCCTTTGCCAAAGCGGACGCTGCGCCCGCGGTTTAACCCGACATCTGCCGAGGTTTTACGGTCGTTTCATGGCATGTTTCGGCTATACTCCGCGGCGTTCGGCATCGTGGCGCGATCATGCCTTGCATTTGGAGTTTGCGTCCGACATCCGCGGTGGGGGATCGGGCTTAGGTAGGCGGGAGCATGATGAGCGAGACGGTAGTCGCAGTTGATATTGGCGGCACCCATGCGCGCTTTGCGATGGCCAAGGTCGCGGGTGGGCGTGTGCTGTCGCTGGGCGAGGCGACGACGCTGCATACCGCCCATCACGCGAGTTTCCAGTCAGCGTGGGAGGCATTTGCGCGGCAGGAGGGCGGCGTGCCGCGCAGCGTCGCGATCGCCGTGGCGGGACCGGTGCGCGGCGAGGTGATCCGTTTTACGAACAACCCGTGGCTGATCCGCCCGGCGTTGATCGGCGAAAAGCTGCATGTTGATCGCTATGTCCTGGTCAATGATTTCGAGGCGGTCGGCCATGCCGTCGCACAGGCCGATGCCAGCTATTTCGAGCGGCTGAGCGGTCCCGACGAACCACTGCCGGCGACCGGCACGATCAGTATTATCGGCCCCGGCACCGGGCTGGGGGTCGCGCATATCTGGCGGGACGGCAGTGATTACCGGGTGCAGGCGACCGAAGGCGGCCACATCGACTTTGCGCCCTTGGACAGCATCGAGGATGCCATCCTCACAAGGCTCCGCGAGCGGCACCGCCGCGTGTCGGTCGAACGTGTCGTGTCCGGCCCCGGCATCGTCGATATCTACGAAACGCTGGCGGCGCTCGAAGGCCGACCCGTCGCGTCGCTCGACGACCGGACGATCTGGACCATGGCGATGAGCGGCGACGATAGCCTCGCTGCCGCTGCTGCCGATCGCTTCTGCCTGTCGCTGGGCAGCGTCGCCGGCGATCTGGCGCTGGCGCAAGGCGCCGGCGGTGTGGTCATCGCGGGCGGGCTGGGGCTGCGCATCCGTGACAGCCTCGTGCGCTCGGGTTTTCCCGAACGCTTCATTGCGAAAGGCCGGTTCGAAAATCTGATGGCGTCGCTGCCCGTCAAGCTGATCACTCATCCGCAACCCGGCCTGTTCGGCGCCGCCGCCGCCTTTGCGCGCGACTATCGCTGATGGTCCAATATCGGATCAACAACGCGTGCGCGTCAAAATGGATGGTGCCGACTGTCAGACTCGAACTGACGACCTACCGCTTACAAGGCGGTTGCTCTACCAACTGAGCTAAGCCGGCGTGGGGCGCTCCTTGCGTCAAATTATGCCAAAGGTCCAGCCTTCGGTGCGTGCGAGGCTGTCGGTGAGTGGCGCGGGCGACCAAGGGGCCGCATCATCGGCGGTGCGGCGCAGCCACGCCGCGGTCAGCAGCGCGTCGCTGGCATGGTCGCTGATCGCGCCGGTCATCCCAACCGGCGGCGAGCCGAGCGTCATCAGCGCGCTGTCGAGCGCGGCGCCGTCGCGAATCTTGCTGCGGCCCGCTGCCACCCCGGCAGCGCGCGCCGCGAGCCCGGTGTAGATTTCGACGAGCAACGGGCCGCTTGCCGGGACCGGGTCGAGCGGCCACAGCGGCAATTGCGGGCGCAGGCGATGGAGCAGGCGCATTCCCGCCAGACTTGCCTTGCCGACCTGCGCCGCGCCGATCAGGTTGAAATTGCTGACGCTCGCCGCCTGCTTGGTCGCGCGCTGATGCTGTTCGACGATCCGCAACCGCCCCGTGCCGGGCGCGAACAGATCGCCGACATCGCCTTTCGTCTGTCGAAAATGCCGCCGTGCCTCCGGATGCGCCAGAAAACCGCCAATTTCGAAATGCGGGTCCGGCGCAGCCAGCCGCTCGACCAGCGTCCACAGCGCGGGCAGGGTGTCAGGGCTCGCGTCCCATTCGGGAAAATAGGCGCCGCGGTCGGCAAAGGCGAACGCCGCCGAAAAGTCGAACCCGATCAGCATGTCGACTTGCGATGCCGCAACATCCTGTAACCACGTCAGGATTTCGGCGCGCGACCAGATATGGCCAGGCCGTACCAGTTCGGGTGCGCCGGTGCCGCTGGCGACCGCCAGCGCGATCCCGCGCTGCCGCGGTCCGCGCGCGCCCGACCAGTCGAGAGCAGCGAAGTGAGTGAAGCGGCGCATTTACGCTGTCTAGCGCCCCCAATCGGCTTGCACAAAGGGCGATGGCGTCCCACATGCAGCCCATGCTGATTGAAACCGAATCAACGCCCAATCCCGCGACGCTCAAATTCCTGCCCGGCCAGGCGGTGATGGAGGCGGGCACCCGTGACTTTGCCAGCCCCGAAGAGGCCGAGGCGTCGCCGCTGGCGAGCGCGCTATTCTCGCTCGGCGATGTGACCGGCGTGTTCTTTGGCCGCGATTTCGTGTCGGTCACCGCAGCGCCCGGGGTTGGCTGGAGCGACCTCAAGCCCGATGTGCTGGGCATATTGATGGACCATTTCCTGGCCGGTGTGCCGCTGTTCAACGCCGCCAGCGCCGGTTTTTCGGTCCCCGCAGAGGATGAACCGGGCTTTGCCGACGATCCCGCCGATGCCGACATCGTCGAACAGATCAAGGAACTGATCGAAACGCGCGTCCGTCCCGCGGTCGCCAACGACGGCGGCGACATCGTCTATCGCGGTTTCGACAAGGGCAATGTGTATCTGAAGATGCAGGGCGCCTGCGCCGGTTGCCCGTCGTCATCTGCGACGCTGAAGAACGGCATCGAATCGCTCTTGAAACATTATGTACCCGAGGTAACGGCAGTCCACGCCGTCTGACCGATTTCACCCGAGGAGTAAGCCCATGAGCGAGCCGCTATCCGACAGCGCTCTCGACCAGCTGTTTCGCACCGCGCGCACCTATAACGGCTATCTCGACCAGCCCGTTTCAGAGACGCAACCGCACGCGATCTGGGATCTGATGAAATTCGGTCCGACCAGCGCCAATTGCCTGCCGGCGCGGATCATCTGGTGTACATCGGACGCCGCGAAACAAAAGCTCGCTGCGCTGGCGATGCCCGCCAATGCCGAAAAGATTTTGAAGGCGCCGGTCACCGCGATTATCGGCATGGACTTGGAATTTTACGAGAATTTGTCCGAACTTTTTCCGCACACCGATGCGCGCAGCTGGTTCGTGGGCAATGATGAATTGGCCAAGGCGACGGCGTTTCGCAACTCCAGCCTGCAGGGCGCCTATTTCATCCTCGCGGCGCGTGCGCTCGGCCTCGATACCGGGCCGATGTCGGGGTTCAATAACGATGCCGTTGATGCGGCCTTTTTTGGTGACCAGCCGAGCGTGAAGAGCAATTTCATCTCGACCCTTGGCTATGGCGATCCAGCGACGATTTTCGAACGTAGTCCGCGCCCCGACTTCGGTCGGTTCAATCGCATCGCCTGAGCCGGAACTCCCCCGCTTGATGCGCCAGTTGGTGATCGATTCGGCGAGCGAGGCCTGTTCGGTGGCGTTGCTGGAGGGCGCGGACGTTGTGGATTACCGGCACGAGGTGATCGGCCGCGGCCATGCCGAGCGGCTGGTTCCCCTGATCGCCGAACTCATCGATGGTGGCAAAGCCGACGCGATCGTCGTCGGCTGCGGACCGGGCAGCTTTGCCGGGGTGCGGATCGGCGTGGCGGCGGCGCGCGGACTGGCGCTCGGCTGGCAGGTGCCGGTGCGGGGGTTTTCGACGCTCGCGCTCGTCGCGGCCAGCGCCGCCGAAGCGATAGCGGCAGCAGGCGGCGCGCTCGTCGTGATGGAGGGCGGGCATGGCCAATGGTTCGTCCAGCCTTTCGCCGCGGACCTCTCGCCGCGCGCGGAACTCCGTTCGCTGTTGCCTGATGAAGCGGCCGCGCTGACCGATGAACTGGTCGTCGGCAATCGCGCCGAACCTCTCGTTGCGCGGCGCGGTACCGGCGGCGCGCTGGCGATGCTGCCCGACGCGCGGGCATTTTGGCGCCTGCCGCCGGCGGCATTGCTCGATCAGCCCAGCCCGATTTATGGCCGCGCGCCCGACGCCAGGCCGATGGCGCTGACATGACGGGCGCCATCCGCCTGGCCACCGCGCGCGTTGCCGATCTTGCTGCGGTGATGCGCGTGATGGATGCCGCTTTTGAACCCGCCTACGGCGAGGCGTGGAGCGGGGCGCAGCTGCTCACCCTGTTTGCCTTGCCCTCCGCGCGCGTTTGCATCGCGTGGGATGGCGACCAGCCATGCGGCTTTTCGGCGGCGCGGATCGCCGGACCCGAAAGCGAGCTTTTGCTGCTCGCGGTCGACCCGGCTTGGCGCGGACGCGGCATCGGCAAATTGTTGATGCAGGATTGGCAGACTTGGGCGACGGCGCAGGGCGCCGATGAGTATTTTCTGGAAATGCGCGCCGACAACGACGCGATACATCTGTATTTACAGACCGGCTTTTCGGAAGTCGGGCGACGCGCCGCCTATTATCGCGGTCAGGATGGCAAGATGCGCGATGCTATTACGATGCGCCGAACGCCGCCGGTGACCGGAAACAACTGATCGGTCGTTGCGCATTCGTTCGCAAAGTGGCAACATTGTAAGCGGAGTCACAAGAATTCCAATGGTCGCCGTCCAGCTTCTGGGTCAAAACAATAAGGAATAGTCTCATGTCCGACCAAGCCGATACCAACGAGATGCTCGTTACACTGACCGCAGACATTGTCGCGGCGCACGTCAGCAATAACAGCGTCGCGATTTCCGATCTTTCTTTGCTGATCAATAATGTCCATGCCGCTTTGACGGGACTCGGCACGGCGCCGGTCGTCGAGGAAAAGCTCGTTCCCGCGGTTTCCATTCGCACCTCGGTCAAACCCGACTTCATCACTTGCCTGGAAGATGGCAAGAAACTGAAGATGCTGCGCCGCCACCTGATGACGCATTATGGTATGACTCCCGACGATTATCGCACCAAATGGGGGCTGCCCGCCGACTATCCGATGGTCGCGCCGAATTACGCCGAACGTCGCCGCGCGTTGGCGAAGGAAATCGGCCTTGGCACCAAGGGGCGGGGCGGCGGACGCAAGCGCAAGGTCAAAGCCTGAGCCGCTGCTCCTGGGCGCCCGGACAGGCAGGGAAAGGGGGGTGCCCGGGGGGTGCCGCCCTTGTCCTATCACCAGGGTGACCCTATACAGTTGTTGTAAGAAAGACGCGGCTGCATCTTGCAGGAAAGGCCAGCATGTCCGGTACCATCGATCTCGAAGCCCTGTGCCACGAAAAGGGGCTGCGCATCACGGAGCAGCGCCGCATCATCGCGCGCGTCATCTCGGATTCCGAGGATCATCCCGATGTCGAGACGCTCTATGAGCGCGCGTCCAAGATCGACAGCGGTATTTCGATCGCCACCGTCTACCGCACCGTGCGCCTGTTCGAAGAGGCGGGCATCCTGGATCGTCATGATTTCGGCGACGGCCGCTCGCGTTACGAAGCCGCGCCCGAGGCGCATCACGATCATCTGATCGACGTCGAAACGGGCAAGGTGATCGAATTTGTCGATCCCGAACTCGAGGCGTTGCAAAAGGTTATCGCCGAACGGCTGGGCTTCCGCCTCGTCGACCATCGCATGGAGCTTTATGGTGTCGCCCTCGATCGCAAGCGCGACTGATCGCGCCGCGATCACCTGGCGGACCGTCGCCCGCTTGACCCTGATGGTGCTGGCGCTCCTGTTTTTGATCGTCCCGCACCTCCTGTATCGCGCCGTCGGTCGGCCGTCGCCGATGGTCATGGCCTTCCTTAATGCCGCGGGATGGATCGCCGGGCTGCGGATCCGCACCACCGGCACCCGCCTCCGCCGCGACGTGCTGTTCGTGTCGAACCATGTCAGCTGGCTCGATATATTGGCGCTCGGAGGCGCGGCGCGTTCGGCCTTCGTGTCGAAGGCTGAAGTGAAAACGACGCCTTTCGTCGGCTGGCTCGCCGATCAGAACAGCACCATCTATGTCCAGCGCGAGGCGAAGCGCGACATCCACAATCAGGCGAACAGCCTGCGCGATGCCCTCGCGCGCGGACGCCCGGTGACGCTGTTCCCCGAGGGGACGACCGGACCCGGCGACGGCCTGCTGCCGTTCCGCGCGTCACTGTTCCAGGCGATCATCCCGACCCCGCCCAATTTGCAGGTCCAGCCGGTGCTGCTCGACTATGGGCCGGAGGCGAACGATATCGCATGGCTTGATCCTGAATCAGGTCTCGACAACTTTAAGCGCCTGCTCGCGCGCACGCGGCCAATCCCGCTGACCATCCATTATCTCGACCCGCTGCCCGACGCCGTTGAGCAGGATCGCAAGGCGATCAACGAGGCCGCGCGCGCCGCGATTGCGGCCAAAATCGCGGCGGCTTCCGCCGCGCCGCGGCATCGCCTATAGCGCGCCGATGAAATCCGACTCCCCCGCCACCGCCAAGACCTTCCACGTCAAATCCTTCGGTTGCCAGATGAACGTCTATGACGGCGAGCGCATGGCCGAGATGCTGGGCGCCGAAGGCTATGTGGCCGCCGCCGACGGTGCCGACGCCGACCTCGTCGTGCTCAACACCTGTCACATTCGCGAGAAAGCGGCCGAGAAGGTCTATTCAGACATTGGCCGACTGAAGCGCGCCGACGGCAGCCGTCCGACGATCGCGGTCGCGGGCTGCGTCGCGCAGGCCGAGGGCGCAGAAATCGCGCGCCGGGCCCCCACCGTCGATGTCGTTGTCGGTCCGCAGGCGTACCACCGGCTGCCCGACCTGCTCGCGCGCGCGGCGCGCGGCGAGAAAGCGGTCGACCTCGACATGCCCGCCGCCAGCAAGTTCGGCGCTTTGCCAAAACGCGGCGCGGGCCAGCGCCCGACCGCCTTCCTGACCGTGCAGGAAGGCTGCGACAAATTCTGCACCTATTGCGTCGTCCCCTACACCCGCGGCGCCGAGATCAGCCGACCGTTCGCCGACCTGATCGCCGAGGCACGCGCCTTGGTCGCGGGCGGCGCGCGAGAAATCACCTTGCTCGGCCAGAACGTCAACGCGTGGGACGGTGAGGACGACAAGGGCCGCACGATCGGCCTCGACGGCCTGATCCGCGAGCTGGCGCGCGAGGACGGGCTGGAGCGCATCCGCTACACCACCAGCCACCCCAACGACATGACCGAAGGACTGATCGCCGCGCATGGCGAGGTCGCCAAGCTGATGCCCTTCCTCCACCTGCCGGTGCAGGCGGGCAGCGACCGCATCCTCGCCGCGATGAACCGCAGCCATAGTAGCGAGAGTTATTTGCGCGTCATCGAACGCGTCCGCGCGGTGCGCCCCGACATCGCGATCTCGGGCGACTTCATCGTCGGTTTCCCCGGCGAGAGTGAGGCGGATTTTCAGGCGACGCTCGATCTGATCCACCAGACGCGCTACGCGATGGCGTACAGCTTCAAATATTCGCGCCGCCCCGGCACCCCCGCGGCGACGATGGACGACCAGATTTCCGAAGAGGTGATGAACGATCGCCTCCAGCGCTTGCAAGCGCTGCTCAACGAGCAGCAGCAGGCGTTTAACGAAGCGAGCGTCGGCGGCACGACGCGGCTGCTCCTCGAACGCAAGGGCAAGCTTGATGGGCAGCTGATCGGCAAGACGCCGTGGCTGCAATCGGCACATGTGATCGCCCCCGGCCTCGCGATCGGCGACATGATCGACGTGCGTATCGTGTCGGCCGGCGCGAACAGTGTTGCCGCTGAGCCATTGATGGAAGCGGTCGCCTAGTGCGGTCAGCCGACCTTAAAACCGTTTGTCCTGAGCTTGTCGAAGCCTGTCCTGAGCGCCTGCAAGGCAGTCGAAGGGGACCGTTCTTTCTTTCGACGTTGCAAGAAGGGCTGTGCTTCGACAAGCTCAGCACGAACGGATTCTCATACCGCGTCTTTTGACTGAAAGAGCCCTGCCCATATGTCCAAACGCCCGCTGACCGCCTCGACCCCCGCCGAGCCCGGCGACCGCGTCCGACTGACCGCGGAATTTGAGCGAACGCAGCTGTTGGGCATATTGTTTGGCGAGTTCGACCGCAATCTGGTCGGCATCGAAAACCGCCTCGGCGTATACATCTCAGCGCGCGGCAACCGGGTGCAGATCGAGGGCGAGGCCGAAGCCGCGGCGCGCGCGCGCGATGTGCTCCTCGATCTCTACAACCGCATCGAACAGGGGCAGGAGGTCGACGCCGGGATGGTCGACGGGGTGATCGCGATGTCGGCGCAGCCGACCCTCGCGGGCATCATCCGCCACGACAAGGACGAAGCGCCAACGGTGATGATCCGCACGCGCAAAAAGACGATCGTGCCGCGCGCCCCGTCGCAGGTGCCCTATATGAAGGCGCTGGCGCGGGACGATGTGATCTTTGCGCTCGGCCCGGCGGGGACAGGCAAGACCTATCTCGCGGTCGCGCAGGCGGTGGCACAGCTGATCACCGGCAGCGTTCAGCGGCTGATCCTGTCGCGGCCCGCGGTCGAGGCGGGCGAAAAGCTCGGCTTCCTGCCCGGCGACATGAAGGAAAAGGTCGATCCCTATCTGCGCCCGCTCTACGATGCGCTCCACGATTGCCTGCCCGCCGAACAGGTCGAACGCCGCATCGCCAGCGGCGAAATCGAGATCGCACCGCTTGCCTTCATGCGCGGCCGTACGCTCGCCGACGCCTTCATCATTTTGGATGAGGCGCAGAATACGACAATCCCGCAGATGAAGATGTTCCTCACCCGCTTTGGCATGAACAGCCGAATGGTCATCTGCGGCGACCCCAAACAGGTCGATCTGCCGATCCCGGCGTCATCGGGGCTGGCCGACGCGGTCAGCCGGTTGGAGGGCGTCGAGGGCATCAATGTCAGCTACTTCACCAGCGCCGATGTTGTGCGTCACCCGATCGTCGGGCGGATCGTCGATGCCTATGAAGGGCCGGGGGCTTAACTCCTAAAAATCCTCCCTGTGGCGAAGCCATGGGGAGGGGGACCACTTGCGCAGCGAGGTGTGGAGGGGCGCCGCGACTTTGCGCAACGCCCATCCGTCAGTCCTTCGGACTGCCCCTCCCCATGGCTTCGCCACAGGGAGGACTGCTTTAGTCTCACCGCGCATAACGCTGCGTACAAATCCCCATATCGTTGAAGTACCATACGCAAACGAGTCGCAATAGCATAAAACTTGACCCCTTGATTTCGCGCGCCTAGAGCGACGCTATTGCGAATCACTCGCAACCAAATAGGGGAAGAGTTTTGACTAGCTACCGTTCGCCGTCCACCGTCCGTCTCGCGGCGGGTACCGCTCTGGGTTTCGTGCTCGCCGCGACCGCCGCGCCGGTCTTTGCGCAGGACAATGACGGCGAGTATTGGGCGGCGCGCAAGAGCCAGATCGTCGTCACCGCGACGCGCACCGCCGTGAAGGTCGAGGACATCCCGGTCACCGTGACCGTCAAGAATGCCGAACAGATCGCCGACGAACTGGTCACCGACATCCGCGATCTCGTCCGTTTCGAGCCGGGGGTCAGCGTCCAGCGTCAGCCGGCGCGCTTTGGCGCCGCGCTGGGCGCGACGGGGCGTGCGGGTAACGACAGCTTCAATATCCGCGGCATCGGCGGCAACCGCGTCCTGATCCAGGTCGACGGCGTCCGCGTCCCCGACGGTTTCACCTTTGGCGCGCAGGCTTCGGGGCGCGGCGATTATGTCGATCTCGGCCTGATCAAATCGGTCGAGATCCTGCGCGGCCCGTCGTCGGCGCTGTACGGTAGCGACGGGCTGGCGGGCGCGGTCAGCTTCATCACCGCCGACCCCTCGGACTTCCTTGAGGAAGGCAAGAGCGTTGGCGGCCTGCTCCGCGCCGCGTACAGCAGCGCCGACAAGGAGTTCAGCGAAACCGGGATCCTTGCGGGCCGCAGCGGCGACTGGTCGGCGATGGCGGCCTACACGCGCCGCGATTATCAGGAGCTCGACAATCAGGGGACTGTCGGCGGCACCGGCGCCGCGCGGACACGGCCCAATCCGCAAGACGGCCGCTCCGACGCCGCCCTCGCGCGCCTCGTTTACGATCCCGCGAACGGCCACAAGCTGCGCCTGACCGGCGAATATCTCGACACGCACCTCTATACCAACGGCCTTTCGGGCCTCAGCGCCTCCGTCGACCGGCTCGAAGGCTTCGACAGCGGAACCCGCAAGCGCGTCTCGCTCGACTGGAGCTGGGAAGGCGGGGGGGCGATCGATTTCGCGCGCGTCGCGCTCTACTGGCAGGACGGCGAGGATCGCCAATATACCGAGGAGGATCGCACCCCGCTCGCCGACCGCACGCGGCTCAACACTTTCGAGAACCGTGTCGTCGGCGCGTCGGCCGACGCCCGCGCCGATTTCACGACCGGCGCGATCGCTCACCGCCTGGTTTTCGGCGGCGACATCAGCCAGACGCGCCAGCGCGGCCTGCGCGGCGGCACCGTGCCGCCGGCGGGCGAGACCTATCCGACGCGCGCCTTCCCCAGCACCGATTTCACCCGCGCCGGGCTGTTCGTCGGCGACGAAATCGCGATCGCCGACGGGCGCCTGCTGCTCTACCCGGCGCTGCGGTTCGATTGGTACGATCTGTCCCCCGACAACGATCCGCTGCTGCCGACCTTTGCCGGGGCGAGCCAGGATGGCTCGCGCCTGTCGCCGAAGTTCGGTGCAGTCTGGAAAATCACCGATCAGGTGCGGCTGTTCGCCAATTATGCGACGGGCTTCAAGGCGCCCGAGCCGGGACAGGTTAACCAGTTCTTCGAAAACCTGACCTCGCCCTTCTTTTCCTACCGCTCGATCCCCAATCCCGATCTCGGTCCCGAACGCAGTGAAAGCGTCGAAGGCGGCATCCGCTTTGCCAGCGATGCGGTCAGCCTCGACGTCACCGGCTTTTCGGCGCGCTACAAGGATTTCATCAGCCAGGAACAGATTGGCGGCGCGGGGACGATCGCCAATCCGATCCTCTTTCAATTCGTCAATCTCGACCGCGTCCGGGTCAAAGGGGCCGAGGCGCGGTTCGAGGGGCGAGCGTCGTCCGGCCTGTATGCGACGCTCGCCCTTTCCTATGCCAAGGGGGACGTGATCGATCCCGCGGGCGCGCGCGCACCGCTGTCGACGATCGATCCGTTCAAGCTGGTCGCGGGGGTCGGCTATCGCGAAGCGCAGGGGCGTTTTGGCGGGCAGTTGATCATGACACACAGCGCCCGCGTCAGCGCATCGCGGACCACCGGCATCTGCACCCCCGACTGTTTCCGCCCCGATGCCTTTACGATCCTTGATGCGACGGCGTTCGCCCGCATCGTTGACGGGGTGACGCTGCGCGCCGGGGTCTTCAACATCCTCGACAAGACATATGCCTGGTGGAGCGATGTCCGCGGCCTCGCGTCCACCTCGACCGTCACCGATGCCTACACCCAGCCCGGCCGCAACGCGTTCGTGTCGCTCAGCTTCCGTTTCTAACCACGATCGAAGGACAGCCATGATGAACAAATATCGCAAGTTCGCTGCCACGCTGCTGCTGTGCGCCGTAGCGCTCCCCGTTGCCGCCCCCGCGCACCCACCGATCGCCGCTGATGCTGCCGCGGCCAATTTCGAGCAGGACCGCACCGATATCCTAGCGATGGCGGGCAATTACCGCGTTCGATTTGACATGCAGGAATCGACGCGCTGGGATCCGTCCTATCAGCCTCTCGAGCCCAAGAAATCGGGCGGCAACGAGGTGGTGCGCGTGATCGAGGATACGGGTCGCAAGATCGTGCTGCAACACCTGCTCGTCATCGAGCATGAAGGCAAGTCGCACATTATCAAGCATTGGCGGCAGGATTGGGAATATGAACCCGCCAAAATCCTCGCCTATTCGGATCGCAACAGCTGGGCTTGGGAAGATGTCCCCGAACGCATGCGTACGGGGCGCTGGTCGCAGACTGTTTATCAGGTCGATGACAGCCCGCGCTATGCCGGCTGGGGCCAGTTCGAGACACAGGGCGGCGTCCGCCGCTGGCGGTCTAGCTGGACCTGGCGCCCGCTCGCGCGCCGCGACGCGGTGCGTAACCCGGTCTATGACCGCTATCTGTCGATCAACCGCCACCAGAGCTCGCCCGACGGCTGGGTCCACTGGCAGGACAATACCAAGATGGGAACAAAGGACGGCAAGCTGGTGCCGGTCGTGCAGGAATATGTCCTCAACACCTATACCAAGAACGACCAGTATGACGTGAAGGCCGCCGACGATTATTGGGCGGCGACAAAGGATTATTGGGCCGCGGTGCGCGCCGAATGGGACCGCGTCGCGGCGACAAAGGGCGGCATTGCGATCGACGAGGAAGCGCAGACCGGCACCGTGATCAGCGGCCGCCTGCTCGAAATCGCGGACGAGGTGCAGGACAAGAAGCAGACCACCGCCAAGGCCATCGCGGAGGCGAAGAAACTGATCGAGGCGAATACCCGCAAGCTGTGACGATCTTCACGATGTGAAGCCTGCAACCGGGGGGCGGCCGCATCGGTCGCCCCCGTTTTGTGGTGGTGCGATGCGATGTCGGTTTTGGGGGAGGAAGCTGCTCTTGACGATCCTCCCCATGGCTGCGCCACAGGGAGGATCAATGTCAGCTATCGGTCGAAAACCGCCATCAACCCCTTGCTGCGCTGTTATTTCCGCGATCCATCCACGCTCCAGATCCCCGCTCCGCGCGTCGCGATGAACAGGAAGATGAAGCAGTAAAGCGCAATCGTCTCGCCGCCATTGGCGATCGGGAAGGGGCTTTGCATCCCGTGCGCGACCCAATAGCCGACCGCCGACATGCCGCTGGCGATGAACGCCGCGGGGCGGGTGAACAGGCCGACGGCGATCAGCACGCCGCCGATCAGCTCGATCGCGCCTGCGGCTTGCAGCATCGGAGTTAACGGATAGGGAAAGGCGGTGGGGAAGTTGAAGAACTTTTGCACCCCATGCGCCATGAACAACAGACCCGCGATGATGCGCAGCAGCGCATAGGCCTGTTCGCCGAAACCATCGAGAAACTTCATGATTGGACCCCTCCTCATCATTATCGAGGCGGGCAAGCTACCGGATTTTCACGTCCGTGCGGAATTTTTTGCGTGCCATGTCACAGCCGCCGATCCTGTCTCGTCATGTCGGTACAAACCAACCAAAGGAGACAGATTATGACCGTCGTAACAGACCCCTTCGCCGCGGCGCCGCAGCTGATGAAACAGTGGATGGGCGTCAGCCTTGCGGTGCAGGACAGCCTGGAACCGAGCCTTATCGAGCTGGTAAAAATCCGCGCCTCGATCCTCAACGCCTGCGCCAATTGCATCAACATGCACACCGCCGAAGCCCGCGCCAAGGGCGAGACCGAGCAGCGTATCTATCTGCTCGCGGCGTGGCATGAAGCGCCGGTCTATACCCCGCGCGAACGCGCTGCGCTGGCGTGGACCGACGCCTTGACCCGTCTGGCCGAAGGCCACACACAACAGGCGGCAAAAGACGGGCTTGAAGCGCATTTCACGGCGGAGGAACAGGTGAAGCTGACGCTGATGATCAACATCATCAATGGCTGGAACCGCATCGCGGTCGGTTTCGACCTCTGGCTCGAAACCCCCGCGGCCAAGGCGGCCTGATGACCCGACCGGGTTCCCATGACGCGGCGGGCGCGGCGGTCAGTTTTGATCCGCTGCGCCCGCTGCTCACCCGCGTCGCGTACCGCATGCTCGGCTCGGTCGCCGATGCCGAGGATGTGGTGCAGGACGCCTTCATCCGCTGGCTCGGCACCGATCGTGCCGACGTGCGCGAGCCCGCGGCGTTCCTGCGCCGCACCGTAACCCGGCTCTGCCTCGACCAGATCAAATCGGCGCGCCGCCAGCGCGAAACCTATGTCGGTCCCTGGCTCCCCGATCCGTTGGTCGAAGAGGAAGAAGAGGACGATGTCACGTTGCCGCTGATGCTCGCACTCGAACGCCTGTCGCCGCTCGAACGCGCCGCCTTCCTGCTCCACGATGTTTTCGGCGTCGAATTCGACGAGGTGGCGAAGACGATCGATCGTGACCCCGCGGCGACGCGCCAGCTCGCCGCGCGCGCCCGCACCCACGTCCGCGACGCGCGCCCGCGCTACAAGCTTGAGAAAGAGCAGGGACTCCAGATCGCCAACGCCTTCTTCGCCGCTTCGCGCAGCGGCGACATGGCGGCGCTCGGCGCCATGCTCGCCGCCGATGTCGGCCTGTGGTCTGACGGCGGCGGCAAGCGAGCCGCGGTGACCGAGCCGGTGTTCGGTCACGACATCGTGCTAAAGCTGCACCGCAGCCTGGCGGTGCTGTTCGGCAAATATGGCTCGACGCTGGTCCACGCCGGGACGATCAATGGCCTGCCGGGTTTTGTGACGCGCGAGGCTGACGGCGAACTGCAAACCACCGCGCTGGAGATCGAGGATGGCAAAGTCGTCGGCATCTATGTGATGCGTAACCCCGACAAGCTGGCGCATGTGCATTGAGGGTGATGGGCGGAGTGCGGATCAGCGATCCTCCCCCAGCGGGGGAGGGGGGACCACCCAAAGGGTGGTGGAGGGGCACAGGAGGTCATCGCAGCACTGATCTGAAAGGGCTGACCTTTTCCGGGAGCTCAGTGGAGGCCCACCTCCTCACCAGCAAGCAAACCGATGGTGCCCCTCCACCAGCTTCGCTGGTCCCCCTCCCCGTTCCGGGGAGGATCGGCTTGCGCCCGCTCCCCAACTCAAAGCAACTCCAGCCGGATCGGAAAAAACGCTGTCCTACATTCCCGCGCCGCGGTAGCGGATAGGTATGACCTTCAACGATCGTCCAGCAGGCGCGCGGAAAACGCGAATTGCGAGTGAAGTTGCGCAGTTTTCCGCCATTTCCCTTGCGCGAGATATTGCGTGCTGAGCGTCGAAACCCATGAAGCTACCCCCTGGCCTGACGCGCTCGATTGGGAAGATCGCGCCGCGGAAGCCGTCGCCGCCGCGCTCGCGCTGACGCCCTTCGCATCGCTTGCCCAGGCTGCCCCGCTGGTCGAAATCGCGGTGCGGCTGACCGACGACGCCGAGGTCCAGACGCTCAACCGCGATTTCCGCGGCAAGGACAAACCCACGAACGTGCTGTCCTTTCCGCAAGTGCAGGACGATCTCCTCGAAGGCCTCGCCAACAGCGACGATGGCGAAATCCTGCTCGGCGACATCGTGCTGGCGCGCGAAACCTGCGCGCGCGAGGCGGACGAGAAGGGCGTGTCGATCATCGATCATGCGACGCACCTGATCGTCCATGGCACGCTGCATCTGGTGGGATATGATCATGGCGACGACGTCAGCGCCGGGGCAATGGAGGCGTTGGAAGTGAAAGCGCTTGCATCGCTGGGCATCGCCAATCCATATGCGGATCAGGATTAACAGAGGAACCGCAAGATATATGCCCGACGACCAAGGGTCTTCGAACCGATCGGAAGACGACAGTAGGTCCGGCCTCTGGGCCGGGCTTCGGACATTGTTGTTCGGCGGCGACAAGGAACCGTCGCTGCGCGAACAGATCGAAGAGGTCATCGACGAGGCTGAGGAAGAGGGGCCAGACCGGCGCGGCAGCAACATTGTCGGTGATATGTCGCCGATCGAGCGCAAGATGCTGCGCAACCTGCTCCATTTCGGCGAACAGACGGTCGACGATGTCGCGGTGCCGCGCGCCGACATCATCGCGATCCCCGAAAGCGCCAGCTTCGACGAAATCGTCGCGCAATTTGCCGAGGCGGGCCACAGCCGCTTGCCGGTTTACCGCGAAAACCTGGACGAAGTGGTCGGCATGATCCACGTCAAGGATGTGTTCGCGGTGCTCGCCGAGGGGCGCCCGCCGCCGCCGCTGATCGACCTGCTCCGCCAGCCGCTCTATGTGCCGCAATCGATGGGGGTACTCGACCTGCTCGCCGAAATGCGGGCGAAACGCACCCATCTGGCCATCGTCATCGACGAATACTCTGGGACCGAAGGCTTGCTGACGATCGAGGATCTCGTCGAGGAAATCGTCGGCGAGATTGAAGACGAGCATGATGACGAGCCGACCGCGCTGTTCATCGCGGGCGATGACGGCTGCTGGAACGCCGATGCGCGCGCCGAACTCGACGATGTCGGCGAAGCGATTGATCCTCGGCTCGCCGAGATCGACGAAGATGTCGATACGCTCGGCGGCTTGGCCGCGGTGCTTGCGGGCCATGTACCGCAGGTCGGCGAAATTTTGTTCCACCCAAGCGGTTGGCGGATCGAGGTGACCGAGGCCGACGAACGCCGCGTTCATCGCCTGCGCCTGCACCCGCCCGTCGTCGTCGATCTGGAAGCTTCGACCGAGCGCCGCGAGGAGTTCTGACGAATTGCCTTTGTCGGCGTGAGGGACTAGCTGGGTCCCAATGGACGTCTCCGACCTGCGCATCGCCCTGTTCAGCGGCAATTACAATATGACCGTCGATGGGGCGAACAAGGCGCTGAACCGCCTTGTCGGCTATCTGCTGGCGCAGGGCGCCGCGGTGCGGGTTTATTCGCCGACCGTCGCCAACCCCGATTTCGAACCCACGGGCGATCTGGTCAGCGTACCCTCCTTCGCAATCCCTGGCCGCAGTGAATATCGCATCCCGGTCACTTTTTCATCGCGGGTGCGGCAGGACATCGCCGCTTTCGCACCGAATATCCTCCATATCTCCAGCCCGGATCGCGTGTCGCGACAGGCGGCCTCGTGGGCGCGGCGGCGGCGGTTGCCGGTCGCCTGTTCGGTCCACACGCGCTTCGAAACCTATTTCCGCTATTACAACCTGTCGTTCCTCGAACCTGTGATGGTGGCGTGGCTGCGCAAATTGTACCGCAAGTGCGACGCGCTGATCGCGCCGTCGGAGAGCTTTGCGCAGGTGCTGCGCGACCAGCGGATGAATTACGATATCGGAATCTGGACGCGCGGCGTCGAGCAGGGCGTGTTTCATCCGGGCCGCCGCGACATGGCGTGGCGCCGTTCGCTGGACATCGCCGACGACGTTCCCGCCATCGCGTTTCTGGGACGGCTGGTGATGGAAAAGGGGCTCGATGTGTTCGCCGACGCGATCGATGTGCTGGCCCGGCGCGGGGTGCCGCACAAGGTGGTCGTCATTGGCGAGGGGCCGGCCGGTGACTGGTTCGAATCGCGGCTTCCGAACGCCAGCTTTGTCGGCTTTCAGGGCGGCGAAGACCTCGCCCGCGCGCTCGCGTCGTGCGATATCTTTTTCAACCCGTCGGTCACCGAAACCTTTGGCAATGTGACGCTGGAGGCGATGGCGTGCGGACTTCCCGTGGTCGCGGCGCGCGCCACGGGGAGTGCCAGCATTGTCAAGCACGGCCGGACGGGGTATCTGGTCGCGCCGGGGTCGATCACCGGTTTTGCCGACCATCTTCAGCGCTATTGCCGCGACATGTCGCTCCGCGCCGACCATGGCGCGGCGGCGGTGACCGAAAGCGGCGCGTATCAATGGGATGCGATCAACCAGGCGGTCGCCGACACCTATCTGCGCCTGATCCGCCAGAAACAGCGGCGCGGGGGCTGATCGTCCGATGGGCGGAGACTTGTTCGGCAGCGACACCCCGGGACAACGCGAAGCCGCTGCAACCGGCCCGGTGCCACTCGCCGAACGTCTCCGCCCCCGCGCGCTGACCGATGTCGTCGGGCAGGACCATCTGACCGGACCCGAAGGGACGATCGGCCGTATGGTCGCGGCGGGGCAATTGTCGTCGATCATCCTGTGGGGGCCGCCCGGCACGGGAAAGACAACGATTGCGCGGCTGCTCGCAGAGGCGGTCGGCATGCGCTTTTCGGCGCTGTCCGCGGTCTTTTCTGGCGTCGCAGATTTGCGGACGGCGTTTGCCGATGCCGAAAAAATGGCCGCAGCGGGCAAACGAACCTTGCTGTTCGTCGATGAAATTCACCGCTTCAATCGCGCGCAACAGGACGGCTTCCTGCCCTATGTCGAGCGCGGCACGGTGGTACTGGTCGGCGCGACGACCGAAAATCCTAGCTTTGCCTTGAACGCGGCGCTGCTGTCGCGGGCGCAGGTGCTGGTGCTCAACCGCCTCGGCGAGGATGCGCTGAAGCAGCTCGTCGCGCGTGCCGAGGGCGATATCGGACGCAGCTTACCGGTCACCGACGAAGCCCGGGCCGCTTTGGTCACGAGCGCCGACGGCGACGGACGCTTTCTGCTCAACCAGGTCGAGACGCTGTTCGCCGCGGCGATCCCTGATCCCCTCGATCCGGCAGCGCTCGCGCAGTTCCTGCACCGCCGGATGCCGGTCTATGACAAGGACCGCGACGGTCACTACAATCTGATTTCGGCGCTGCACAAGGCGCTGCGCGGATCCGATCCGCAGGCGGCGCTCTATTATCTCGCGCGAATGCTTGTCGCGGGTGAGGAGCCGCTCTATGTGCTCCGCCGACTGGTGCGGTTCGCAAGCGAAGACGTCGGCCTCGCCGATCCACAGGCGCTGGTGCAATGCCTTGCCGCCAAGGACGCTTATCAGTTTCTTGGTTCGCCCGAGGGCGAACTGGCGATCGTCCAAGCATGCCTCTATCTTGCCACCGCCCCGAAATCGAACGCGGCCTACGCGGCGCAGAAGGGGGCTTTCGTATCGGCGCGCGACACGGGATCGCTCGCGCCGCCCGCCAACATCCTCAACGCGCCGACCAAGCTGATGAAAGACCTCGGTTACGGCGCGGGCTATGCCTATGACCATGATGCGCCCGATGGCTTTTCAGGAGCCGATTACTGGCCGGACGGCATGGGCGCGCAAACCTATTATCAACCGACCGACCGCGGTTTCGAAAAACGGATCGCCGAACGGATGGCGTGGTGGGACGAACAGCGTCAGACGCGGCCGTCCTGACCGGATCGTCGGGCCATCATCGGCCAGCCCTATTCGAACGGCGGATAGCGCTCAAATGCAGGCAGGCTGTCCAGATTTTCCATCCACCCTATCCGCTCGGCGGTCTGGATCTGCACCTGCGCCGGGATCATCCCGGGATCGTCGAGGGTCGCCGACTGAACATCGATCTGTCCCGGAAAAATCGCTTCGCTGGTATAGAACAGCCCGGTCCCGCATTCGCCGCAAAAATGGCGCCGGCCATGTTCGGACGACGCATAGATTTTCGGCGTTCCCGTGATTTCGATTTCGTCCTGCCCGACCAGCGCCCAGCCGACCATCGGCGCGCCGGCATGGCGGCGACAATCGCTGCAATGGCAGAGCGAGTGATGCTGTACCGTGGTGCTCATCGAATAACGGATCGCGCCGCAATGGCATTGGCCGGTGGCGCGGGGGGACGAATCATCCATAGCCTTTCTCCTTTGCTATAAGAACATAACATAAACATGTGCTATGGCGCAATTGCTTGGCGGCTTGATATCCCCGATTGAGCACCATGATTGCCGTCGAAAATCGATGCCGCAGCGACGTTGATGGCATGTCCACTGGGCTGCAACCGGAATTAACGTCGAATTATCCATAATGTGGCAAGGCGTTGCGATGACGAATAAACAGCTTTTCGGCTTAACCGTCCAACGACCGATGGTTTTTGCCGCGATGGCATTTGTTGTTGCCGCAATGCAGGGTGCCAACGTCAATCTAAGCCTCTTCTTTCTGCATCGCCAAGACCGCTGGTTGTTGCTCGCAGGCGCACTGTTGCTAGCGTTTTGTTTTTGGCGTCTTCCCGTGCGCGAACAGGCTCTTGCAGGTAGTTGGCGGCTGGCTTTGACCATCGGCATCTTGATGGCGACTGTCGCCTTTGCGGGGCATTATTTCATCCTGTCCGGCTATGATCTGAGCCGCGATGAGCAGATGGCGACCTTTGATGCGCAGGTTTTTGCGCAGGGACAGCTTGTTGCACCGCTAAGCGGTATCTGGCGCGATCATGCCGACGCGCTCAATACGATGTTTATGTATCCCACCAGCCAAACCGCGGGCTGGATATCCGCTTATTTGCCGTTGAACGCTCTGCTGCGAACACTGTTTGGTTTTGTCGGCGACCCTGCCTTGTCCGGTCCCGTCATGCTGTTGCTGGGCGCTTTTGCGCTGTGGAAATGTGCACGACGAATATGGCCCGCCGATCGCGAAGCGGCGGTGGTGGGGCTTTTACTCTATCTTGGATCAGGGCAGATCTTGTTCAATGGCATGACCGCCTATGCCATGCCGGCCCACCTTGCCCTGAACCTCTGCTGGCTCTGGCTTTTCTTGCGCCGAACGCTGTGGACAGATGTGGCAGCGCTGGCGGTCGGTTTTGTCGCGGTTGGGCTTCATCAACCAGTCATGCATCCGATGTTTGCTGCACCGATCCTCTTTCTGCTCGTCCTTGAGCGCGACTGGCGCCGTGCCGCCGTTTACTTCTTTGGCTATGCTGCGATTGGAGCGTTCTGGGCTTGGTGGCCCAACGCCATGTGGGCGTTAGTCGAGGCCAACGCGGTAGTCCCCAAGGAACAAGGGATCGACTATCTCAGTCGGCTCGTCCTTACAGTGACGCAGGGCGATGGTTTGCGTATCGCCAATATGGTCGCAAATATCCTTCGCTTTTTTGCTTGGCAACACTTGCTGCTATTGCCGCTCCTGCCGCTGGGGCTGATGATCGCGCGTAAGGATAGGCTGGCGGGTGCATTGACCGCCGGCCTATTGCTGACAATCGCGGTTATGTTCGTCATCTTGCCGTACCAAGGGCATGGCTTCGGTTATCGCTACCTGCACGGCCTGATCGGCAATGCCATCCTGCTCGCGGTTTATGGCTGGGTGGCGCTCGGTGATGCCCAGGCGCGTTGGCGGCCCATATTGCTGCGAACCACGGCGGTGGGGCTGGTCATCATGTTGCCGTTGCAAGCCTGGATGGCGCATTCCTTTTATGCGCCGTCGGCACAGGTGTCGCAGCGTCTTTCGGCGATCAACGCCGACTATGTTGTGATCGGGGCAGGCGATGCGCCCTTTGCTGCAGACCTGGTTATCAACTCGCCTTTTCTGATCGAACGCCCGACCAGGCTGTTGCGCGAAGCTATGAGGCCCGCCGCGCTGCGCGCCGTTTGCAAGCCAAAGCCGCGGGTTGCCATGGCCGGACGGACTGAATTGGCGCCGATCTTCAGCTATTATCGCCTGGAACTTCCTCCCGCTTCCACCACTGCTCGCACATTTGCCAGCGACCTGCGGCGCGCCGGTTGCCAAATCATCCCGATCCGGTGAAGCCAAGCTGCGCGCTCGAGTTTTTATGGGATGTTAACCACAAGTTCCTAGACTTGACAGAGTGCGGATTTCTGGGGAGTTTTTGGATGTATCAGCTTCTGGCCGAGGCGGCGACGCTCGATCGGGCGAAGCCACTGGGTGTGACGATTGTTATGCCGTGCCTCAACGAAACGATCAGCCTGCCCCATTGTATCGCGAACGCGCACGACGCGCTGCGGTTGATAGAGGACCGTTTTGGCTTGGCGGGCGAAATCGTCATCGCCGACAACGGGTCCACTGATGGCAGCCAGGCGCTTGCCGAATCGCTCGGCGCACGGGTGATCGCGGTGCCGCGGCGCGGCTATGGTGCGGCGCTTATCGGTGGCTGCCGTGCGGCCTATGGCGACTACATCCTGATGGGTGATTGCGACGGCAGCTATAATTTCACTGAAGGCGTCGCGATGATTGGCAAGCTGATCGAAGGCCATGATCTTTGCATGGGCTCACGCTTCGACGGCGGGATCGCGCCCGGCGCCATGCCTTGGAAGAACCGCCATATCGGGAATCCGGCGTTGACCGGCGTTCTCAATCTCTTCTTCCGTTCAGGCATTAACGATGCCCATTGTGGATTGCGCGCGATCAGCCGCGATGCGTTCGCGCAGTTGGGGCTTTCCGGCGAAGGCATGGAATTTGCCAGCGAGATGGTCATCAAGGCCTCGCTCAAGAAGATGCGTGTCGCCCAGGTTCCCGCAACCCTGTCGGTCGATCTGCGCGACCGCGCGCCGCACCTGCGCCCTTGGCGCGACGGCTGGCGCCACCTGCGCTACCTGTTGATGCTCAGCCCGACTTGGGTGTTCGGCGTGCCAGGAGTGACTGCGGTTCTTCTTGCGGCCATTATATTTGGCGTCGCGGGAGCTTATGCGACCGGTCTGGTGGCGGGAACGCCATTCTTTGGCGTCAGCTGGTGCGTCATCGCAGCGTTTCTGGCGACTTCCGGCCATTTCTGCCTGCTCATGGGGACGGCCATGCACCTTCATGGGGTACGAAGCGGTTATCGTCGTTTGCGTCCTTCGATTGCCCGTCTGGGACAGATCGTCACGTTAGAGACCATGCTAGTCGCGGGTCTTGCGCTGATCGCCGTTGCGCTGTTCACGCTGGGGCTCGTCGGGATGCAATGGACTAAGGGCGGCTTCGAGGCATTGAAAGATCCGCTGCCGCTGATCGGCGGCGCTGCGCTTGGCGCGATCGGCCTGCAGACGGCGTTTGGCGCTTTCGTGCTCGCGATTATCGCCGGAAATGACAATCGCCTTGCGCCGGCTGCGGAAGCGGCCGGCGGATGAAGCGCCCGTTGCTCTCGGTCGTCATGCCCGTCCATGGCGGCGGACAATGGCTCGATGAGGCTCTGGCGAGCGTCCAGGCAGGCGATCGCGACGAAGTCGAAATCGTCATTCGCGATTCGAGCCCTGGCAAATCCTGCGAGTCGATCGTGATGAGGCACGCTGGCAGATTGCGGATCGATTATGCTTATTTGCCCGAGATACCGAGCTGGACGCGAAAGACGAATATGGCCGTCAAGGCGGCGAGCGCGGCGCATGTATGTCATTTGCATCAGGATGATCTTTGGCTTGAGGACCGGCTCGCGGTCGCACGCCAGATGATCGCGGCGGCGCCCGATGCCGCACTTTTCCTGACGCCCGCCCTCATTGTTGATGGACGAGGGAAGCGGCTTGGTCGGTGGCGCCCGCCTTTTCATGACGGTTTCATCGATTCCGCCGACTATCGCGACGCGTTACTGGTCCAGAATTCGATAGCAATTCCCGCACCCATCTTTCGCCGCAATGCCTATCTCGCAGTCGGCGGGATGGACGAAAGCCTGTGGTATACGCCCGATTGGGATTTGTGGTTCAAGCTGGCGAAACTGGGGCCAGTTTATTATGATTCGCGTGCAGTTACCGCTTTTCGCATTCACAAAAACTCGCTGACGATGACCGGTGATCGGCGTGAGTTGGCCGAGCAGATGGACCTGGTCCTCGAACGCAACTTGTGCGCCGACGGAAAAACCGAACGCATCAGCCGCACGTCCGCAAAAATCAACGCGCTACTATCGGATGCCGCGCTTGGCCACCCCTATGCTATGATCAAGGCCGTCGCTATTTTCCTTTTGCTTGGTCCAGCCGAAGGCAGCCGCTACATTCGCTATTCACGCATTGTCGAGCGGGTCGTGCCGCGAATCAAACTGCGTTTTGCGGGGATGATTTAAAGATGGCGCTTGGCTCGCTTGTCCGCAAAAGCTTTGGCCGTCACGAGCATCGCGTCGCCGAACTGTATCGCGGCGCCTTCATGGATCTTCGAGACTACGCGGGCAAGATCGGCGATTGGGCACCAAAGGCTCGCCGCATTCTGGAAGTTGGCTGCGGCGAGGGCGCGGTAACGGAGATTCTTGCCGAGACCTATCCCGATGCCGATATTCTGGCGATCGACATCGCATCCAGTGCAGGGCGTCTCTATCGCGGCCGGCCCAACGGCGTCGAGTTTCGGCAGGCTCCGATTTTCGATATTGCCGCTGAATATCCCGCGTCATTCGACTTGATCACCTTGTCGGACGTACTGCATCACATTCCATCGGAGTTGCACCCGGAAATTCTCGACGCAGTCCACCGCTGCTTGGCGCCGGGGGGACGGTTCGTGCTCAAGGATTGGGCGCGGACGCCTACCCCCATACATTGGCTCTGTCATGCCGGCGACAGGTGGCTGACCGGCGACCGGGTGCACTATCTCACACCGCTGGAAGCGATGACGCTGGTGACATCGAGCGTTCCCGATTTCATGCTGATCGCGCAGGGCCGTATCGGTCCTTGGAGAAACAATTATTCGCTGACGTTTCAATGTTGAAGTCGCTGCTCGACAACAGGCCGACACGCTATCTTGTCGTGGGTGCGATCTGTGCAGTCGCAAATAATATCATATTGATCGCCGGTGATGCGGCGGGGTTGCATTACTGGTTCGCAGTGCTTTTGACCTTCGTGCTGATGGTGCCCCCAAGTTATGTCGCCCACGCTTTGTGGGTGTTCAGGGTTCGGGCAACATGGCACGCTTTTGGCCATTATGTGGCCGGAACGCTGTCGAGCCTTGTGGTCGCTACGCTGGCTATCGGGTTACTTTGCGGCGTTCTGCTGCTTCCGATGGTCGCCGCTGCGCCGATCGCTACGCTGACGATGGTGCTTTACAATTATCTGATGACGCGCTGGGCCGTGTATCGTGGTCACGTCCGAGCCATGCCGTCTTTCGCCGATCCTACAGCCTAATCCGCACGATGTAGCCAAAGCTGCGAAGTGGAAAAAGGCGCTCATAGGCCCGGATGATGGTTTCGACCGCCTTCACCGCAATTCGCTTGGGTCCGGTCGATTGCAACAACATTTCGGTTGCGTAAAAACGGTAGGGAATAATGTCCCAGTCGCGGCAGCCGGCACGCTGGCACAATGTGTTCAGCGTCTTGTATGTCGAAGTCAAGAGATGGTCGCGATGCTGTGCCTCGCGGCTGATCGTGCCGAGCAGGGCGTTCGCGAACGAGGCGCCGTTAGGGGTCGAGATCAGCATTTCGCGACCAGGATAAGACAGTTTTATCCTAGAGAGGAATTGAAGCGGATTCTCGATATGCTCGATGAACTCGCCGGCGACGATGATATCGACAATGTCGGGCGCGACATCCGGGTTCGTGCCGTCGCCCTTAATGATTCTGGAATTGGGCCCGGTCACCAATCCGTCCACCGGCAGATGTTCGGATAGGTCGATCCCGGTCACCTGCTTGGCGAGCGCGGCGATACGCTGGTGGAGCCATTCGTTCGTATTCTGCTTGTCGAGCGCCGTCTCGTCGAGGCAGCCGATATCGAGCACACGTTTGCCGCGGCAGCGCTCGGCGATGAAACTGACGCGCTCCACCGGGCGGCCTATGTGCAGGCGTTCGAGCGTCTGATAGGCAAGTTGCGGCACGGCTAATGCTTGTCGCGCTGATAGACGTGAGGGTTGTGCCACAACGCGCCGCCCGTGGAATTTAATATGGTGGTACGGAGCGCATTGTCCGCCCGCATGGCAAAGTCCGCGAGTCCGCGACCATGTTCGGCGCGAAAAGTCGTGGCGTGAGAATAGTTCGTCGCGCCGGGCGCCGCGCGGGAAAAATAATAGTTGGAGACACAGCACCGGCGTCCGTCGTGCCTGACCTCGTTAACAGAATGCCATGACTGGTCGTCGGTCAACATGATCACAAGGCTGTTGAAAAGGCTTGGGATGGTACGCGGTTTTCCGCGCGGTCCGTTGTCCCAAAGCTGGAGTGAGCCACCGAAATCTTCGCGCCATCCGGGCGTGACATAAAAGAGCAGGTTGAGAGCGCGGTAGCGTTTGCGATCCTTGTCGTGCGAATTGTCGAGATGCGGGCGCAGATAGGCGCCTTTCGACATTGCGCTGATTCCGCCGGCATAGAGATCGGCGTCGGGTTCGAGCGTGGCGAGTCCGGTTATGTGGCCGACCAGATCGACGACACGTGGATCCTGAAACGCATAGACGATCTCTTCGAGGAGCGGGTCATGCTCGTCCATCTGCGCCACGACGTGCTTGTTTTCCTTTATCGAGCGTTTCAGAATCATTCGCTCCGAGGCAGGAAAGGCACGATAGACCTGTTCGACCAAATCGGTGGGAAGGATGTTCTTCGCTTGGCACGCTGCAATTCGTCCCGCCGTCCCGAATTCTCGGCCAAGCCTCTCGACCTCTGGATTGAGCCGGGCGACGATCAGATCGGCGATTTCGGTGCGGTTCATCATCGTGGTCCTCTATGCCCGGTTGACCATGATATGGTTAAGGAATTGCTAAATCCGCCGCATCAGTCGCCAAGATCCACCCCATGCGTCTCGGCCCACGCCTGATACTGCGCGCGCGGGTTCGACGACGGTTGGGCCAGCATCGTTGGCATTTCGGCGCGTAGTGCGCTGAGATCCAGCGAGCGGATCATGGCTTTGACCGGGCCGACCCCGGCGGGGGTGATCGACAGGCGTTCGATGCCGACGCCGAGCAGCGCCATGGCTTCCAAAGGCCGCCCGCCCATCTCGCCGCACACGCCCAGCGCGACCTTCGATCCCGATACCGTCCGCACGACACGCGCCAGATAGCGCATGACGATCGGCGACAGCCAGTCGTAGCGTTCGGCGAGGCGCGGGTGGGCGCGGTCGGCGGCGAACAGGAATTGGGTGAGGTCGTTGGTGCCGACCGACAGGAAATCGAGATGCGGCAGCATCAGGTCGAGCGTTTCGAGTAGCCCCGGCACTTCGAGCATGGCGCCATAACGGATCGCGACCGGCAGCTTTTTGTTATGCTTCGCCAGCCATGCCCGCTGCCCGACGAACAGGTTGCGCGCGGCTTCATATTCCCACGGTTCGGACACCATCGGGAACATCACATTGAGCGTGCGCCCGGCGGCGGCCTCCATCAGCGCGCGCGCCTGCACCTTGAGCAGCCCTTCGCGTTCGAGCGCGAGGCGCAGGGCGCGCCAGCCCATCGCAGGATTTTCCTCCAGCGCGCTGTCGCCGACATTCATATAGGGCAGCGCCTTGTCGCCGCCGATGTCGACGGTGCGAAAGATCACCGGCCGGTCGCCCGCCGCGTCGAGCACGTCGCGATAGAGGCGTTGCTGGCGGTCGCGCGACGGCAACGTCGCCGACACCAGAAACTGGAATTCGGTGCGGAACAGCCCAATGCCGCGCGCGCCGGTCAGGTCGAGCGCGGCGATATCTTCGCGCAGCCCCGCGTTGATCATCAATTCGATCGGCACGCCATCCTTGGTGACCGCGGGCAGGTCGCGCAGCGCGGCGAGGTTGGCGCGGCGCTTCTGCGAAATCGCCAGCTTGGCGTCGAACGCATCCTGCACCGCCTGCGTCGGGCGGACATGCAGCGCGCCCGCCGCGGCATCGAGCAGCAACAAATCGCCTTCACGGATCGAAGCGCGCACGTCGCTGACGCGGCCGATTACGGGAACGCCCATCGCGCGCGCGACGATGATGACGTGGGCGGTGAGCGAGCCTTCTTCGAGCACGACGCCCTTCAGGCGGCGACGGTCATATTCCAGCAGTTCGGCGGGGCCGAGGTTGCGCGCGATCAGGATCGAATCCTGCCGCAGGCCCATTTGCGCCGCGGTCCCCATCTGCCCCGACACGATGCGGATCAGCCGGTTCGACAGATCCTCCAGGTCGTGCATGCGGTCGCGCAGCAAGGCATCGTCGATCTGGCGCATCCGCATTCGGGTGCGTTGCTGGACGCGCTCGATCGCGGCTTCGGCGGTGAGGCCGCTGTCGATCGCTTCGTTGATCCGCCGCGACCACCCTTCGTCATAGGCGAACATCTTGTACGTCTGGATGACTTCATCATGCTCGCCGCCAACCCCGAAGTCGGCCTGGCTCGCCATGCGGTCGATCTGTTCGCGCATCTTGTCGAACGCGGCATAGACGCGGTGCCGTTCGGCTTCGGTATCTTCGGCGACGGTATGTTCGATGGTGATGCGCGGCTGGTGGAACACCGCGACCCCGGCGCCCATCCCGTCGACCAGTTTCTGACCGGTCAGCCGCTGCGCCGACTGGTCAGCGGCGGCGGCGTCGGTGCGCGCGGCGGTGTCGACCAGGTCGGCGTTGGTGATCAGTTCGGACAGCACCATGGCGACCGTTTGCAGCGTCTCGATCTCGATGTCGGCGTAGCGGCGCGGGTCGGCATGCTGGACGCAGAGGACGCCGACGGCGCGTTCGCGGCGGATGATCGGCACCCCGGCAAAGCTGTGGAACAATTCTTCGCCGGTTTCGGGGCGGTACGAAAAGTCGGGATGCGCCGCCGCCTCGTCCAGGTTCAGCGTTTCGATCTGGTCGGCGATCATCCCGACCAGCCCTTCGCCAAGGCCAAGACGGGTGACGTGCACCGCCTCCTGCTTCAGCCCGCGCGTCGCATAAAGTTCCAGCGCCCCGTCGCGGAGCAGATAGATCGAACAGACCTCGCTATCGAGGCATTCGCCAATGATGCCGACGACCTGGTTGAGTTTGCCCTGCGCGTTGGCGCGCGACGCCATGACCTCGTGCAGCCGGGTCAGGATGGTCCGCGCCGACTGAGCGGCCGACGAAGGGGGAGGCGGGGCGTTGGTCATTCGCCCTCTGCTAACAGATGGATGCGCCGAGCGCCATGACCCCCGCGCCCCGTCGCGGCCAATCTATTCTTCGCTGTCGCCAAGCTTGCGTCAGTTGGTCCCGACCGGCGCGGTCGGCCCCTGCGCCGCACCCGGCGGCGTGGCGGTCGTCGTTGTCGGAGCGAAGGGCGTAGCCGGTGCGGGTGCCGTCATGATCGCCGGCGGCGGGGCATATTTGGCATCCCATGCGACGACATCATACTGATATTTGGCGTATGCCTCGTAAAACTCATGGAAGGGTTCATCGAGCCGCGCCAGATGTGCGGGCGCTTGTTCGACGACCTGTGCGGTCGGCGTCGACGAGACCATCTGCGCAATTTCATTGGCGCGGGTGCAAAAGGCGCGCTGCGCGGGGGGCTGCGCGAAATAGTTGAACAGCTGGGTCGACAGCTTGTCACGCGCCGCGGTGCCGTTCGTCTTGGTTTCCTTGCCCAGCTGCGTGATCACATTTTTCTCGGTCGAGCGGATGACCTTGCCATGCGCCTTGATGATATTGTTGTATGCCGACACCAGAGTCGTTTCTTCCAAGCCGCGGCAACCGATGGCGGCGACGTTCAGCCCGATCTTGAGCTGCCAGAAGGCGCGGTCGCCGGTGACATTGCTGTTCGCGGTGACAAATTTGCCGTCGATCCCGCGACCCGGCAGGATCTGCGTCAGCGAGGCGTTACCCGGCGGCAGCGGGCGCGGCGGCACGACGATAACCACTGGCGGCGGCGGCGGTGCAGGGGGCGGCGGAGGGGGCGCTTTGGTACAAGCGGCAACGCTCGCCAGCAGGCCGACCACGATGATCTTGCGCGACAAATTCATGAACTTCTCCCCAGCCGCCATATCATGCGGCATCAACCCCGAGCGTGCAATGCGGCGTCGGCCTGTTGCACCAAAGTTGCGATGATATCGGCAACGCTCTCTTCTTCGGATACCATACCGACAGATTGCCCTGCCATTAACGAACCATTTTCGACGTCGCCGTCGATCACCGCGCGGCGAAGCGCACCGGCCCAATAATGTTCGATTTCCAACTGCGCTTCCATCATGTCGACCTCGCCCAAATCAAGCTTGTTTGCGACCTCGCGCTGCTTGGCGGTGAACGCCTCGGTCCCGGCATTTTTGAGCGCGCGCACGGGGATGACCGGCAGGCGCGGGTCGATCTGGACACTCGCGACGGCTTCGCGCGCTGAAGCGCGCATGAACGCCTTTTTGAAATTGGGATGTGCGATGCTTTCGGTGGCACAGACGAAACGGGTGCCGAGCTGGACGCCCGAGGCGCCCATCTCCAGATAGGCGGCAATCGCTTCGCCGCGACCGATGCCCCCGGCGACGAAGATCGGCACCTCGTCCGCCAGCGTCGGCAGGATTTCCTGCGCCAGCACACTAGTCGATACCGGGCCGATATGGCCGCCGGCTTCCATCCCCTCAATCACTAGCGCATCGACGCCCGACCGGACGAGCTTTTTGCCCATCGCCAGCGTCGGCGCAAAACAGATGACCTTGGCTCCCGATGCCTTGATCGCCTCCAAGCTGCCTTTGGGCGGCAGACCGCCCGCCAGCACGACATGGCCCACGTCATGTTTGGCGCAGATGTCGATCAGCTCGAACAATTGCGGATGCATCGTGATCAGATTGACGCCGAACGGCTTGGTCGCCAGCGCCTTGGTCGCGGCAATTTCGGCATCGAGCAAAGCGGGTGTCATCGCGCCGCATGCAATCACCCCAAAGCCGCCGGCATTGCTGATCGCGCTGACCAGATGGCGTTCGGAAACCCAGCTCATCGCGCCGCACAGGATGGCGTAGTCGCTGCCGAGCAGTTCGGTCCCGCGCGCCATCAATTCGTTCATTTTGCTCATTGAGGCTGCCTTTGCCAGCAGTAGGACTCGCGCGCAATCCCTACCGGTGTCGCCGCCAGCGGCCCGTCGCAGATGCGAATCCATTTGGCGCGGCAACCGAACCTTTCGGCGCAGAAAGCAAATCAATTATTGTCAACCAAAACACTTGTCATATGCTTGGGCGGCGAATCCATCAGGGAAAGGAATAATCATGAGCACTGCCGAGGAGACCGCGAAAGCCGGGTCCGAGCAGACGCCGCGCGCCGTGCAGACGGTGCTCGACGCGCTTGAAAAGCTAAAATTCGGGGCGATCCAGCTGACCGTCCATGAAGGACGGCTGGTGCAGGTCGATGTGACCGAACGGCACCGCTACCCGGGCTGATCCCTGCCACTCCCAAGAGGGACTCTCCCCTCATCCTGCCGCAGACCGGACCACCGGATGTGGCAATTTTCTTTGCAACAGGAAATTGTCATGACCGCAAAATACCCGTCCGTCCGCCGCCGCCGCGTGCAGGCATCATCGCTCACTTTATCACTCCTGCTTGTGCTGGGCGCCACGCCCGCCGCGGCGGAGGAAACATCCGCGGCAACGGCGGCGGAGGGCGTTTCCGCTGACGCCGCTGCGCAAGTCGATGACGACGTCAGCCGCGGTGACATCATCATCGTCACCGCCCGTCGCCGCCAGGAAACCGCGCAAGAGGTTCCCGTTGCGATCTCGGTCATTCGCGGTGATTCGATTGAGGCGACCGGCAACTTCAACGTCGTGAAGTTGCAGCAGCTCGCGCCGACCTTGCAGGTTTACACCACCAATCCGCGCAACACGTCGGTCAACATCCGCGGCATCGGCGTGCCGTACGGCCTGACCAGCGACGGGTTCGAACAGGGCGTCGGCATCTATGTCGACGACGTCTATAATTCGCGCGTCGCCGCCGCGACCTTCGATTTTCTCGACGTCGATCAGGTCGAGGTACTGCGCGGGCCACAGGGGACGCTCTATGGCAAGAACACCACTGCTGGAGCGATCAATATCACGACCAATCAGCCGACCTTCGATTTCGAAGGGCGCGCCGAGGTCAGCGTCGGCAATCTGAACTATCGACAGGCGAAAGCCGCGGTCTCGGGACCGCTGACCGACAAGATTGCGGCCCGGATCGCCGTCGCGGCGACGAGCAGGCGCGGTACCCTGTTCAACACGCGCACCGACCGCTGGATCAACGAGCAGGATAATCTGGGCCTGCGCGGCCAGCTGCTGTTTCAACCCAATGAGGGTCTCAGCATCACGCTGGCGGGTGACTATAGCAAGCAGGATCCCGAATGCTGCGGCACCGCCTTCGTACGCGTCGGCACAACACAGCGGGCGCTCAACCGCCAATATGATGCGATTATTGCACGGCTTCAGGCCGCCAATCCCAATTACAATTACATCGTGCCGAGCCGGAACGTCTATGATCGCCTGACCGACATTGATGCCAGCCTGAGCGCCGGCAATAAAATTGGCGGTGCGTCGCTGCGTGTGAAATGGGACATTGGTCCCGGCACGTTGACGTCGATTACCGCATGGCGCTTTTGGGATTGGCTGCCCGAGAACGACCGCGATTTTACAGGCGCTTCGGTGGTTTCTCGCTCGCAGAACCCGTCGCAGCAGGATCAGTACAGCCAGGAGTTTCGTTACAATTACGAGGGCGATAAAGTCGATTTCGTTGTCGGCCTGTTTGGCTTCAAACAGCGGATCGACACGCAGGGAACCGAACAGCAAGGTATCGATGCGGCCCGTTACAGCCTGGCGCCATCGACCGATCCGAACAATGTGTACAACCGGCCCGAGGTGTTGAACGGCCTGACCGCGTCCAATACGCAGTTCCTGAAGGCCGATAGCGCTGCGCTTTACGGTCAGCTCAGCTACAAACTGACCCGGGAGCTCACCATCCAGCCCGGCCTCCGCGTCAATTACGACAAGAAAGAGGGCTTCTATCAGCGCGTGGTGACGACGGGCGCGGGGCAGCTGATCACCAGCTGCGCACCCTCGGCGACCGCTGGCAATGCGGTGCTGACGGCGCAATGCGGCGTCTATCAGCCGCAACTGACGCAGCCGTCGGTGAGCGACTGGAATTTCAGCTATGACCTGAATATCAACTACAAGGTTGCGCCAGATGTGCTCGCCTATGCGACATACGCCAAAAGCTTCAAGACCGTCGGCATCAACCAAAATGGTCTGCCGCTCGACACCAACAACCAACCGGTGCTGAGCGCGAGCACGGTCAAACCGGAATCGGTCAATCATTTTGAGATCGGGCTCAAGACGCAGTTCCTGGACCGCTTGGCGACATTCAACCTCACGGCGTTTCGCACCGAAATCAAGAATTTCCAGGCGACGGTGAACGGCGGCCAGTTCGGCACGGTGCGCGGCTATTTGGCCAACGCCGAGAAGGTGGTCTCGCAGGGCGTCGAGGCCGATTTCAAAATCCGCACCAGCGATCGATTTACCGCCTATGCCAATGGTGCTTATACCGACGCCAAATATAAATCGTTCACCAACGCGCCATGCCCGCCCGAATTGTCCGGCGGGACGTTCCAGCCGGCCAATGCGGCGCCCGATTATTCGCAGCCCGGGGTTCCGGGCGCGCTCAGCCCGCGGCAGTGCGATATATCGGGCTTCGACCTGCCCGGCGTGTCGAAATGGGCGTTTTCCTATGGCGCCGAAACAAACATTCCGGCCACGCTGCTGGCGAAGGACGGCCAGGTCTATCTGGGCATCGATGGCAATTACCGTTCGCGCTGGAATTCGAACGCGTCGCCGTCGATCTACACCGACGTCAAAGGCTATGCCCTGACCAACTTTCGCGTCGGTTTCCGGGCCGATGGCTTCGACGTCTTCGGCTGGGTCCGCAACGCCTTCGACGTCAGATATATCGAGACGCTTCAGGTCGCGCCGGGCAATGTCGGCCTGATTGCCGGTCAACCGGGCGATCCGCGCACTTGGGGCGGAACAGTGAAGTTCAGCTTCTAATCGGTCGGTCAGTGCCGAATTGGAAAGGGGCCGTTCCCGGATCAGGGGGCGGTCCTTTTTCGTGCCGCCGACTCCCCAACCTGCCGATCGCTCTCTTTCGTCGGGGCGTGGCGGTTCCGCGATAGACGCGATACCAATGCGGCCAAAGGCGTGCCTATAATCGGACCAGTCAATCACTGAATTCACCTTATTCGGTTAGGTCGATTGAAAGCACCGGCCTATCGTCGTCCTATTAGTGGAAGGCTGAGGCCATGGATTCGTCATGCTCTCGTCATCCAGCCGCTGCACCAGTTCAAAACCATAAAAGGAGAGACTGTATGAACGACCAGACCCCCATCGACGCCGCGGGTGGTTGCCCGGTTCACCAGCCGGGCGGCGTGCGCTCGCTGCTTGGCCGCACCAACAAGGATTGGTGGCCCGACATGCTGGCGACCGAAGTCCTCACGCCGAACGGCCCGTCGAACCCGATGGGCGATGATTTCGACTATTCGAAGGCGTTCGCCCTGCTCGACTATCAAGCGCTGAAAGATGACCTGAAGGCGCTGATGACCGACAGCCAGCCCTGGTGGCCCGCCGACTATGGCCATTATGGTCCCTTCTTCATCCGCATGGCGTGGCACGCCGCCGGTACCTATCGCACCGCCGATGGGCGCGGCGGCGCCAACAGCGGGCAGCAGCGTTTTGCGCCGCTCGACAGCTGGCCCGACAACGGCAATCTCGACAAGGCGCGGCGCCTGCTGTGGCCGATCAAGCAGAAATATGGCAACAAGATCAGCTGGGCCGACCTGTTCATCCTGACCGGCAACGTCGCGATCGAAAGCATGGGCGGGCCGGTGTTCGGCTTCGGCGGCGGCCGCGCCGACGTGTTCGAGCCCGAGCGCGACATTTATTGGGGCAGCGAGGACAAATGGGTCAATGAGGGCGTTCAGACCCGCATCGATCCCGACAAGGGCATGGAAGCGCTCGAAGGCCCGCTCGCCGCGATCCAGATGGGTCTGATCTATGTCAACCCGGAAGGGCCGGGCGGCAATCCCGATCCGCTGCAATCGGCGCGCGACATGCGCGCGACCTTTGAGCGCATGGCGATGAATTCGGAAGAAACCGTCGCGCTGACGGCGGGCGGCCACACCTTTGGCAAGGCGCATGGCAATGGCGACGCTTCCCTGCTCGGCGCGGCGCCTTCGGGTGGCGATCTGGCGGCGCAGGGCTTCGGCTGGGTCAGCAGCCACGAAAGCGGCGGCATCGGCGAGCATGCGGTGACCAGCGGCATCGAGGGTTCGTGGGTCAACACCCCGACTGAGTGGAGCGAGAATTATTTCCGCCTGCTGCTCGATTATGATTATGAGCTCGTCCGCTCGCCCGCGGGCGCGCAGCAGTGGCAGCCGATCAACCAGAAGCCGGAGGACATGGCACCGGCGGCGTGGGATCCGAACATCAAGGTTCCGACCATGATGACCACCGCCGACATGGCGCTGAAAATGGATCCGGAATTCCGCGCGATCAGCGAGAAGTTCCGCAACGACCATGAAGCGTTCAAGGATGCCTTTGCCCGCGCCTGGTTCAAGCTGTGCCACCGCGACATGGGGCCGAAGGTTCGTTACCTTGGCCCCGAAGTTCCGGCCGAAGACCTGATCTGGCAGGATCCGATCCCCGCCGGTACGATGCCGTCGGACGCCGAAGTTGCGGCGGTAAAGGACAAGATCGCGGCGAGCGGCCTGACCGTCAGCCAGCTGATCAAGACCGCATGGGCGTCGGCCAGCACTTATCGCAAGTCGGACCACCGCGGCGGCGCCAATGGCGCGCGCGTCCGGCTGGCGCCGCAAAAGGACTGGGAGGTCAACGAGCCCGAGATGCTGGCCAAGGTGCTGAGCACTCTCGACGGCCTGCGCGGATCGATGTCGATGGCCGACGCCATCGTGCTTGGCGGTGTGGTCGGGCTGGAAAAGGCGATCAAGGATGCGGGTTTCAGCGTCGCAGTGCCGTTCACCGGCGGCCGCGGCGATGCGACTGCCGAACAGACCGACGCCGCCAGCTTTGACGTGATGGAGCCGGAAGCCGACGCGTTCCGTAATTACATCGGCAAGAAGAAGCTGGCGGTGAAGACCGAGGAAATGATGCTCGACCGCGCCTCGTTGCTCGGCCTGTCGGTGCCCGAAATGACGGTGCTGGTCGGCGGGCTTCGCGTCCTCGGCGCCAATCATGGCGAGCGGGGCCACGGCCACTTCACCAAGCGTTCGGGCCAGCTGACCAACGATTTCTTCGTCAACCTGCTCGACATGACCAATGTCTGGAAGGCCGTCGATGGGTCGGACGATCAGGAATATGTCGCCACCGATCGCAAGAGCGGCGGCGAAACCTGGCGCGCGACGCGGGCCGACCTGGTGTTCGGTTCCAATTCGGAACTGCGCGCGGTCGCCGAAGTCTATGCCGAAACGGGCCATGAAGAGAAGTTCGTCAAGGACTTCGTCAAGGCCTGGACGAAGGTGATGAACGCCGACCGGTTCGACCTGGCCTGATCGGGACCAGCCGACCAGACGACGGGTCGCGACCCGCCCCCGGGGACATGGGCCTGGGGGCGGGTCTTTCTTTTTGGGCTTAAAGCCACAAAAGCCCCGCATGGGCGCATTCAAACTGTGTCCTTTGTGGCTTTAAGGGGCGCGGCATCCTCGCGTATTGCGGCGCGCACGACGTCCATGTCGGGGCCACCGGTGACGTCGATCGCGCCGCCGCGCAGGATGCGGACGGTGGTGACGCCGTTGAGCGCCCGGTCCATCGCATAGTCGAATTGGCGGATGCGACCCATCGAGAGCGCGCGGTCCCACGCGGCGGCGAAGCTTTGCGCGCCTGCGCGATCGCGGAGGCGATAGGCAGAGCGGCGCCCCATGCCGACGGCTCGCGATGCCTTGCCCACCGATCCCATCGCTGCGAGCGCACGGATGAAATTGGCCTGCGTTTCGGGTGTCCAGCCATCGGCGCGGTGGCGCTGTTGCGTCACGGGCGCGAAGGCGAGGCAGGTATCGGCGAGCAGCTGCTCGGGCGGGGCGGTGTGTTCCATCTAACAGTATGAAGCATGGCGAAATATTGTAGGAAAGCGCTTTTTTGAGGTGGCGGGGTGGGCCTTTGCACCGTCGCTGCCCACCCCCGGCCCCTCCCGCCTGCGGGAGGGGATGAGAAATGTCCGCTACTGGTCGTTTGCGGTCATTCCGAGCAAATCGGCAGCGAACGTCGGAAATGGGGCGGGAAGTGGACGGCGCCGATCCTCCCCGGAACGGGGAGGGGGACCAGCGAAGCTGGTGGAGGGGCACCATCGGTTTGCCTTGACGCAGAGATAGTGCTCCATGGCGAGGTTCCCGGAAAAGCGTGACCCATCCGGTCCAGCGCTGCGTAAACCGCCTGTGCCCCTCCACCACCCTTCGGGTGGTCCCCCTCCCCCCTTGGGGGAGGATCGCTTAGGTCCGCAAGTGGCCGTTTTCCGACATTCGCTCCAAATGGGCGGCGAACGACGAGGGTGGCGTACGAACCCGACGTCCTGTGGTTTCGTCATCCCGGACCCTTCGACAAGCTCAGGACAGGCTTGATCCGGGATCCATAGCCGCGCTGTCGTCATGAATCCCGGATCAAGCCTGTCCTGAGCTTGTCGAAGGGTCCGGGATGACGATAAGGTGAAAATCTTCCCCATGGCTTAGCCACAGGAGGGAGGATGACGTGCGCAACCGGTCGTTAGCCGCCGTGCCAGCGATGTTCAGTCGGCATCCAGCCCATAGGCGGTGTGCAGCACGCGCACCGCGAGTTCGGTTTCATCCTCGTCGATCAGTACGCTGACCTTGATCTCGCTGGTCGAGATCGCCTGAATGTTGATGCCGCGATCGGCGAGCGCGCGGAACATCGTGCTGGCGACGCCCGCATGGCTTTTCATGCCGACCCCGACGACGCTGATCTTGGCGACCTTGTCGTCGCTGATGATGCGGTTGAAGCCGATCTTTTCCTTTGCGGCGTCGAGCAGGTCGATCGAGCGCAGCAAGTCGGTCTGGGGGACGGTGAAGGTCACGTCGGTCTCACCCTTGTCGCGGCCGACGTTCTGGATGATCATGTCGACGTTGATCCCCGCCGCGGCGAGCGGGCCAAAGATGTTGGCAACGCCGCCGGGCCGGTCGGGCACGCGGGTGACGATGACCTTGGCTTCATTCTTGTCGTGGGCGATGCCGGTGATCAGCTGCCGTTCCATCTGATGTTCCTCTATTTCCTCGTCGCTGACGATCATCGTGCCGCGGGCGGGGGCTTCGTCGCCCTCGACAAAGCTGGAGAGCACTTGCACGCGCACACCCTCTTTCATCGCGAGCCCGACCGAGCGGGTTTGCAGCACCTTGGCGCCAACGCTCGCGAGTTCGAGCATTTCTTCATAGGTGACATAATCGAGCTTGCGCGCGCGCGCGACGATGCGCGGGTCGGTGGTATAAACCCCGTCGACGTCGGTATAGATGTCGCAGCGGTCGGCCTTGAGCGCCGCGGCAACCGCGACCGCGCTGGTGTCCGACCCGCCGCGGCCGAGCGTCGACACGCGGCCGTCGTCCATCAGCCCTTGAAAGCCCGGGATCACCGCAACCTCGCCGCGCGCCATCGCAGCGCCGAGCGCGCCGGTGTCGATGTCGGCGATGCGGGCGCGAGCGTGCGCTTCTTCGGTACGGATCGGCAGCTGCCAGCCGAGCCAGCTGCGCGCCGGGGTGCCCATCGCCTGCAAGGTGAGCGCGAGCAGGCCCGAGGTCACCTGTTCGCCCGCCGCGACAACGACGTCATATTCGGCGGGATCGTAACGCGGGTTGGCCTCGCGGCAGAAATTGACCAGCCGGTCGGTCTCGCCCGCCATCGCCGAGACGACGACCGCGACTTCGTTGCCCTGCGCGACTTCGCGCGCGACGAGTTTCGCGACGGTGCGAATCCGCTCGGTGCCCGCCATCGACGTGCCCCCGAATTTCATCACGATCCGCGCCATCTCGCCCTGCTTTCAAGAAACTGGTTTCTGCCGCAACATTCGAACAATTCCGCGGCGCTCGGCTGTTAGGCAAGGGGGCGCGCGAAGGCAAGAGGAGCGGGCGCCGCAGCGGATAGAATTTCTTGCATGGGGCGAGGGGGAGTGCCACATCGCGGAGCATGAGCAGCGACACGATCAACCCGCATGAAGCCGCCCATTTCGGGGCGCTCGCCGCCGATTGGTGGGATCCGCTTGGGTCGTCGGCGATGCTGCACAAGCTCAATCCGGTACGGTTGTCCTATATTCGCGCGCAGATCGACGCGCATTGGCATGTCGACGCGCGCGAGCGGTTTGCCCTGGCAGGGCGGAGCGCGATTGATGTGGGGTGCGGTGCGGGGCTGCTGGCCGAGCCGTTGGCGCGGATGGGCGCCAAGGTGACCGGGGTCGATGCGGCGCCGGAGAACATCGCCGCGGCGCAGGCCCATGCCGCGGGGCAGGGGTTGGAGATCGGCTATTTTGCGGGCGAGCTCGCCGCGCTGCCCCCTGCGAAGTTCGATCTTGTCACCTCGATGGAGGTGGTCGAGCATGTGACCGATCCTGCGGCATTCATCGCGCAGCTCGCGGCGCGGCTGGCACCGGGCGGGCTGATGATCCTGTCGACGCCGAACCGCACGATGCTGTCGAAGCTGCTGCTGGTCGAGGCCGCCGAACGGGTCGGCGCGGTGCCGCGCGGGACGCATGATTGGGACCAGTTTCTGACGCCCGAGGAGCTGACCAAGTTGCTCGAAGAGGCGGGGCTGGAGGTGATCGACCGCACCGGTCTGGCGCCCTCACCCGCCAAGGGCTTCAAACTCGGCGGCAGCGAGGCGCTCAACTATCTGGTCGCGGCGCGGTGGCCGAATAGCAGGGACTGACTGCACGTCGCCCCCGCGAAGGCGGGGGCCGTTGGCAACCTTGCGCCATGCCGACAGCGACCCCCGCCTTCGCGGGGGCGACGGTCAGAAGTCGACGTCTTCGTAGTATTTCGGGGGCGTCACGATCTCCATGCGCTCGGCTAGAAGCGGTCGAAAGCTGGGGCGGGATTTCAGGCCCGAATACCATCCTTTCGTCTGCTCATGCCCCGTCCAGTCGATGCCGCCCAGATAATCAGCGACCGAGATATGCGCGGCGGCGGTTAGGTCGGCCAGGCTCATCGTTGCGCCCGCGAGCCAGGTGCGGTGATCGATGAGATAATCGACATAGTCGAGATGGTTGTTCGCAGCCTTCATCGCCTCGCGCAGCGCGCCGCCGTCGGGGGGCTGGCGGTGGACGATGCGTTTTTGCATCCGCTCGAACAGCAGAGGCCCGGTGACTTCATAATAAAAGTCATGGTCGAACCAGGCGGTCAGGCGGCGGATTTCGGCGCGGTTGGCCGCGGTGCCGTTGATCATCGCCTTGCCTTCGACGGTTTCCTCGAAATATTCGGCGATCGCCATGCTGTCGATCAGCACCTGGCCGCGCGCCTGATCGACCATCACCGGGGTGCGCCCCGCCGGGTTCAGGTCGATGAATTCATCGCGACGTTCCCACGGCGATTCGCGCACCAAATCATAACCGACGCCCTTTTCGCCCAACAACAGGCGGACCTTGCGCGAAAAGGGACAGAGCGGGAATTGATAGAGTTGCCACATAAGCTTGGCATAGCGGCAGCGGGGCGCCGCGCGCAACGGCTAAGGCGCAGCGCGGCCATTCTGGTTGTGGATTGTCGCTTAGCGGCGCCGGGCGGCGCGTTCGCGTTCCCATTGCGCGGCCATATCGCGCGCCATGTCCTTGAGCACCGGCGCATATACCGCGAGTGCTGAGGCGGCTTGTCCGGCCATGCGCGTCGTGGCGCGGACATCGGCGCCCATGCGATCGGCATAATCGGGGTCGCGGCCCGCAACCTCGCCCAGCGTCGCATCGCGCGGGATATAGGCGGCGTCGGATTCGGGATCGACGCGGGCGATGGCGTCGGCGAGCGGGCCGACCGGCATCTGCATCAGCGCGCCGACGATCGCGGTGATCGTGTCGGCCATGCGGTCCTGGGCCACCGGATCGTTCAGCGTCGCGACGGTATCGCGCAGTTCGGGGTCCGCGGCGGCCGCGGGCAGCGGCGCAGCGAACGCGAGCAGGGGGAGGGCGATCAGGGCGAAACGGGGCGTTGGGCGAGTCATGGGCTGTCATCCTTTCAGAGGACGCAAGGTTCGGTAAAGGCGGTGTGCTTAGCGATGTGACGCTTTCGCTGGGCTGAACGTGGGCGTGCGTTGCGGTGAAGTGAAGCCGGAACGGGATGAGCGATCCTCCCTGTGGCGCAGCCATGGGGAGGTGGCAGCGCGAAGCGCTGACGGAGGGGCGCTGGCGCAAACGTCGCAGCCCCTCCACCACTCGCTTCGTGAGCGGTCCCCCTCCCCATGGCTTCGCCACAGGGAGGATTAGCGCCTATTCCGCCGCAACGACCTCGGCCTCGGCATCGCTCAGCGGATGCGTGAGGCGGCTGAGCATTTCCTTCGGGCACACCTGCCAGAACTGATCCTTCCAGCGGTCCCAGTCGGCCAGGATCTCGCTCGACCATTTGCTGCCGGTGGCCTTGGCATGATCCTCGACCAGATCCTTCACCACGCCTTCCCAATGCGCGCTGTCGATCCTTTGCCAGACGATCGATTCGGCGTTCGCACGACGTTCGAACAGGCCGTCGGTGTCGAGGATGAAGGCCATGCCGCCGGTCATCCCGGCGCCGAAGTTCGAGCCGACGGAGCCGAGGATCACGGCAACGCCGCCGGTCATATATTCGCAGCCGTTGGCGCCGCAGCCCTCGACGACGACCTTCGCGCCCGAATTGCGGACGGCGAACCGTTCACCAGCCTGACCCGCCGCGAGCAACGTGCCCGACGTCGCGCCATAAAGGACGGTGTTGCCGATGATGCTGTTGTGCTGGCTGACAAGCGGGCTCGACACGGTGGGGCGCACGACGATGCGGCCGCCCGAGAGGCCTTTGCCGACATAGTCGTTGGCGTCGCCGAACACTTCCAGGGTGATGCCGCTGCACAGGAAGGCGCCGAGCGACTGGCCCGCGGTGCCGCGCAGGCGGACCTGGACATGGTTGTCGGCGAGCCCGTTCATGCCGAACTTGGCCGTCACTTCGGCGGACAGGCGGGTGCCGACGGCGCGGTGGGTGTTGCGGACATTGTAGGTCAGCTGCATCCGCTCGCCGCGCTCGAACAGCGGTTTTGCGTCGCTCAGGATCTGGGCGTCGAGGCTGTCGGGGACCGGGTTGCGGAGCAGCCCGTGCGAGCGGCGCTGGTTGTCGGGGGCGTCGACCTTGGCGAGGATCGGGTTGAGGTCGAGATCGTCGAGATGTTCGGCGCCGCGGCTGACTTGGCGCAGCAATTCGGTGCGGCCGATCACTTCGTCGAGGCTGCGGCAACCGAGCTTGGCCAGGATTTCGCGCACTTCTTCGGCGATGAAGGTCATCAGGTTGATGACTTTCTCGGGCGATCCGGTGAACTTCGCGCGCAGCTTTTCATCCTGGGTGCACACGCCGACGGGGCAGGTGTTGCTGTGGCATTGGCGCACCATGATGCAGCCCATCGCGACGAGGCTCAATGTGCCGATGCCATATTCCTCGGCGCCCAGGATCGCTGCGATCACGATATCGCGCCCGGTCTTGAGCCCGCCGTCGGTGCGCAGGCGGATGCGGTGGCGCAGGCCGTTGAGGGTCAGCACCTGATTGACTTCGGACAGCCCCATTTCCCACGGCGTGCCGGCATATTTCACGCTCGTCTGGGGCGAGGCGCCGGTGCCGCCGGTGTTGCCGGCGACAAGGATGACGTCGGCGTGCGCTTTCGCCACGCCGGCGGCGACGGTGCCGATGCCCGCGCTGGAAACCAGCTTCACGCAGACGCGCGCCTTCGGGTTGATCTGCTTGAGATCATAGATCAGCTGCGCCAGATCCTCGATCGAATAGATGTCGTGGTGCGGCGGCGGGCTGATCAGCGTCACCCCCGGCGTCGCGTGACGCAAACGCGCGATGAACTCGGTGACCTTGAAGCCGGGTAGCTGGCCACCTTCGCCGGGCTTGGCACCCTGCGCGACCTTGATCTCGATCTCGTCGCACGCGCCGAGATATTCGGCGGTGACGCCGAAGCGGCCCGACGCGATCTGCTTGATGTTGCTGTTGGCATTGTCGCCATTGGCATAGGGCTGATAGCGTTCGCTGGCTTCGCCGCCTTCGCCCGACACCGCCTTGGCGCCGATGCGGTTCATTGCGATCGCCAGCGTCTCATGCGCCTCGGGCGACAGCGCGCCGAGCGACATGCCGGGGGTGACGAAGCGCTTGCGGATCTCGGTGATCGCCTCGACGCTGTCGAGAAGCACACCCTGCTGCGGATAGTTGAACTCCATCAGGTCGCGGAGGTACACCGGCGGCAGGTCAGCGACCCCCCGCGAAAATTGCAGATAGGTCGAATAGCTGTCGGTCGCGACCGCGGTCTGCAACAAATGCATCAGCTGCGCCGAATAGGCGTGCGTTTCGCCGCCCGCGCGTTGGCGATAGAAGCCGCCGATGGGCAGGGTGGTGGCGCGCTTGTCGAACGCCGCCTCGTGCTTCTCGGTCGCGTTGATGAACAGCGATTGATAGCCTTCGCCCGAAATCTTTGCGGGCATGCCGGGGAAGAGGTCGTTGACGAGGGCGCGGGAGAGGCCGACCGCCTCGAAATTATAGCCGCCGCGATAGCTGGAGATCACCGCGATCCCCATTTTGGCGAGGATCTTGAGGAGGCCGTCGTCGATCGCCTTGCGGAAACGCAGGCGGCAATCGTCGAGTGACAATTCGCTGCCGAACAATCCGCGCGCATGACGGTCGGCAATCGCGGCTTCGGACAGATAGGCATGGACCGTGGTCGCGCCGACCCCGATCAGCACCGCAAAGGCATGGGTGTCGAGCACCTCGGCCGAGCGCACGTTGATCGAGGCGTAGCTGCGCAGCCCCTTGCGGACGAGGTGCGTGTGGACGGCGGCGGCGGCGAGCACCATCGCCATGCCGACGCGATCTTCGCCGATGCTCTGGTCGGTCAGGAACAGCTCGCTGCGCCCGGCGCGCACGGCATCCTCGGCCTCGCGGCGGACGCGCGCAATGGCTTCGCGCAGGCTTGCGGCATCGCCGCCGACGGGGAAGGTGCAATCGATGTCGGCGACTGCATCGCCGAAATAGGCGCGGAGCCGATCCCAATCGTCGCCGACCAGCACGGGGGAGTCGATCACAAGAACGTGGTCGCTCTGCCCCTTTTCGTCGAGGATGTTGGCAAGGTTGGCGAAGCGCGTCTTCAGGCTCATCACATGCCGTTCGCGCAGACTGTCGATCGGCGGATTGGTGACCTGGCTGAAATTCTGGCGGAAAAATTGCGCGACGTGGCGCGGCTTGTCGGAGATGACCGCGAGCGGAGTGTCGTCGCCCATCGACCCGATCGCCTCCTTGGCGTCCTCGACCATCGGCGACAGGATCAACTCCATATCCTCCATGGTCAGCCCTGCCGCGACCTGGCGGCGCAGCAATTCGCTGCGCTCGAAGACGGGCAGGCTCGATTTGCCGCCCTTGGGCAGGTCGGCCATCGTGCGGAAGCCTTTGACGCGCGCGCCATAGTCATGCGCACCCGCGATCTTGTCCTTGATCGCGCGATCTTCGTAGAGGGTGCCTTCCTCCAGATCGACCGCGATCATCTGGCCGGGGCCAAGGCGGCCTTTTTTGCGGATGCTCGCTTCGGGCAGCAACACCATGCCGCTTTCCGACCCGACCACCAGCAGATTGTCGGCGGTCAGCGTGTAGCGCAGCGGGCGGAGCGCGTTGCGGTCCATGCCGGCAACCGCCCAGCGACCGTCGGTCATCGCGAGCGCGGCGGGGCCGTCCCACGGCTCCATAACGCTGGCGAGATAATTGTACATCGCCTTGTGCGCGTCGGGCATTTCGGGCTCGTTCACCCATGCCTCGGGGACGAGGATCAGCTTGGCGGTCGGCGCGTCGCGCCCGGCGCGGCACAGGGTTTCGAACACGGCATCGAGCGCGGCGGTGTCCGATGCGCCTGCGGGGATCACCGGCTTGATGTCTTCCGAATGCTCGCCGAACGCCAGGCTGGCCATCTTGATCTCGTGGCTTTTCATCCAATTCTTGTTGCCGCGGATCGTGTTGATTTCGCCATTGTGCGCGAGGCAGCGGAACGGCTGCGCCAGCCACCATTGCGGAAAGGTGTTGGTCGAATAGCGCTGGTGGAAAATCGCGACGCGGCTTTCGAAAAGCTTGCTCGTCAGGTCGGGGTAAAAATCGGCGAGGCTTTCGGCGAGGAACAGCCCCTTGTAGATGATCGAGCGGCACGACAGGCTGCACACATAAAAGTCGGCGATCTGCGCCGCGATCACCTTTTTCTCGATCCGGCGGCGGACGAGGTAGAGCTGCTTTTCGAATTCGGCGAGCGACGCTTCGTCGGGCAGCGGCCCGGCGATCATGATCTGCTCGATCTCGGGGCGCGTGCGCTGCGCCTTGTCCCCGATCACAGAGACATCGACCGGAACCTGGCGCCAGCCATAGATGGTAAAGCCCGCGTCGATGATTTCGGCCTCGACGATCGTGCGGCAATGCTCCTGCGCCTCCAGGTCGGTGCGCGGCAGAAAGATCATGCCGACGGCAAGCCGGTTCGGGCGCACCTTGTGCCCCGACGCGGCGATCGCATCGTCGAAGAACCGCACCGGCAGGTCGACATGGAGCCCCGCGCCATCCCCGGTCTTGCCATCGGCATCGACCGCGCCGCGGTGCCAGACGGCCCGCAAGGCTTCGATCGCTGCCTCGACGACGCGGCGCGACGCCTTGCCGTCGGTCGCCGCAACCATGCCAACGCCGCACGCATCGGATTCCAGGTCGGGGCGATACATGCCGTGCTCGGCAAGCCGGGCGTGTTCAGGGGTGGGATAGTGGGTCATCATTGTCGTCCTGACGGGGTGGCCGACGCCTATTCGGGGGCGTTGGCGATTAGTCGATCGCGGGCTTTGCTGACCGCTTCGATTTCCGCTTCGAGCGCAGCCGACGATGCAGCATCGGCGGCGGCTTGCAGGTCTGCGACGCGCTGGCGTTCGGCTTCGGACCAGTTGCTGCGGTCATAGGCGGGATCGTCGCTGCCATAGTCGGTCGCAGCAGCTGCTGCGTCCGCGGCGGCATCGGCAGCATCTGCGGCGGCATCGGCGGCCGTGTTCGTCGAATCGGTGTAATCCGCCGCATCACCGGCAGCATCCACCGCGTCGGTCTTCCACATGTCGCGCTGGTCCTTCAGCACCTGAACATCGACCTTCATCAGCTTGGCGAGCGAGGCGAGTTCCTTGTCGCTGAAGTCGGACAGCTGCTTTTCCTTAGGCAGCTCCTTCATGTCCTTTTCGATCTGCGGCCCGCGCTCCATGAATTTGGTGATCAGCGGTGGCAGCGCCTTCATCACCGACACCATCACTTCGGGATCGGCCTGCAACGCCATCCACTCATTGGCATAGACGCTGCCGGTCGGCGTCGCGAGAAAGCTGTTGAGATCGGTGAGCTGCGCCGCACTGAATTTGCGGGCATAGGCTTTCGCCATGCCGGCCCGCATCGGCGCCTCCATATCGGTCAGCGCTTCGCTGATCAGCGGCTTGATGACGCCGATGACCTGGTCTTCGCGTTCCTGGCGATAGGGATCGAACATATCGGCGATCCGGGTCTTCGTCGCGGCGTCGAGCGCGCCGATCTTGTCGCTTTCGACCCCGGTCTTGATCGACAGCATCAGGTCCGACTGGCCGCCGATCTCGGTCATGATCGTCTTGAACATCTTGCCATAAAGAGCGTCGATCATCTTTTCCAGACTGCCGGGGGGGATCAGCGTATTCATTGTCCGCTGCGCCAGCGTCAGGCGAGCTGGCTCGATCGGCGGCAGGCTGGCGGTATCGAACATCTTCTCGACCATGGCGATCGCCGCATCCATGTCCTTCTGCATCTTGGCCTTGGATTCGGCGGCATAGGCCTTGCTGTCCAATTCGTCCTGCTCATCGGCAGCGACGACCTCGGCAACCGGCGCTTCCTGCGCCGGGGCGGCCAGCGGCGCCAACGCGAACGTTCCGGCGAGCAGCATCGTTTTGAATCTGGTCGCCTTTTGGATCCATCCCAAGTACTTCGTGCTCATGCTTTTTCCTCCTCGGGCCGACCCAGCGCTTTTTCCATTTCCTCTTGCAGCTTCTTCAATTCCTCAGGCAGCTTTTCCATGCTTTTTGCCATCGAATTTCGCTGCCATTCGGCGACGTCCGGATCGGACATAATTCCCATGGCCTCCGTCACATAAAGCTGACCGGTGGGGGTACTGAAGAAAGCCTGCATTTCATTCATTTGCGAGGACGTGAAGCGACGCGCGTAAGCGCGTGACATTGCTTCGATCAACTCGGGCATCTGAACCTTTAGCTGGTCGATTGCGGACTGAGTTTGTCGTGCAAGAAAACGATCGAAAACTGGCGCGATATCGGCATTATCAAGGACGCCCCGTTCGTCCAGGCCTTGTCTTATGCTGGGTAAGATATTCGCCATCATGGCGGTTATCATCTGCTCGACCATTGCGTCGCGTTGCTCGGGCGGCATTATGACCGACATCAATTGCTGCGCCGCAGCGAGCCGTTCAGCGCTTGGTTGGACGGTCGACACAGGTGCTTGCGCGTGGGCTGATATCGGCATCGCGATCATCGCAACACCCAGAAGCACCGATTTCCATTTTGACACGAGCATGATCCTTCCCCTGTTGGTCATGCTGCCTTCTTTTCGCTTTTTGCTTTCGCCTTCAACCACTTTGCCATCTGGTCGCTGACATCGCGGCCATCGCGGATGCCCCAGACGACCAGGCTGGCGCCGCGGACGATGTCGCCCGCCGCAAAAACGCCCGGCAAACTCGTCATCATCGTCTGGTGATCGACGCGCAGCGTGCCCCAGCGGGTGACGCTGAGGTCGGGCGCCCCGAACAGATTGGGCAGCTCCTCGGGATCGAAGCCCAGCGCCTTGATCACCATGTCGGCGGGCAGGTCGAAGGTGCGGCCGGGATCGACTTCGGGGCTGCGGCGGCCGCTGGCGTCGGGGGCACCGAGCCGCATACCTGCGACCGCGACCTGCTTGACATGCTTGTCGGCGGTGAAGCTTTCGGGCGCCGACAGCCAGACGAACTCGACGCCTTCTTCCTCGGCATTCGACACTTCGCGCAGCGATCCCGGCATATTGTCGCGGTCGCGGCGATAGAGGCATTTGACCGACTTGGCGCCCTGGCGCACCGCGGTGCGGACGCAGTCCATCGCGGTGTCGCCGCCGCCGATGACGACGACATGCTTGCCCGCGGCGTCGAGGCGGCCGTCGTCGAAGGCGGGGACTGAATCGCCAAAACCCTTGCGGTTCGACGCGACGAGATAGTCGAGCGCGGGGATCACGCCCTCGGCTTCGTTGCCGGGGACGTTGATCTCGCGTGCCTTGTAAACGCCGGTGGCGATCAGCAGCGCATCATGTTTCTGGCGCAGCGCGTCGAGCGTTGCGTCGCCGCCGACTTCGAAGCCCAGGTGGAAATGGATGTCGCCCGCGGCGAGCCGGTCGATGCGCCGCATCACGACGTCTTTCTCCAGCTTGAAGCCGGGGATGCCATAGGTCAGCAGCCCGCCGGCGCGGTCGTGGCGGTCGTACACATGCACCTCATGCCCCGCGACGCGCAGATATTCCGCCGCGGTCAGCCCAGCGGGACCGGCACCGATGATGCCGACCGACTGGCCGGTCGCTTTGCCGGGGTGCAGCGGTTCGACCCAACCCTCGGCCCAGGCAGTGTCGGTGATATATTTCTCGACACTGCCGATGGTAACCGCGCCATGGCCCGAAAATTCGATGACGCAATTGCCCTCGCACAGGCGATCCTGCGGACAGATGCGGCCGCAGATTTCGGGCATCGTCGAGGTGGCGTTGCTCAGCTCATAGGCCTCGCGCAGCCGCCCTTCGGCGGTCAGGCGCAGCCAGTCGGGGATATGGTTGTGCAGCGGGCAATGGACCGAGCAATAGGGGACGCCGCATTGCGAGCAGCGCGCCGCCTGTTCATCGGCATCGGGCGCCGCATAGCGCGCCGCGATCTCGCGAAAATCCCGCGCGCGATCCTCGGCGGAGCGCTTGTCCGGATAATGTTGTTCGCGCTCGACAAACTGGAGCATGCGATCGGCAGCCATGCAATTTCCCCTTCTGAGCGGGGCAGATGCATGGTCAGACCGGCTGTGTCACGGAAGAATTGCCAGTTAGGTAAGTTTAACTGTCCTAAAATTGCACCCCTTCGAGAAGCGCGGCGTCGCCGGCGCAATTATCTTTCACATCTAGTCCCAGTCCGGTCCTATCTTAGGCCAAGCCAGATCAGCGCGACGGTACCAAGGATGATTCGATACCATGCAAAAGGCGCAAAACCGAAGCGGCCGACGATCGCGACCAGCGCCTTAACCACCGCCAGTGCGACGACAAAGGCGACGCCCAGCCCGATCGCGATCGCGGTCAGATCGTCGATCACCAGCACATCGCGATCTTTCCACAGCGAATAGACGGTGGCACCCATCATCGTCGGGACCGCGAGAAAGAAGCTGAATTCGGCGGCGGTCTTGCGCTCGACCCCCATCAGCAGCGCGCCCATGATCGTCGCGCCCGACCGGCTGACTCCGGGGATCATGGCGATGCACTGGATGATGCCGATGATGATCGCGGTTTTGAGCGGCATTGCCTCGACGCTTTCGACCTTCACCACCTTGACCATGCGTTCGATCGCCAAAATTGCGATCCCGCCGACAATCAGCGCGACGGCGACCGTCGTCGGCGACTGGAGCAGCGCGCGGATCGCTTCATAGGCGACCGCGCCGATCAGCATCGCGGGCAGAAAGCCGATCAGGATATTGCGGGTAAAGGCGATCGCCTCCGGGTCAGTGCGCAGCAGCCCCATGCCGACGTTCCAGAAGCGCTGGCGATAGGCGACAAGCACCGCAAGGATCGCACCGAGCTGGATCGAGATCTTGAACGCCGCCGACCCCTCGCCGGTAAAACCGAGCAGTTCGGCGGCGAGGATCAGGTGGCCGGTCGACGACACCGGCAGAAACTCGGTCAGCCCTTCAATGATGCCGAGCAGGATGATGGTCGCGAGGTCGTGCATAGAATGTCCTGAGGTTGATCACCCCAGCGACCATGGCGATCGGGCGGGGCAGGCCGTGGCCTGAATCGTCGATCTTATGCGGGCTTTTGCACCGCAAAACGGCCATGGCGGCGATATTGCACCAGCCAATCGTCGGCGACCGACGCCAGCGAGGTCGGTGTGACCCCCAGCTCGGCGAGTCCCGCCGCGCCATCGGCGACGACATTGTCCTTCTGCAGCATCAGCCACTGGTCCTTGGTGATCGGCGCGCCGGGCGCCCAGCCAAGACCCGATGCAAGCGCTCCGGCGACGACGTCGGGGACGTCGACGAACAGCGGTGCGCGGCCAGTCGCATCGGCGATCCAGCGCTGCAATTCGCCCATCGTCAAAACCTGTGGCCCGCCCAGCTCGAAAGTCTGCCCCGCGGCGGCATCGCCCAGCGCGGCAACGACGGCGTCGGCGACGTCGCCGACATAGACCGGCTGGAACTTCACGTTCGGGGCGACGACCGGAATGACCGGCGCCATGCGGATCATCGCCGCAAAACGATTGATGAACTGGTCCTCGCGGCCAAAGACGATCGAGGGACGCAGGATCGTGGCAGCAGGGAAGGCGGCGCGCACCGCGGCTTCGCCATCGCCCTTGCTTCGGCCATAGGCCGACGCGCTGCCCTGATCGGCTCCGATCGCCGAGACATGGACGAGCGTGCGCACACCAGAGGCTTTTGCGGCGGCGGCAACATGCCCTGCGCCGTCGGCCTGCACCGCCTGCATATTGTCGAACGCACCGACCAGGTTGATCACCGCGTCGCTGCCTTGGACCGCGCGCGCGATGCTGGCGGGATCGCGGACATCGGCGGCAACGAACTGCGTCTGGCCGAGCCCGCCCAGCGGTTTGAGGAAGGTCGCGGCGCGCGGGGTGCGTTGCGCGATGCGGACGCGGGCGCCGCGCGCGAGCAGGCGCTGCACGACATAGCGGCCGACGAAGCCGCCGCCGCCCAGCACCGTGATCAATTGCCCGTCGAGTTTCTGCATAGCGTCCGCCTGTGATCGATTCTTATGGGGTGGCGCGGCCTGCGCCCGGTGGTTTCCCATGCCGTGAAGCAGCGAAGGGGGCAAGGGGCGACAGCGGCCGGATAGCCTGAAACCGGCCCCTTTGCGATAAAATATGCCGTGACCCGCGCGCCGCGGTTGACAAGCCGCCAGCCCCGCCGCTAAGCGCCCGCTCCTACCCCGTGCCCAGATGGCGGAATTGGTAGACGCACCAGCTTCAGGTGCTGGCGATCGCAAGGTCGTGGAGGTTCGAGTCCTCTTCTGGGCACCATTTACCCCTCTCCTGACATCCCAGAACCATCGACAAAACGGCAGAAATCTGCCATTTTCTCCTTGGTCTTGTCTTTTGGTGTCCGAGGATATTTCACTCGATCTCACTCGAAATGGGGCCACCGGAATAGGCGATGGCCCCACGGCCATTTTCTGGTGGCCCCATCGCTGGCTTGAGATGTCGCACCGGCTGAGACCTGCTTGCAGGAGTTGAGTCGATGTCCCTTACCGATGTTATGATCCGTTCGCTTAAGCCGGAGGACCGCCCCTACAAACGCGCGGACGCTGGAGGCCTCTATCTGGAGGTGCGCCCGACAGGCGCAAAGCTCTGGCGCTTCAAGTATCGGCACCTCGGAAAGGATAACCGGATCGCGCTCGGGGCGTATCCGGAAGTGCGCTTGGCCGAGGCGAGGCAATTGCGCGACGATGCCCGGCGTAAGTTGCGCGAGGGCGTGGACCCGCTCGCCGAGCGCAAGCGCCAGAAGCTGATCGCGCAGTTCAATGCCGGAAACACGTTCGGTGACATCGCCAAGGAGTATATCGACAAGTCGGTCGCCGAGGGGCGAGCCGATGCGACGACGGTGAAGGCGAACTGGCTCCTCGACCAGCTCAAGCCTATCGCGGCCATGCCTGTCGCCGACCTCAAGCCCGTTGAGGTTCTAGCTGTGCTCAAGAGGATCGAGGCGCGCGGCAAATATGAAACGGCGCGTCGCGCCCGCTCCTTCGCCAGCAGAGTCTTCCGATATGCGGTCGCCACCGGAAGAGGTGAGAGCGATCCTACCGCCGTGTTGCGGGGGGCGCTGATCGCCCCGCGTGTGACGCACCACGCTGCGCTCCTGGAACCGGATGCAGTCGGTACGTTGCTGCGGTCTATCGATGCTTATACCGGAAACGCTATAACGCGGCTCGGGTGTCAAATCGCGCCCCATGTGATGGCAAGGCCTGGAGAGCTGCGTAAAGCCCTGTGGTCAGAGATCGATCTCGACAATGCGGTATGGAATATCCCTGCTGAGCGCATGAAGATGCGCCGGCCTCATGCCGTACCATTGTCGCGTCAGGTCGTGAACTATTTGAGGGAGCTTCACGAGCTTACCGGACCCGAAGGGTTCGTCTTTCCTGCCTTTCACACGTTTCGCCGGCCAATGAGCGAGAACACCCTCAATCAGGCGTTCCGCCGCATGGGATACTCCACCGGGGAGGTGACGGCTCACGGCCTGCGCACCACCGCTTCTTCGCTCTTGAACGAAAGCGGCAAGTGGCATCCCGATGCCATCGAGCGGTCACTGGCGCATGCGGACGCCAATGTCGTTCGCGGGACGTATAATCGAGGGCGTTATTGGGATGAACGGGTAGCGATGCATCAGTGGTGGAGCGATTATCTCGACGCTCTACGCGCGTCTGACGAAGACCAGATCTCGGCTCTAACCGCAAAATGAAGTGCCTCCGCTTGCAAAATCCGGCCTTTGTTCCTATGAATGGAAATATAGATTTTCATTCTGGAGAATGTCATGGCGACACGGCTGGCCTCGCAGGCGGATCAGGGACGAGTTCTCTCAGAAGCGGTTGCGCGCGTCGCGACGTGCTGGAAACTGACGAACGAGCAGTTGGGCTCGGTGGTCGGTATTTCCGCTGCTACGGCTTCGCGGCTTCGTTCCGGCAGTTATCAACTTCACCGAGCCGAGAAGGCGTTCGAACTTGGGCAGTATCTCGTCCGGCTTTTTCGCAGCCTCGATGCGCTCATGGGAAGCGACGATGCGGCGTCGACGTCTTGGTTGAAGTCGGAAAACTTGGATCTTGGCGGCAGACCCATCGATCTGATCCGCACGATCCGCGGTCTGAACGACGTGGCCGACTATGTCGATGATTACCGCGCCCGCGTTTGAGCGAACGCCGAAGCCGGAGCATCTTCGCGCCTACAGTGGGAAGCTGTGGCGGATCGTCGAAGCACAACATCGGATTTCGACCAACCGTCTGGCGGCGGGCACCGACGATCAAGCGTTGCTCGAGCAGCTTGTGGAAGAAGTGAAACCGAACTTGCCGGTCGCGGCGCGACATCTCCACTATCTGCTCGCGACGCCGTTTCGCTACGGGCATAAGAGTAGCTCGAGATTTCGCCGCGCCGGCGAGAAGCCCGGCATCTTCTATGCCGCAGAGGCGATTGGCGCTGCGATTGCCGAGACAGCCTATTGGCGGCTGCGTTTCTACTCCCGGTCGCCTGGATTTCAGCCGCCGAGCACGACCGTGGAACACTCGGCAATCAGTGTCTCGGTAGCGATGGATCGTCTTCTCGACCTGTGTGCAGAACCATTTGTTGCGGGGGCGTCGCTGTGGATGGCGCAGGACGACTATTCCGCTTGCCAGCAATTTGCGTCTGAAGCGCGAGAGATTGACGCGCAGGCTATTCGCTACGCGTCCGTTAGAGATCCTCAGCATCGCGCGGACGTGGCCCTGTTGGACCCATCGGTCTTTCGTGACCCAGCGCCCCGCAACGCTCAAACTTGGCATATTCGCTACGAGCAAGGCGAGTTGATCGCTCTTCGCGCTTTTCCGTCGGAGGAGCGGTTTAGGTTTCGGCCTTCAGACTTCGGCCTCTGACTGAGCTGTTTGCCAAGGGAGTTGAGTCAGACGATCAGCGATTGCGGTGCAGCTATTTTGTCTTGATGTAAACCCGAAGCTGGTCGCGCCTAATGTCGAAGGCGCCAGATTTTTCGATCAACAAGACGAGCTTGGCGCACCCGTAGCTGCGTGGATCGAAATCGGGCATCTCTGCCAGAAGTCGGCTTCCAACCGCGCTTAGCGGGTACCAGCCATCCAGATCGTCGAGCTGGCCCAGCGCTGCTTGGATGAGCGGGATCGCCTCCGTCGGCTTTAGTTTGGCCGTTTCGGGTTCAGGCTCGGGGCCGCCGCCAATCGCCGTTATGCCTTCAGCTTCGTCGAGCGTAAGGTTCTCGGTGTAGATGAAGCGCTTGCACGCCTGACGGAAACTTTGCGGCGTTTTCTGTTCTCCGAAGCCATACACGGCGACGCCTTGTTCTCGTATTCGGGCGGCAAGGCGCGTGAAGTCGCTATCCGACGAGACGAGGCAAAAGGCATCGAACCGTCCCGAATGCAGAAGATCCATAGCATCGATCACGAGCGCGATGTCGGACGCGTTCTTCCCGATCGTATTGGCGAAATTCTGGTGCGGCATAATGGCATGTGTGGCCAGAACCTCCGCCCAACCCTTGAGCCGCGTGCTAGAAAAATCGCCATAAATGCGCCGGACGCTCGCTTCGCCTATCGTGGCAATCTCTTTGAAAAGGCCTGCGGCTATCCGCGGCGACGCGTTATCGGCATCAATAAGAACTGCGAGCTTGGCAGGATGTTCGAGCGTCGTTGACATGGAACGACCATGCCAGACGGCAATAAAGAAACATTGAAAGCCGCCTACTCGATGATTTCGGCCTTGGCGCAATTCATCTCGAAGTCGAGCAGCGCGCGCCGCCACCGCTCGCGATTGGCGCCCGGAACGATACTGAAGAATAGAAGATTGGGAGCAACGCGCCCGCGAATAACCGGGAAGTCCGCCGGACTTCCTACCAGTGAGACGAGCTTGATTCGAATATCGATCGCTCGCTGTACCGGGTCGCATTGGCGAGCGAACTGGATTGCAACGACAGACTTGCCCGCAGCCACATAGTCCGCGGCTTCGCTGAAGAGCGAATATTTGGGCCGGGTTCGCGCGGTCATTGAGGTCACCTCGAAGCCGTTATCCGGATCGAGGAAAATCAGGTCGGCCGGCTGCAATTCGGCGATCGCGTTCTGGTGCCAGCTTCCACGGTCATCCGCAGGAACGTGGGCCGCAAAGTAGCAAGTGTCGGGCGGTAGAATCTCCCACGAGGCTACGTTCGAAAGCTTGCGGTCGGCGACCGTATCGAACTTGCCGATCTTTTCGAAGAGCTCGGCATCCGCATCACGCCAAACCCCGCCTTTGAGATGATGACGCTTTTCGCCATCATTGTTGCCCGGGCGGTCAACCTGATCGGGCGTCGTAAGGTACCAGTTCACCCCGATCCGAAGCTCGAGAGATTTGCTCAGATGCCGGAGCAGGGCGTACTTCAAGAAGTCGTGAGAATCCCCGAGGTACCGCTCCTGCATAATTTTCTTTCTGTTCGTTGATCATCTCGGGGCGCCGGATCCAGGCCCTACCGCGTAATGCGATAGGGCCATTTAGATGTTAGCGAGGACATTCCGGAAGCGCGAGGAGGTTGTCATTCCACTTTCCGTCGGCGTAGGTGCGAAGATATTTGCCGTTCGCTCCATTCACGACGCCGATATCGCCCCGGTTGTTTCCGACAAGGGTGTAGAAGGTGTTGGTCTTCGCCTCGATCGAATCGATGACCTGCTGGCGCGTCCAGTGCCAGGTCGCTCCGCCGAGGTAGGTGATCCCTTCATAAGGATCGTTGCGCGGCTGCTTATTGATGCACGTCACTTGCACGTCTGCCATGAGCTTTTCCTTTCCAAATCTGCTTAGGGGGCGTTGGGCCTCAGGCGGCCCGTTTGTGAAAGATCGGCGCCTGCACTCGGCCGGCGGTCTCGAAGAAGAGCACTTCGTCCTGCGAGAGGCGGAGAAGCTGCTTCGCACCGAGCGCGAAATATTCGCCGGCCCGGACCAGCCAGAGCTGGCGGTCGGTCGGAAGATTGGCCTTCGCGAGAAGCGAAGCCGTGTCGATCACCTCGGCGTCGATTGCCAGCAACTGCCCGTCAACGTCGACGATGTGGCGAAGTCCGATATCCCAGTAGGCCATGAGCGAATCTCCTTTCGTTCGATGAAAGCAGATTCGCACCTCAGCATGTCAGAAGCTGTCACCCCCATGCTCGCGAAGCAAACAAAGTGCATTTACGAGCATCATTTCCTCGACGGTGCGGCAGGGTGTTTCGAGAAGTAGGGGACTTGCGAAGACGACCGCCGACGTCTGCGCTCGCGAGACGGCGACATTGATCCTGTTCAGCGAGAAGAGGAAGTCGATGTCGCGCGGCAGTTCTTCGCCGCTCGATGTCGTCATGGAGACGAGGCACACCGGTGCCTCCTGCCCCTGGAAGCGGTCGACCGTGCCGACACGGACAGCCGCAGGTAGCGCGGCGCGCAGCGCATTCACCTGAGCATTATATGGTGCGACGACCAGAATATCGGTGTGACCGATGACGCGCTCGCTGCCATCGCGCGCGCGATAGGTTGCGCCGGTCACAGTCTCGATCTGCGCCTTGATGGCGTCGATCTCTTCGGGGCTGACCTGCGAGCGCCCGAAATGCTCGATCGCGCGGACGCCCGCACCGACGAGCGAACGCCCGTCGGTAGCGAGCAGTGATTGACTGCCGGCGGCATCGTCCGAGTGCAGCTTGCCTTCATAGACGGCGACCGAGATATAGTCGCAGACCGCGGGGTGCATTCGGCGGCTTACCGGCATGAAGATGCCGCGATCGGCTGGAACCACGCGGTGCCCGTCGATCAGATATTCGAGGCAGGAATCGCCGCTCCGTCCGGGGTGCGTACCTTGAAGCGGCTGCGGCAGCTGCATCGGATCGCCGACGAGGACGAGATTGCGGGCCGCGCGCGACATGGCAATGATGTTGGCAAGCGAGACCTGTCCCGCTTCGTCAACGAAGAGATAGTCGTAGGCCGGCGCGTCATATCTAGCGAAATGCCACGCCGTAGCGCCGACGACATCGGCGGTCCCGATTTCAGGCGCGTCATTCTCGCTCACAAGGACGATGCCGGGATGGGCATTTTCATCGTCATCGTCGGCAGCCTTCTGAACCACACTGCATCTGACTCCGTCGGTCGCGCTCCGATCCGCGACCGCTTCGAGGAGGTTGGTGATCGCCTTGTGGCTGTTCGACGAAACCGCAACGCGCTTGCCTGCACGGACGAGGTCGATGATCGATAGCGCACTGACATAGGTTTTGCCGGTGCCGGGCGGTCCCTGGATCGCCAGGGTCGATTGATCCATGGCGGCAATTGCGGCGCTGGTCTGCGCCGGGAGATCGCCTTCGGCGTCGATGATGCCCTTCGGCCGCGCGCCGTCGCGAAACGTCGGCGCCGCGCGCGTGAGCAATTGTTCTATGGCCCTGGCCATGCCGGGGTTGTCGATGATGGCGTCGGTTACCGCTGCAACCGCAGCGCGCAGCGTCGCGTTGCCGATCGGCTTTGCCGGAATGAGGTCGAGCCGCTCGGGCAGCTCGCCTTTGGTCGTCGAGCGGCGCAGCACGAGCAGATTTTTCTCGTGGTCGATCTCGCGCAGATCGACATCCTCGGGCATCGCGGCGGGTTTGACGCAAGGCTTGCGGCCCGCCCTTAATTTGGTCTCCTGCGGCGGGAAGCGATAGGTTCGCTCGAACGACCTTGCCGTCACTTTAATGGGATCGCCGATCGCCTCGAGGCCCTGGACGCATTCAAGGTCATCGACGAGTTCCTCGCTCTCCTGCGCGAGACGATCGAAGATCGCCCACCATGCGGGCTTGTCTTCGCGCTTGTGGAAGAAGTTGAGGTCAAGCAGCAGGTCGGCGATGTCTTCGCCGAGCCGGTCACGGACCGGAAGGAGCCGCTCGCGCAGCGCCGCCATCTCATCGTCCTCAGCCTCGACATTCGCGAGCGGGCCCCCGTCGGGTACCTCTCCGAGCTTCGGCCAAGGCAGGCCTTCAGGGCGAACGTCGCGGATCAGCCAGTCGCGCAGCAGCTGCGTCGAGATGCAGTCGGTGCGGTTATAGTCGTAGATCTTGTCTAGCAGCTCGCCGTCCTGCGTTTCCCGCCAGCGCTCGTAGAAAACGACGCTCGCGCCCGCGGTTGCGACATCCGCCTCGCGCTTCTCCATATAAAAGGCTTCGAGATCCTTGATCGAATAGCCTTTCTCGGAAGCGATCAGCGATCCGGACACCACACGGAACAGGTCGACGAACCGCCGCTCACGCTGGAGCTGGTCCATGACGGCCTCGCCGACGCGATGTTCCGCAGTCAGGCGGCGAAGCGCCGCAATCTCATAATTCGCATAGTGGTATATGTGCGCCTTCGGGTGGCGCTGGAGATGCGCCGTGAAGAATTGCAGTAGCTCCGCCACCGCTTCGCCCTCGGCGGCACGGTCATGCGCCCAGAAGGCGCGGAAGCTCCATTCGCCGGCCTCGCGAAACCAGATGCCGTGGAGATATTCGAGGCCGCCCTCATAATAGGGATCGCCCTCGATATCGTAGAAGAGGTCGCCGTCGTCGGCTTCGGGCAGCAATCCGAATCCCTTGCCGGGCTCATAGTCGCGAAGCGCAAATCCCGGCGGACCGCCGGCGCGGCGCCCGGCCTGGAGCCGCGCCTGCGTCTGAAGCCGCGCCTGCGTCTCGGGAGCGAGCTTTGGGATGCGCTGGTCATGGACCGCGAGACCGCCGAGCGTTTCGATGCCTGCGGCCTCGACTTTTCCGCGCTGCGACCTTGTCATGCCGGCTACCAAGGCTAGGCTGTCCGCCTTGTCCCACTCGTCGCGGCAATGTTCCTTCCAGCGACAGAGGCCGCAGCTTGAAACAGGCTCGGCCCGCGTTTCCGGCCGGTCGGCCAGGAAGGTTTCGAACACCGCCCGTGCGTGGCGTGCGTAGGATGCCACGTCGGCGAGCCGCACCGTGAAACGCGAGCCGTCGCCGAGTTGGAGATGCGCGGATTCCGGCCGGATGCCCTGAAGGTCGGCGATCAGGTCGGAATAGAGCGAGAGCTGGAGAATATGTTTGGGGTCGGGTTTGCGCTTCAGCTTGGTATCGACAACCTCATAGGACCAGCTTCCGAGATCGGAAGGGCGCTCCACCCGTTCGAGAAAGTCGGAGTAGCCGCCCCATGCGCCGCCGAGCAGCGCACCCTGAAAAATGATGTCCGGGCCGGCCGCCATCGCCTCGCGTGTGAGCCGGACCGACTCTTCCAGCGTGATCCCGTCCTTGGGAATTTCGACGACATTTTTGCCCTGCGCTTTGAGCGCGTCGAGAAAGGCAAGTTCGTGGGCGTCGCCCTGCTTCTGAAGAAGTTCGGCTTCTTCGCCATCCTCGCACGGCGCGATGTCGCCGGCCTCGATCAGCCGCAGATCGAGCGTCGTCGCGTGCCTGCATCCCTTGAACCGCATGAGGTCCGAGGCGGAAAGCCTGAGAGCGTCGTCGATCATCCGCATACACAATCCCCTTTATTCCGCTATGGCAGGTCGGGACGACAAAAGCTGTCATGGAGAATCGAATGTCGTTTGCAAAGGCCCAGGACCTTCTCAAGCTCGCGATGATGGCGACGCGCCGCAGCGGGGTGTCACTCGAAGAGATTGTCGAGGAGTTCGGCTGCGTCCACCGATCGGCGCAGCGCATGACAGCCGCCCTTGAAACGGCCTTTCCACAGACCGAGCCGGAAGACGGTGACGATCGCAAGCGGCGATGGCGCATCCCTGCCCGCGCGGTAGCGCCCCTGCTATTGCCGTCGGCCGAGGAACTGGCGGTGATGACGACGGCAATACGCCAGCTCGATGCGGCTGGCATGGCGACCGAGGCTGCGACCTTGCGCCAGATGGAACGGAAGGTGAGAGCACTGATTCCCGCTCATGCCGGTACAAGGCTGGCCGTCGATGAGGAAGCGCTGCTCGAAGCGCTGGGATATGCCGCTCGGCCCGGGCCGCGGCCAGCCGGGACGAGCGAGGTCGACAGCGCGATATCGGAGAGCCTTAAGGGGCCCTTCCTCCTCCGCATCTCGTATCGGCGTCGGACGCAGGACAAACCTACCGAACGTGTTGTCGCCCCGCACGGCCTTTTGCTCGGTGTGCGCCGCTACCTCGTCGCGCGCGACACGGCCAAGCCGGCGACGGCGCCGCTGCGCCATTACCGGGTCGAGGAGATCTACTCGGCCGAGGTGCTCGACACGAGCTTCGAGATCGATCCCGGCTTCAATATCCGCGAACATTCCGAAAAGGGCTTTGGCTCGTTCGAGAATGCTGCCGAACATGGCGACGTCATTTGGCGCTTCTCGCCAGACGCTGCACCCCATGCCCGGCGGTTCGTGTTCCACCCTACGCAGAGTGTGGAGGAAGAGGCCGATGGCTCCTTGCTCGTGCGCTTCAAGGCCTCGGGACATCTCGAAATGTGCTGGCACCTCTATTCATGGGGGAAGTCGGTCGAGGTGCTGCAGCCCGCTCGGCTTCGCCAGATGGTGCATGGACACCAGCGCGAGTTTGAGGCTCTGCCGTAAGGGGCTAGGCCCAATTTGACCTCAGTCTCAGCGGGTGACAGTTTTTGTCGCCCCAATTTCCTATTTTGGATGCTCGGCAACCATTGGGAGGACGACATGGGACTCACGAAGCATGCGAGGCAGCGCATCCAGCAGCGTGGAATTTCGACCGAAGCGGTGGATGCAATCCTCACTTATGGCACGCGTCGGCGGCATCGCGGCGCGGACATTTATTATCTCCTCAAGAAATCTCGGCGGCGGCTGTCCGGCGCATTCGGGCGCGAGCGCTACTCGAAGCTCGAGCGCGCGCTCGACAGCTATGTCGTCGTCAGCGACGACGGGGCGATCCTCACGGCGGCGCATCGTCTGCACCGGCTGAAGTTCTGACGCTCGATGTTTGATCGGCTTGACGCCCGTCAGCTTAGCTGGGATTCGGAGGCCGTTGGGGGAGGTATATTGGTGAGCGGGGATTTGCAGGATTATCTGGCTGATTTCGCAAGAGCGGCCGAGGCCAGGGGGCTGCCCGCCAAGGCGCCTGGAGCCAATTGGGTTTCTTTCACGCCGATCATCCGGGGATCGCATGTAAGTCTCAGCGTCGCTCGTCATCAAATCCAGGTCAATCTCAACAATGAGAATGACTTCGATCGGAAGCAGTTCGACCAGCTCTACGCCTCTCGACATGAGATCGAGGCTGAAGTGGGCGAGGGCTTGATTTGGGAGAAGAAGGACGGGCGCAAGAAGACAGCGATTCGCGTTACGTTTGAGAGCGGATATGAAGATGGTGATTGGGCAGGCCAACATGCGTGGGCTCTCGAAATGGTGAGCAGATTTCATCGCATCTTTGGGCGCCGCCTAGCCTGATGCGGAGCGACGATTTCAAGGCGTGGCTGGTAGCTCAGGGGCAGGCTTCGGCCAGTATCTCGACGCGCCTATCCGACGCGCGCCGTGTTGAATCGCTTTACGGCGACCTCGACCAAGCATTTGAAGGCGATCGGTTCGAGGCGATCCTCGCTGACCTTGCTTATTCGAAGCCCGACGAAGCTAATGGCCGCCCCAATCCAAGCAGGATCGAAATCGACGGAAACGTCTACAACAGTCTGGCTTCATACCGAGCGGCCGTCACGGCCTATCTGAAGTTCTGCGACGGGGACGCCTTAGGCGATACCACACAGGCCGACCGGATCAGGCGCTTTGCTTTCGATAATATGATCAAACCGGCGAGAGACGCGGGTGAAGCCGAGGTCGAGATTGTTTCCGGTGACATTCACAAGGCGATGAGCTTGCAAAACGCCATGCCGGCCGTGTGCTCGGCAATCGGCAGTTCCAAGTTCAACGATTTCGCAGGCGTGAGACTCATCGATCGGCAGGGGCCAGCCAATAGTTCGACCGTGCGCTTCCGATTTGCGCTCAACTCTTCGTCAGCGCGGAGCTGGGCTGAAGCCGAGCTCCAACGTCGCTTCGGTGCGCCAACGCTCGATACCGAAAAAATGGCGGGGTTCGATCTTTCGGATGGCCGGCAAATCGCCCTGCAGCGCGACACCAAGACCGTGCAAATTTGGTTGGAGGATTGCGAAGCGCCTTCGTCCATCCCCGCGGCGCAAGTGCGGCATTATCTGGCGGAGCAGCCGCGGCACTCGAACCTTCCGGCCCGTCTGTCGCACGCGGCTCGCGGCGGACAATCGCCCCGCCGGGTATCGCTTGTTCAAACCCCCGATGCGAAAACCCTTGGGGCCGTGCTCGACTGGTATGAGGCTCAGTCGGCCGGCGGGATCGACCGCGCTGCGCTCGCGCATTACCGGCGGCTCTTTGAGGCCCGATACCCCGATTTTGTCGACTTTGAGCAGAGCGGCGGCGGATATGCTGAAGAAGAGCGTCACTATAAGGACCAGCTGATCAGCCTTGCTAGCGCGGCCACTGCTGAGCCGCAATCGGTGAAGAAGTTAGGCGGTCGGCTGCTCGACATTCTAGTCGGTCGCGGCGGAGCGGCGAGCAATCTCCTTGGCTACCGGACGAATATTCGCATCGCAGAAATTCGTTCGGCTTTCCCGGACAAGCTTGAGTTCGCGATCGGCCAGCTTGCACGCGCGGAGGATATTTCGGCGGCGATCTCGGACTGCGTAGAACAGATATGGCCCATTCTTTCCGAGGGGCAGACGAGCAAACCCTACAGCGAGAGCCGGAATATTCCGACGATGGTCGCGGCGCTGCTTCGGCCGAGGGAAGCTTATGGTGTTAATACCGAACCGCTTCAGAACAGCGCAAAGGCGTTAGTGGGCCATAAATTGTTCGGCTGGAATGCGATGACGGCCGACGAATATGGCGAGGCCCTCTCGATGGCCCGTTTGATCGAAGTGATCATGCGGGATGAGTGGAACTGGAAGCCTCGGGATCTCTGGGACGTTCAAGGGTTCATCTGGGCCGTCAATCGCGCCGATCAGCCGACACTTTCACACGAAGAGGGCGGTACGCCCGTCTCCCGCAAGGACAATGCCATGCCGACCAACCTCATCCTTTATGGCCCGCCGGGGACAGGCAAGACGTTCGCGACCGCTCGCGAGGCCGTTCGGCTTTGCGATGGCGAGGCGCCGGAGTCCGAGATCGACGTCCGCGCTCGCTATGCCGAGTTGGCAGGCGCGGGGCAAATCCGTTTCGTCACCTTCCATCAATCCTATTCCTACGAAGATTTTGTCGAGGGCCTGCGGCCTACGACAGGAGGCGACGGGCAGGAGACTGCGACCGGTGGTTTCAGTCTGGAGCCGACCCCAGGCATCTTTCGCGAGATAGCAACTGTCGCGGAGCAGGCGATGCGCAGTTCCGAGGGCAGCGAACCCTTCGACATGTCAGGTCGCCGCGTCTTCAAGATGTCGCTCGGACGGGCTGGTAGCGAGGACTATATTTTCGACGCCGCCATCGAGGGCAACTATATCGTCCTCGGATGGGGAGGCGACATCGATTGGTCCCCTTATGCGGGCTACGAAGCGATCCACGCGAAATGGAATGAGTTGCATCCTGGGACCAACGGGAATGACGCTAATATCGTCCAGACCGCGCGCTTCCGCGCTGATATGCGCGAGGGCGATCTTGTGGTGGTTTCCTACGGGAACAACCGGTTCCGCGCTATCGCCGAGGTCATGCGGCCTTACGAATATAATCCCACCGGCGAGCAGGATTATAATCACCGTCGTGCCGTCCGCTGGCTGTTCGTCGCGGACGAACCGTTGCCGATCAGCTTCTATAGCCGGCCCTTCATGCAATGGTCCTGCTACCTTCTGAATGAGGAGCATCTCAACAAGGAGGCGCTGGCTCTGTTTCTCCCGGGCAGTGGCCGCAGCGCGCTTGAGCCAGCGCAGTTTGTGCTGATCTGCGACGAGATCAACCGCGCCAACATCTCCAAGGTCTTTGGCGAGCTCATCACGCTGATCGAACCCGACAAGCGTCTTGGCGCGCCCTATGAATTGCGGGTCACGCTCCCTTATTCGAAACATAGCTTTTGCGTGCCATCGAACCTCCACATAATCGGAACGATGAACACGGCCGATCGGTCAATCGCGCTTCTCGATACCGCGCTTCGTCGGCGCTTTATTTTCCGCGAAATCATGCCGGAGCCGGAACTTCTGAGCGACGTCGAAGACCTCGATCTGGCACTTCTGTTGCGGCGGCTGAATGATCGGATCGAGTATCTGTTCGATCGCGAGCACCAGATCGGGCACGCCTTCCTGATCGGGTGCCGGACGCGCTCGGAGGTGGACGATGTTTTCCGTTTCCGTATCATCCCGCTCCTCGCCGAATATTTCCATGAAGACTGGGCCAAGATAGCTGCGGTTCTAGGCGATCCGGCCGGCGAGCGCTTCCTCGTTCGCGAACTATTGACGGCGCCGCCGGGCATCGAAGCAGAATATGGGGGCGAACGACATCGCTGGCGCGTCCGGGACAGATTTGAGGCTGACGCCTACGCTGGGCTGCAATGATCCACCGAACTGTCAGCGAGTGGAACTACCTGACGATCGACCCGCCGGGTGACGGCGCTTTCACGCGCGACCTTGCCGACCGATTGATTGCGGTTGCGGGAGCGGCCGATGTCGGCGGCGCAGATGGCGGGCGCATTTTTACCGATCATCACCGTCGGCTTCGCGCGCAGCAGGTGGTCGGAGTGATTGCCGCCCAGGGATGTTCTGTCGAAATCCTGCCGAAGATCGAGGGCCTCGGAACCGCGGAGGACGAGACCGGCCGAACCAATATCCGAGGACGCCTGATTCATATGCTCGCGGCGGCATATGATCTCGATCTATCGGTGGGCGAGGCTGTTCAGCTCGGATCGCAAAAGCACACGATTCTCGAAGTTCTGATCGGGCTGTTTTGCCGTCGCCTCAATGATGCTCTCCGGGAAGGCATGCCGCGCCGCTATGTGGAGCAAGAGGATGATCTCGCCGTGCTTCGAGGTCGTCTTGATGTGCAGCGTCAGTTTACGACGCTCGCCTTCTCACCCCAGAAGATGGCATGCCGGTTCGAGGAATTGACGCCCGACATCCCACTTAATCAGGTCTTCAAAGCGGCAATAGGGCGCCTTGCACAAGTATCGCGAGCACCCGAGAATCAGCGGCGTCTTCGAGAACTCGACTTGATCTATTCCGACATCTCGCTGGTGCCGATCGGAGCGCTTCGTTGGGACGCCATCACGCTCGATCGAACCAATCACAGGTGGCGGGGGTTGCGCGACCTTGCGCGACTGCTGTTGCAAGGCGATTACCAGACGACGTCCCATGGTCGCGCTCCGGGATTCTCGCTTCTCTTCCCGATGAACGATCTTTTCGAGATTTACATCGCGCGAATGCTCGAAAAGGCTTTGAAGGGGACAGGCCTATCGGTGCGTGCTCAGGACCGGCGGCATTATTGCCTCGTCGATAGAGCAGGATCGCGCCGCTTTCAGGTTCGACCTGACATTGTCGTTTATCGAGGCTCCGAGCCGGTCATGGTCATCGACACGAAGTGGAAGCGCATTTCGGACAGGATCGAAGACCCCAAGCAAGGTGTGGGACAGGCCGACGTTTACCAGATGATGGCCTATTCCCGGCTGTACGGCTGCCCTCGGGTCATGCTCCTCTACCCGCATCACGCGGGGTTGAACTCGCAAGGCGAGACGGGGCGCTACCACATTGCTGGCTGCGATCACGAGCTCGTAACGGCGACGGTCGATCTATCCGGCCCATCCCTTGTTCAACAGCTGCTCGGCCTGTGCGACGAAGTTTCACCAGAGTTTGCCTGAGAGAAGTTGGGTGCGTGCAGGCAGCACTCGATGCGATTGCATCAAGCTAAGTTACTGAATTATGGGGTCGATGGTGCCGCTTACAGGACTCGAACCTGTGACCCCATCATTACGAATGATGTGCTCTACCAACTGAGCTAAAGCGGCAACGAGGGGCGCCTCTACCAGCGTGTCGGCGTGAAGACAAGCGTCGTAGCGCAGTTTCCCGGCGACGAGCGCAAGAGGGTGTTCGGGCGCCGCAATCCGCGGTGATCGTGAGAGCGATCCAGCCGTTTGCCATTTGAAAGGAAGCTTCTGCCATCGGGCGCCGCCCTACACCGAATGCAGGAGTTTATTGAAAGTGCCCACCATTTTGGCGGAAGGCCCGCTGCTCGCTCCCATAGCCGAGAGCGCGGACCTCGCTGGCCATCCGAAAAAGAAGCGCGGCCCGAAACCGAAGGTGATTGTCGAATTTCCCGAGGCGTCTGGAGAAGAATGGGTCGATCCACCCTCCTTTCCCGAAGCGCTTGCGTTGCACATGCGCCGGCACGGAGATAGCTGCAATCATCTCCACCGCGCCATTATCGGCCCGGACGACAAGACCGATCGCAAGACGATCCAGACGTGGGCGACCGGCGTTAAGGCGCCGGGCACGATCGAAAGCCTCTCGGTCCTGAGCAGAATCGAGCGCCGCTATCGTCTGCCCGAGGGCTATTTTCAGGCGAAACTCGATCGGACCGGGCGCGCCACCGCGCGGCCCGCCATCGCGGCGCTTACGGCTTCCGAGAGGCGGAAACTCGCCTGGCACCTTCCGGGCGATTTCTCGAAACGGCCCAAACGCGAGCGCGAGGAAATACTGGCGTGGGTGCGTTCGGTCATCATCGAGGGCGCGACAGAGTATCGCCGCTTTCAGCGAGAAGCGACGCAGCAGCGCTTCTCCCTCCGATTCTCGAACACGGCATCGGTCGATGCCGGTGCGACCGACGGGAGCATGGCTGGCTGCCGCGATGCGCCCTCCCAACTGCAGACTGAAGTCCATAGTCTTATCGCATTCAAAACCTCGACCCTCGCGCCGTCAGGCCTGCTTCGCCAAGGCATGTGGGGCGAGGAAACGGCGTCGCAGAAATTGGAACATCTCGGACTTATGTTCGGTGCTCTATGCTCGCCGCCGGATGGTGATGTTCGCGGATTTGGCGTTCCCGCCGATCGACTGTGTCTCGCGATGCTGCTCTTCCCGTCGGTCTGGGACTGGTATCTCCATTGGCGCGAGGAGCGCCGCGGCTTCTATACGAGCTGGGAGGTCAATATGCTTGACTTGGCGCTCTCGCTTGCGCGCGAAAAGACGGGGTGGATGCGGCAGCATCCGCGCCTTGCGGACGGGCTGCAACCGATCGATGACCTGATTTCGGCAGATGAAGTCGACGGAGCCTGTAAGGATTGGGATGCGGTCTGCGACCGCTTCATCATCTACGCCCTGAACCGGAAGAAGGATGTTCAGCGCGTCGCGAAGGTCCATCGCGATCCGTTCGAACCGATATTGCCCATCCTTGAAGCTGAGAGCCCGGTCGGTGAATATCGCAAGATCACCGAGGAAATATTGGCGCGGATGCCGAGCGCGCGGCGTCATCCGAAGGCAGCGGCCGAAGCGGTACGCGCATTCCTGATGCTGCGCTTTGGCTTGCATCTTGGTCTTCGGCAGAAAAATCTTCGCCAGCTTCGCTTCTGTGTTCGAGGCGGGCGGCACAGCAGCGAGAAGCATCTCGAGAAGCTGAAGTGCGGGGAGCTTCGATGGAATGATCTATCGGGCGGCTGGGAGGTCTTCATTCCCGCCGTTGCGTTCAAAAATGCGTCGTCGTCCTTTTTCGGCCGGAAGCCTTATCGGTTGCTTCTGCCCGATCTCGGGCGGCTCTACGAGTTCATCGATCTGTATCTCCGGCGCGACCGGCAGATCCTGCTCGGCGGTGCCGAGGATCCAAAGACCTTCTTTGTGAAATCGGCCAAGCTGACGACGAAGGATGCGGCTTATAGTCAGGTCGGATTCTATGATGCCTGGCGGCTGGCGATCCAGCGCTATGGCATCTTTAACCCCTATACCGGCCAAGGAGCGATCAAGGGTCTGCTCCCGCATGGGCCGCACAATGTGCGCGATGTTTTGGCAACGCACGTTCTCAAGAAGACCGGCTCATACGAGCAGGCGGGCTATGCCATTCAGGACAGCCCGGAAATCGTCGCGAAACATTATGGCCGGTTCTTCCCGCACGACAAATCGGCATTGGCGGCAGTGGTGCTTAACGAGGCGTGGGAGAGCTGAGCCGGCGGTAGATTGAGCGCGGCCTCAATTGAGTGCGCACTGGCGGCGGCAGGCTGCCGCCAGAGGTCGCGCGTTTGCACGGTTGGCCGCGCAGCGCTCTTGGCTTGCTGTTCTTGGCGGGGCGACGGCTAAGCCCAGGCCCGCGCGCACGCCGCCCCGCCTGCGGCTTCGCCAAGGGCGCGTTTGCTGTCCGATGAGGACGCCGCTCTGACCGCACGGCGGCATTGTCGTTGGGCCGGCCACGGACAGCGGGGCAGTCGGCGCACGGCTATGGGACCGCTCGGCCGTCGCGCAAGCCGGGCGATGCCCGGCTCCTTCACTTCGTTACGGCCCTTCGGGTGCGCGCCGTCCTTTGGCGCGGTCCCGTCGCCTTTTCTCGCCGCCCGCCCCGCCGTCCGGGGCCGGGTGTGGTGAGAGAAGGAAGAAAGTCATGAAGCTGGATTTCATTGATATGGGCAACCTGTCCATCGCAGCCGCCAACATGCGCGGGAAAGGGAAGGACCCCGACGTCACAGACCTTATGCCGAGCATCCGTGCGCGCGGCGTGCTGGTTCCGCTGCTCGTTCGTCCGAACTGCTCGGAAGGCCATTACGAGATTGTCGCGGGGCGTCGGCGTTTTACCGCCGTGGGCGCCATCGCGCGTGAGGGCGGGGCGGTAAAGCCTATCCCTTGCGCCATTCTCGACGAGGGCGACGATGCCGATGCGCTCGAAGCATCGATGCTCGAAAATCTCGCACGGGTGCAGCCCGACGAGGTCAGCCAGTGGGAAGCGTTCGTCGCATTGGTCAAGGCGGGACGCTCGGTCGAAGAGGTCGCGGACAGCTTTGGGTTCGAGCCGCGTGCGGTGAAGCGCATCCTCGCGCTCGGCAATCTGCTTCCCCGCATCCGCACCCTCTATCGCGGCGGGGAAATCGATCCGGCAACGGTGCGTCACCTGACCCTCGCATCGAAGAGCCAGCAGAAATCGTGGCTGGCGCTGTTCGACGATGAGGGCGCTTATTGCCCGACCGGCCATCAGCTGAAAGCTTGGCTTTTCGGCGGCACGGCTATCGCGGTCAAGCATGCCCTGTTCGATGCCGAGGAAGCAAAGCTTGCAGTCGTGTCGGACCTGTTCGGCGACGACAGCTTCTTTGCCGACGGCGATGCCTTCTGGTCGGCGCAGATGGCGGCCATCGAAGCGCGAAAGGCGGATTACCTCGAAGCCGGATGGTCCGATGTCGTTATCATGGCGCGCGGCGACTGGTTCCGGTCATGGGATTATGCCCATGCGGGCAAGCGCAAGGGCGGTCGCATCTATGTCGAGGTGCGCGAGAGCGGCGAAGTCACCTTCCACGAAGGCTTCGTCACCAGCAAGGAAGCGAAGCGGTTTTCGGGAGGTGACGGGAGCGGCGAGGGCGGTGCCGAAATCGCAAAGCCTGTTCGTCCCGAGGTGTCGGGACCGCTCAATGCCTATATCGACCTCCACCGCCATGCAGCCGTTCGCGCCGATCTGGCAGGGCATGGCGGCGTCGCGCTGCGGGTGATGCTCGCGCATGTCATAGCGGGCGCGGACCTGTGGCGCGTCGATGTCGAGAGCCAGCGAGCGCCGAAGGAGGATATTGCCGAGAGCGTCGAGACGTCTTCCGCAGAAACGGCGTTCGACCTCAAGCGCCGTGCTGTGCTCGCGGTGCTCGGGTTCGACGAGGACGCACCGACCGTCACGGGAAGGCCAATGAACCGTCCCCCTTTTGCCCCACTGTTCGCGCGGCTGCTCGAACTCCCCGATCCGGTGGTGCTGGAGATCGTGGCGATCGTCATGGGCGAGACGCTGCAGGCGGGCAGCGAGGCGGTGGAGATGATCGGCCTCCATCTCGGCACCGACATGCGTCAGCATTGGTCGCCGGACGCGGCCTTCTTCGACCAGCTTCGCGACCGCGAAGTCCTGCTCGCCATCGTCGGCGAGGTTGCGGGACCGGAAGTTGCCGCAGCGAACGCCGGTGAGAAGGGCAAGGCCTTGAAGGCCATTGTCTCCGATTGCCTTGAAGGCGCGAACGGTCGGGCCAAGGCCGAGGCATGGGTGCCGCAATGGATGGCATTCCCGCCAGCGAGCTACACTACGCGCGGCGGGGTTGGCAGCGTGAACTCGGCTGCGAGCGTCCGGCACGAGCTTGCGGCGAGCGCCGAGGTTGCGGAGGCCCAAGAGGGCGATGGCGAGGAGCATCCGCCTCTCGCAGCCTGAGAACGTGGGGCGGGCGGCTTCGGTCGCCCGCCCATTTTTCGCGCGGGGAAATTGACGCGCCGGTCTAGACGACCGGCGCGGCGTTTTAATTTTGCGCGCGCCGCTGCCGCACGCGGCGTCGGCGCGCGGGTCCAAAAAAGGAAAGGCGGCGTGAGGAGTTCCTCGCGCCGCCCTTCAACGATGTATGCATCGCAAAACATCGCCCCCCACCACCGAGCCGTCGCGTGGGTCGCAGTAGCGACCGCTCAGCGGAAGATTTCGTGCTCTCCCTATTAACGGCGGCGGTCGCGCAGAATTGTAGAAACCCGACAGGATTGCGAGCAAGCGACTGCAACTCATCGCAATTTCCTCGGTCGATTGTCCCAGCACGGGATTCTCGTCCTTCTGCATTGGATAGCCGGGAGGATATTCCGCCGCGTTGCGAGCGGGAAACGAAGTGGCGCGGGGAACGGGAGCTTCGGCGTGCGCCACGAACTTCTCCATATCTTCCAATGCGAGGCTTCCAACGTCTCTACGAACTCAGCCGCAGATCCATCCCCGGCGACGGGCGAGTTGACCTGGACCGGCGCGGCGCCCCGCAAAAGTGCGGCGGCGCGATTATTTCCCCGCGTGCTTCGCACGCTCCTCGCGGCCGCTTCGCTTTCAAATAATCGCGCCGCCGCACTCCTCCGCTTTGCTGCGGCCTTGCAGGTTCGCAGGGCGCCTCATGCGCCGGTCCCTGGTCCGCCCATGCCGCAGGGATGGTCCCGCGGCTCATTTAAGGAGACGACCAATGGCAGCTATCGGCTTTGTGAACGGCACCATCGAAACGGGTTTCGTGGGCCAACTGAAAACCCTCTCGATCCGCGCAGCGATCGAAATCCGGACCAACCGCTCGAAGGCAGGCGACGTCCAGCCCGACTACCGGGTCTATTCCGAGGGCGTCGAGATCGGTGCCGGCTGGATCCGCGTCGGACAGGTATCGCGTGAACCCTATGTGTCGCTGAGCCTCGCGGCTCCCGAGTTTGGGCCGCGCCGACTCTATGCGAACCTCGGCCGCGCCGCCGGCCAGGACGGCGAAGACGGCTACGCGCTCATCTGGAACCCGGTCGACTGAGCGGGCCGGCAACCCCGCACCGCTTCGGCGGTGCGGGGCTTTGTCGTGCTTGGGCGCTCAGGCGGCGAGCGCCGGCAGGTCGGCGAGCGTGAAGGTGATCGGATTGCGCTGCCAGATCGCGACCTCGGACTCGCGCCAGCCGCAGCATCGCTCGGCGAGCTTATGCTGCGGCGGGAAGGTGCCGGCGGCGATCTTGCGATAGAGCGTCGCGCGGCTGAGGCCGGTGCGGTCGAGCACGCTATTGAGGCGGAGAAAGCGATCGACGGGCTGGGATGACATGGCAATTTCCTTCATGGCATGACTGGTTTTGATGCCCCGTGGGATGAAGGATGGTGATGATCGCGCTCGCGTCAACCTTATGGGAATCTGTGTAAATTCGTGCCTATTAGTCCCTATCGGTTCCCGTTTGTTTCTGTTTGTTTCCTGTTGTTCCCCTGCGACCGATGCGCGGATCCGAATATTTTCTCTCATGGCGTCTCAGCGCCGTGCTCAGACGGTGAAATTGAGACCGCTTGGGGCGGTCGCGTCCGGATCGCCGCGCCGCGAGCGGCGCGATCGTCGTTCGAGTCGTTCGGATTTGGACCAGCGGTCGCCGCTTCGCGGCGGCGTTGATTGTCCCCGGCTGGGCGGGGGCAGGGTGGGCGTCACTCGCCTCTAGCCCCGCCCGGCCGGGCCGCAACCCGCGTGCCGCGGGTCCTCCTCTTCGTTCCGGCCCTTCGGGTGCAGCCCGGCCGATCTCGCGGGTCTGCCGGCTCCCTCCTGCCGCCCACCCCGCCCCCTTCCGGGCCGGGGTGCGGTGGCTGGAAGGAGAAGGGACATGCGTGCGGAAAGACAGGAACGGGCCAGCCTCTACACCGAGGTTACCAACCGTATCATCGCAGAGCTGGAAGAGGGGCGGCTGCCTTGGGTGCAGCCTTGGGATAGCGCCGCGTGCGGATGCACGATGCCGCAGAACGCGGGAACCGCTCGGCGCTATTCGGGGATCAATGTCCTGCTACTTTGGGCCGAAGGGATTTCCAATGGCTATGCCTCGCAGCGCTGGCTGACCTACCGGCAGGCCGAGGCGGCGGGCGGTAGTGTCCGGCGCGGCGAGAAGGGAACGGTCATCTGCTACGCCGACCGCTTCACGCCCAAGGCCGAAGCCGAAGCGGCGCGGGGCGAGGATCGCGAGGCGCGGCAAGTGGCGTTCCTCAAACGCTTTGTCGTGTTCAACGTCGATCAGTGCGAAGGTCTGCCCGAAGATTTTACCGCCCCGATGGTCGGCCCCGATCCGGTGCTTGCGATTGCCGAGGCCGACGCGCTGATTGCGGCGAGCGGCGCGCGCTTCCAGATCGGCGGCGGCGAAGCCTTCTACAGCCCCAGCCACGATTTTGTGCAGGTGCCGCCGCAGGCCGCGTTTCAGGAACCGGTGAATTGGTATCGCACCGCCCTGCATGAGCTTGGTCATTGGACTGGTCATGGCAGTAGGCTCGACCGCGATCAGAAGGGCGGGTTCGGCTCGGAGGCCTATGCCAAGGAAGAACTTGTGGCTGAGATGGCGGCGGCGTTCACCTGTGCTTCGCTCGGTATCGCGCCGACCGTGCGGCATGCCGATTATATCGCGTCATGGCTCGGCTTATGCTCACCTCGCCATAATTGGAGTAATCGCGAGGTATCGATAATGTGAAGGAACGCGGCTTTAGCGTCTGAAATCCGCAGAATTCCGCCGTTATCTGATGGTCTTT